>Ga0070733_10000007_pt1 | contig 296361 bp, 265 predicted proteins | sample Coa_R1_9_FD_66450 | JGI IMG/M metagenome (GOLD analysis project Ga0070733, IMG submission 66450) | Surface soil microbial communities from Centralia Pennsylvania, which are recovering from an underground coalmine fire - Coalmine... | ecosystem: Environmental > Terrestrial > Soil >...
TTCTGTGTGAAGCTGCCCTGCCCGAAGCGCCGCTCGAGCCTGTCGTGCCCTCGCCGAACTTACTCAATCCTATGGAAACGCCGCCGGGAGAGCCACCGGCGGCGTCGAGACGTAATCTATCCGTCCCGCGTACGCGCGGGGCGCCGGCAGACCACCCGGCTACGCCTCAGGCTCCCCCTCGTCACCTGCCACTTCGTCAACGCCCGCTGCCCCCTCACCCTCGGCACCTGTCTTGAGCCGGGCGGCGATTGCTTCGGGCTTGGCCCGCCGGCGGCGTGGCCGCCGTTTGCGCCGGCGCTCGTCGTCGCCCGCGGCCGGCTCCATCCCGCGGTCGGAGCTGTAGGTACTGGTCTCGGTCTCCTCGACTTCCTGCCGGACCGGCGCCTCGCGCCGTGTCTCGACAATCGAGTCGGCCACCGCCCGCGTGATCAGCTCGACCGACCGGATCGCGTCGTCGTTGCCGGCCACCGGCACGGTGATGAGATCGGGGTCCGCATTCGTGTCGACGATCGCGATGATCGGAATGCCGAGTTTGTTGGCCTCGCTGACCGCGATCCGCTCCTTCTTGGAGTCGATCACGAACATGAGGCCCGGCAGGCGGCCCATGTTCTTGATGCCCGTCAGGTTGCGCGCCAGCTTGTCGCGCTGGCGGCTCATGAGGAGCTGCTCCTTCTTCGTGTAGTTCTCGAAGTCACCGCCCGTCTCGCTGCCCGCCTCGAGATCCTTGAGCCGCCGGATCTGCTTCTTGACCGTCTGGAAATTGGTCAGGAGCCCGCCCAGCCACCGCTCGGTCACGTAGAGCGCACTCGCGCGTTCCGCCTCCTCCTTCACGATCGCGCTCAACTGCCGCTTCGTGCACACGAACAGCACGTTGTCGCCACGCAGGATCACTTCACGCGCCAGCTTCTGCGCGAGCTCGATCTGGCGCAGTGTCTTCTGCAAATCGATGATGTGAATCCCATTGCGCTCGGCGAAGATGAAACGGCGCATCTTCGGATTCCACCGGCGCGTCTGGTGTCCGAAGTGGACACCGGCCTTCAGCAAATCGTCGAGACTGGGTTGAGCCATGCGAGACGTGAGACCGTTGCGGGTTAGACGACCGCGCCCGTCACCGTGGCCTGCGACCGCGTCTCCTTCAGGAGAACACGGCACCCGCCGCCACTCGGGACGCGTGCGAGATGAATGACCAACTCCTGCCACCTGCTACAACTCCCTGCACCTGCCCTGCGACGGCGCACCCGGCGCACATTCTGCGCCACCAGCGCCCGCACTCGCACTAGCGCTTGCTGAACTGGAAGCGCTTCCGCGCCTTCGGCCGGCCCGGCTTCTTGCGTTCGACCGACCGCGCGTCACGCGTCAGGAGTCCGAGGTCGCGCAGCTTGCGCCGGTGCGCCTCATCGACCTGCAGCAGCGCGCGCGCCACCGCCAGGCGCAGCGCCCCAGCCTGGCCGGACAGACCGCCGCCCTCGACCTTGGCCCGCACGTCGAACTGCCCCAGCGAGTCGGTCACCGTGAACGGCTGCTGGATGGCCGCCACCAGCGCTGGCCGCGGGAAGTAGTCGCCGAGCGTACGCCCGTTGACGTTCCATTTTCCAGAGCCCGGGCTGAGATACAACCGGCAAACCGCTTCCTTACGACGGCCGATCGTGTGCTTCGTCAGCGGATCAACTGCCACGTGTCGTCTCCGTCGTGCCCGCCGGATCCGGCGACCGTCCGCCACCCGTCTTGGCGTTGATCAAGAGCGCCTTGGGCTGCTGCGCGATATGCGTGTGCGTCGCTCCCGCGAAGACGCGCAGCTTCCGGCGCAGCACCTGCCGCCCGAGCGCGGTCTTGGGCAGCATCCCGTACACCGCCTTCTCGATGACACGCTCGGGGTGCTTCGCCAGCACGCTCGCCACCGGCGTGAATCGCTCGTGCCCCATGTAGCCCGTGTGATGGAAATACCGCTTCTGCTCCGCCTTCCGTCCGGTCAGACGGACTTTGGCGGCGTTGATGACGATGACGTTGTCGCCCGTGTCCATGTGCGGCGTGAACGTCGCTTTATGCTTGCCGCGAATCACGCGCGCGATCTCGGTGGCCAATCGGCCGAGCACCATGCCATCGGCGTCGACGATGTACCACTGGTGCGCGATGTCTGCGGGCGTCGCGGAAAATGTTCGCATCTCAGCTTGTCGTGCGTGATCGGGGGCGCCTTTCCGGATCCGGCAGAGCCGTGGGCTCCCGGGAGGCATTCGACAACAGACTCGTAAGCTAGCAAATGACTTAGGTCGTGTCAACGCGCGGCGCTGCATTGGTAGTGGCTCGAACGACTGCCCGAGTCCTCGTTCTCCACGGATCCGGTTCTGGTCCCCGCCCCGCCCAGCCGCTAAGCTAAGTGTTCGACCATGTCGCCCTACGTCTCGGAGTGATCACGGTGTCCGAGCTCCAGCTTGGCGGGCCATCCTCGTCGTTGGGCAAGATGGGCGCGGCGGGACCGAATCCGCGACTAGACGCGCCACGCACGCTGGTCTTTCCGGGCGGTCGCGCCATCATCCTCGTCGTTGAACGAGACCCGCACGTCCGTGACCTGGAAGCGTACTTTCTGAACGAGGCCGGCTACGCGGTCGAGTTCGCCGTAGATGGTGTCGCCGCGCTGGAGATGGCGAGGACGCTGGCGCCACAAATTGTCATCACGGAGATCCTCGTGCCCAAGCTGGATGGACTTGCGCTCTGCCGGGCCATCAAGGAGGATCCCGCTCTGCGCGGCACGGCGGTCCTGATCTTCAGTATCTTGGCCGCCGAAAGCCGTGCCCGAGACGTGGGCGCGGACGCCTTTCTCATGAAGCCGCTCGCCGAGCGCCGGCTTGTGGAGACCGTGCGCGCGTTGATCGCGGCGCGCGTGCCGGCGTCCCCGCCGGCGCCGGCCGCATCGCCGGTGGTCCGGTGACGATACCCGTGATCGGCGGCCAGCCGGCCTCACTCGACGGTGGCGCACCGGCGACTCAGTTCCCGCGCGTGCGCACCGGCAACTCCCAGGCGGACGAGGTGCTCGGCGGTGGGTTCCCGAGCAACTCGATCAATATCGTGATGGGGCAGCCGGGAACGGGGAAGACGATCTTCGCCGAGCAGCTGCTGTTCGAGAACGCGGGAGCCGACCGCGCGTCGGTGTTTATCACGACCCTCTCAGAGCCCCTCACCAAGGCGGTGACCTATGCCCAGCGTTTCCAGTTCTTCGACGTCCGGAAGCTGGGCACGGAAATTCAGTATCACGATCTGGGTGCAGCGCTCGCCGCCGACGGCCCGGCCGTCATCGTGCCGTGGCTGACCGACATTATCAAGACGTCACGTCCCAAGATCATTATTATCGATTCGTTCCGCGCCATTCACGACCTGGGCACGTCGGTGCAGGAGATCCGACGCTTGGTCGCCGAGCTCGCTGGCCTGCTGTCCGCCTACGACGTGACTACCTTTTTGCTGGGCGAATATACGAGCAACGACGTGCAGCGCTTCCCTGAATTCGCCATCGGCGACGGGATCGTCGAGTTGGCTCGCAGTTCACTCAGCTCACGCGACGAACGATTCTTCCGCGTGCTCAAGCTGCGCGGCAGCGCGTATCGGGAAGGGCAGCATGCGTTTCGCATCACAGAGGACGGGCTGGCCCTCTATCCGCGACTCGTGTCGCCGCGCATCCCGGAGAACTACCACCCGCATCTCGAACGCGTGCCGACCGGCGTCGACGGGCTCGATGCGATGGTCGGGGGCGGGCTCTGGTCCGGATCGACGACCCTTCTTGTGGGGCCGACTGGATCGGGGAAGACGACAGTGGCACTCCAATTCGCTCTCGAGGGCGTGCGACGTGGAGAACACAGTCTCTACGTGCACTTTCAGGAAAATCCCTCACAACTGCGCCGAGCCATCGATGGGCTCGGGATGAGTGCGGATCAGGCGATTGCTCGGGGGCTGAGCCTCCGATACGAGTCGCCGGTCGAGATGCAGATCGACAGCATCATCGTGGACATCTTCGAGCGGATCCGGGACGGGGGCGTGCGACGCTTGGTCGTCGATGCCATCGGCGATCTAGTGACTGCCGCCAGTGACTCGCAGCGGCTGCACGACTATCTCTACGCGCTCGTCCAACACTTCACGGTCCATAACGTCACCAGCGTACTGGCGCTCGAATCGGGCAGCGGCGGCACGAACGCGGTTGACGTCGCGCATCGCTTCTCCTACATGTCCGACAACGTCCTCCAGCTGGACTTGCGCGGCGAGGAGCGGACCAAGCGCACGCTGCGCATCGTGAAGACGCGGAACAGCGACCATGACCCGGACGTGCGCGAGCTCGCGATTCGTGCGGGAGGCGCACGGATTGTCTGAGGACCGCCGGCGCCTCGCCGACCGCCGCGCCCCACCGGGCCCGCCCCCGACGGGCGATGAGGCCGGGGCGCCGACCCCGCCGAGGCCGGTGCGGCGGCCGGACCCGCGCTTGTGGCAGCTGACCCGGCTGAGCCGGGCCTTTACGAACACGACGTCGCTTGCCGACCTGCTGCGCCTAGCAGTTGAGCAGGCGGCGAACCTCCTCAGCGCCGACCGGGCCGTACTGATGCTCGCCGATGCCGAGGGGATGCTCCGCGTGCGAGCGGCAGTCGGGGTCGACGACGAGGTGGTGGCGCGTTTTCGACAGTCGTTCGATGAGTCGTTGGTGACGCGGCTGCAGGGTCTCTTCGGCCCGGGCGCATCGGACGGATTCATCGGTGTGCCGCTCGTGGTGCAAGGCCGGGTCACAGGCCTGCTCGCGGTGATCCGGCCGCGCGCCAGTCCGGTGACCACCGACGATGAGACGCTGCTCTCAGGGTTGGCCGACCAGACCGCGGCCCCTCTCGAACACGCGCTCCTCGCCGAGCGGATGGAGCGGGCGACTCTGGTGACGGACAACGTGCGACTCTACGAAGCGGAGCGCGCGGCCCGGCTCGCGGCCGACCATGCGCGTGCCGACGCTCAGGCGGCGAACCGCGCGAAGAGCGACTTTTTGACCAATATGAGTCATGAGCTTCGCACGCCACTGAACGCGATCAGTGGGTATGTCGAGTTGATCGACATGGGGCTGCGGGGGCCGGTCACGGACGAGATCCGTGAGGACCTCCGCCGCATTCGGGCCAGTCAACGCATGTTGCTTCGCCTCGTGGAGGACGTGCTCGACGTGGCGAAGGTGGAGACCGGGCACGTCGAGCTGAACCTGTCGGACGTCAAACTGCACGACCTCCTGTCGGGCGCCGAAGCGCATGTCTTCCCGCAGCTCTACGCGAAGTCGCTCCGATACCAGTACCAAGCCTGCGATCCGGCCGTCACCGTGCGGGCGGACCGCGAGCGCCTGCAGCAGATTGTCCTGAATCTCCTGACCAACGCCATCAAGTTCACGCCGGTCGGCGGCTCGATCACGCTCAGTGCGGAGGCCGCTGCGGAGGTTGTGCTCGTCCGCGTCGCGGACAACGGCCGCGGCATACCAGCGGACAAGTTGGACAGGATATTTCAGCCGTTCGTCCGCCTCGGGGCCGACATCGCCGGGGCCCCCGAGGGTGCCGGCCTCGGGCTCGCGATCAGCCGCTCACTGAGCCGGGCGATGGGCGGCGATCTCACCGTCGACAGCACGCTGGGCCAGGGCTCGATCTTTACCTTGAGGCTGTCCCGATCCTGATCGTCTCGCCCACGCGTTCGCACCTTCCGCTGGCAGCGGTCATTCGAGCTCGACGAGCACCATTCCTTTCTCGACAGCGGTCCCGGGCGCCACGACCACGGCCCGCACCCTCCCGTCCGACTTGGCGCGTAGCTCGTTCTCCATCTTCATGGCCTCCATGACCACGATGCTGTCGCCCGCCCGTACGGCGTCGCCGGCCGCCACCAGCACCCGGGTGACCATCCCGGGCATCGGGGCGCGGATCGGCTCGGGACCATGGCGGGTCGCCGTCGCTGCACTCAAGGCACGGAGCGCACGGCCCCGCTGGTCGAGTGCCTCCGCGTTCAGCCGGACCCCGCCGAGCGCTACGCCGTACGCCCCCCGCTGGCTGCCGCGCCGCGCGATCACCTCATACACCGCATCACCCAGCCGCAGCAGCCGGATGGGCGAACCCGGGACTTCCAGCAGCTCGGCCGCCACCACGGCGTCAGCGCCCGCGACTCGCACCCCCTCGGGACCGATTTCAACCGTGGTCTCCTGGCCGCCGATGCTCACGACGTAGGCCGTCGCTCCGCCCATCGCTCGCGCGGCCCCACTGCTGCGCCGCGGCTTCGGCTCGCTCATGTCTGCCCGCTCACGTCTGCCCGCTCATGTCTGTCCGCTCATCACGCCCCGCCCTCGGGCACCAGCTCACACACAGTCTCGACGTGCGCGGTCTGCGGGAACATGTCGAACGAGCGGAGCGCGGCGATCCGCCACCCCGCAAGCCGGCCGACGTCCCGGGCCAGGGTCGCGGGGTCGCAACTCACGTACACGATCGCCCGCGGGGAGGGAGAGGCATCTCTCAGCGCCGCGATCACGGACATCGATGCCCCCGTCCGCGGCGGGTTGAGTATCACGACATCCACGGGAAGAGCACGGGGCAACGCATCCTCGACCCGCGCGGCAACCGCGCGCGACCCCTTCGGCATGGCACCGGCACACTCGGCCGACGCCGCCCGGTCGACCTCGATCGCGAGGACCGCGACGCCTCGCTGCGCCAGAGCGACGGCTGTCGCGCCGGTCCCCGCATATGCATCGATCAGCGTTCGCGGCGCATGCGCCATCGCCCGGTCCACCACGTCCGCATGCAGCGCCGCGCCGACGGTCGCGTTGATCTGGGTGAACGACGCGCCGGCCCGCGCACCGCCATCCGTGGCCTTGTCCGGCAATCCGACGCGCCGCCGGGTTCCGTGCTCGGGCGTCCACCACAGCTCGGCCAGGCCCGGCACGGCCGCCTGCAGCTCGTGGCCGAGGTTCCACCGCGTGCCGCCCTCGAGGTGGAACGCGTAGCCCAGTGCGGTAACCCGCACGCTGCCACGCAGCGAGAGAGCGTCGGGCAGGAACGCCGCGGCCCGCATGATCGCGCGCCACACTTCGACCACTCCCTCGTCGGTGATGAGGCAGTCGGCGAGTGGGAACACCGAATCGGGGGCATCGATCCGGCGCAGCCCCGCGATCCAGTCGCGCCCATGCCCACTGCCCCGCCGCAGCGCGAGAGTCAGCTTGCGGCGATACCGCCACTGCTCGGGACTTGCCTCCACGGCCACCGTGCCGGTCGCCCGGTGTGCGATCCGCACCAGCGCGTCGCGGACGATCGCCCCCTTGGCCTCGAGCTGCGACTCGTACCGAACGTGCTGCAGTTGGCATCCACCACATTGGTCGCGCACGTAGTGCACGCAGGGCGGTGTCACCCGCTCGGGCGACGGACGCAGCAGATCGATCAGAACGCCCCGCGCAAACCGCCCCCCGCGCACCGACGTGGCGAGAATTCTCGCCCGGTCTCCAGGCGCTGCGCGCGGGATGAAGACCACGCGATTGTCCACGCGGGCGACGCCGTCGCCGCCCGCGGCGATCGACTGCACATCGACCTCGCACTCGGCAGGCGCGGCCAGTGTATCGCTCGCGGTCTCGGAGACGACGCCATTCTGGGCGACGCCCGCGCTTCCGGATGCCGGCGTGCGTCCACGCGGGCGGTGATCGCCCAGGTCCGGTCTCTCCTGGCGCCTGCCTGCCCGTCGCGAGGTCATTCGCGCAGTGCCTCACGGCGAGCGACTGCCGCCCACGAGGCACGCGGCGACGATGCGGATCTCGACGTGCCGTCGCCACCGGCCCGCGCGCTCGCTGGGTCGGCGCTGCCGCCTGTCGTGCCATCACCCACGGGGTGGGATCCGCCGTCTTCGCGGGCGAGGAACGCGCTCGCGACCGCTGCAGCCCTCGTCGTCGCATCATCGGGCCGCGCCGCCAGCAACGACGACACGCGCCGCTCGAGCCAGTGGATGTCGATCGCGCCGCGGCGAAACTCCGCATCCTCGAAAATGCGCAGATGCAGCTCCCGCGAGGTCTCGACGCCCGCGATCACCAACTCGGTCAGCGCGCGATGCATTCGTGCAACCGCGGTATCACGGGTCGGAGCCCACACGATCAGCTTGCCCAGGAGGGGATCGTAAAACCGGCCGACATCCGTTCCGGGTTCGATGCCGCCGTCCCAGCGGACGCCGGGTCCCGACGGGATGCGGGTGTACGTGATGCGCCCGGTCGACGGCAGAAATCCGCTGGCGGCGTCTTCACTCGTGATCCGGCACTCGATCGCCCACCCGCGCGGCACGATGCCGCTCTGCGCAAACGGGAGCCGTTCGCCCGCCGCGATCCGGAGCTGCCACTCGACGAGATCGAGACCGGTCACCAGTTCCGTCACCGGATGCTCGACCTGGATCCGGGTGTTCATCTCCAGGAAGTAGAACTGGCCGTCGCCATCCAGGAGGAACTCGCAGGTGCCAGCGTTGACGTAGCCCGCCGCGCGCGCCGCGCGAACGGCCGTCTCGCCCATCCGCCGGCGCAGATCGGGCGACACGGCCACGCTCGGCGCCTCCTCGATCATCTTCTGGTGGCGGCGCTGCACCGAGCACTCACGCTCGCCGAGCGACAGGATGGTCCCGTGGGCGTCAGCCAGCACCTGTATCTCGACGTGGCGGGGACCGTCTATGAACTTCTCGAGGTAGACGGCATCGTCCCCGAACGCGTTCTGCGATTCGCGGCGGGCCGCGTCGAGCGCGGCTGGCAGGTCGGCGGGACGCTCCACGACCCGCATCCCTTTGCCGCCGCCCCCGGCCGCCGCCTTGAGCAACACCGGATACCCGAACTGGCTGGCCGCCGCCGCCGCGGCGTCCGCATCGCGGAGCGGTTCGGTCGTGCCAGGCACAACGGGCACACCGGCCCCCACGACCAGTTGGCGAGCCGCGGTCTTGCTCCCGAGCGCCTCGATCGCCTCGGCGGGCGGACCGATCCAGACCAGTCCAGCGTCGCGGACCGCTTGGGCAAATGCGGCGCGTTCGGAGAGAAATCCGTATCCCGGATGGATTGCTCCGGCGCCCGTGCGCTGGGCCGCGCCGATCAGTGCGTCGATCCGTAGATAACTCTCGCTGGCGCGGCTGCCGCCGATGTGCACCGCTTCGTCCGCCGCGCGCACGTGCGCGGCCGTCGTGTCGGCGTCGCTGTAGACCGCGACACTCTGAACACCCAGCTCCCGGCACGCACGGATCACCCGGAGCGCGATCTCGCCGCGATTGGCGATGAGGATCTTGGTGAACACGAGGGGCGGTGGCGGTTAGCCGGTGAGGGGAATGGGTGGCGGGGCGGTCCTGGCCGGACCCGTCGCCACTCCCTACAGCGGAATGTTCCCGTGCTTCTTGGGTGGGTTGCGATCCCGCTTGCTGCGGAGCGTGTCCAGTGCGTCGATGAGCCGCGGCCGCGTCTCCCGCGGGTCGATGATGTCGTCGAGGTACCCGCGTCCAGCCGCGATATACGGATGCGCGAACTTCTCGCGGTACTCGGCGATCTTGGCGTCGAGCGCGCGCTGCGGGTCGGGCGTCGCGGCGATCTCGCGCCGGAACAGAATCTCGACGGCGCCCTTGGGCCCCATGACCGCCAGCTCTGCCGTCGGCCACGCGACGTTGTAGTCACCGCGGATGTGCTTGGACGACATGACGTCGTACGCCCCGCCGTACGCTTTGCGGGTGATCACCGTCAGCTTCGGCACCGTCGCTTCGCAATACGCGAACAGCAGCTTCGCGCCATGCTTGATGATGCCGCCGTGTTCCTGTGCGACGCCCGGCAGGAAACCGGGCACGTCCTCGAAGGTCACGATCGGGATGTTGAAGGCATCGCAGAACCGGATGAATCGCGCCGCCTTGACCGACGCGCTGATATCCAGCACTCCTGCGAGCACGGCGGGCTGGTTCGCCACGACCCCGACGCTGTAGCCGCCGAGGTGTGCGAAGCCCACCAGGATGTTGGGCGCGAAGTCCCGGTGCACCTCGACGAACCGCCCATCATCCACGACGGGGCAGATCACCTGCCGCATGTCGTACGGCTTCGTCTCGACGTCGGGCACCACGTCGAGGAGAGACGCGTCGCGCCGGTCGCGCGGGTCGCGGCCCGTTCCCCGCGGTGGATCGTCCACGTTGTTGGGCGGGATGAACTCGAACAGCTCCCGGATCGCCGTCAGACAGGATACTTCATCGTCGAACGTGAAGTGCGAGACGCCCGACGTGGCCCCGTGGGTGTCGGCGCCGCCGAGCTGCTCCATCGTCACGTCTTCGTGCGTGACGGTCTTCACGACGTTGGGGCCCGTCACGAACATGTACGACGTACCGCGCACCATGAACGTGAAGTCGGTAATGGCCGGCGAATACACCGCGCCGCCCGCGCAGGGCCCGAGAATCGCCGAGATCTGCGGAACGACGCCGGACGCCAGCGTGTTGCGCAGAAAGATCTCGGCGTAGCCACCCAGTGAGACGACCCCTTCCTGGATGCGCGCCCCGCCCGAGTCGTTCAGCCCGATCACCGGCGCGCCGTTCCGCATCGCCAGGTCCATGATCTTGCAGATCTTCTCGGCGACCGCCTCGGACAGCGATCCGCCGAACACGGTGAAATCCTGCGAGAAGACGTAGACCAGGCGGCCGCCGATCCGGCCATGGCCAGTCACCACGCCGTCGCCGTAGATGAGTTGTTCTTCGAGACCGAAGTCCGTGGAGCGGTGCGTGACGAAGCGATCCAGCTCCGTGAAGCTCCCCTCGTCGAGCAGTACATCGAGGCGCTCACGGGCAGACAGCTTCCCCTTGGCGTGTTGGGCCTCGAGGCGCGCCGCGCCGCCGCCCTGCTCCGCCTCCGCGCGCCGGGCCTCCAAGAGGAGGAGCTTCTCCCGCATGGACATAGACGCGCTCAAGCTAGTGACGGCTGATTCCCGCGGCCAGCTACTACTCCTCTGCCTCCGGTATCCCAACCATCAGATCGGCGTCGGTTTCGGCATCCATCGGGATCACTTTGGAGGGCGTCTCCGGGCGGGGCGGCTGCTCCGCCGGGATGTCCGTTACCGCCAGAACGATCCGGCGGTGGATCGGATCGACCTCCAGGACCCGGAGGTCGAGGTACATCCCCTCGTAGACGATGTCGGCGGGGCTCGCCACCGGCTTGCCGTTATTCAACTGGCTGACCGGGACGAAGCCCTCGATGTCGTTGCCGATGTCGACTACGACGCCCTTGTCCATGAGCCGCACCACCGTGCCGCGCAGTTCAGTGCCCACCGGATAGGTCTCACCGATCCGGAGCCACGGGTCCTCGACCGCCTGCTTGAGGCCAAGGCTAATGCGCTTGTTGTCGGAGTCGATGTTGAGGATCACCACGTCGACGGTGTCACCCTTCTTGACGACTTCCGACGGATGCTGCACGCGCTTGGTCCACGACATGTCCGAGATGTGGATCAATCCATCGATCCCCGGCTCGATTTCGACGAACGCGCCGAAGCTGGTCAGGTTGCGCACCTTGCCGGTGATCCGCGTGCCCACGGGGTAGCGTTGAGGCAGCACCACCCAGGGATCCTGCTCGGTCTGCTTCATCCCGAGCGAGATCTTCTCCTCGTTGGGATCGACCTTGAGCACGACCGCCTCGATCGCCTCGCCGATGGACACGAGCTTGGACGGATGCCGGACGTTGCGCGTCCAACTCATCTCGCTGATGTGCACCAGACCTTCGATCCCCGGCTCCAGCTCGATGAACGCGCCGTAATTCGTGATCGACACGACCTTGCCATGGACACGCGTGCCGACCGGATACTTCGCCGCGACGTCCTTCCACGGATAGCTCTGGAGCTGCTTGAGCCCGAGGCTGATGCGCTCGCGCTCCCAATCGATGTCGAGAACCTTGACCTCGAGTTCCTGGCCGATGTGCACCAGCTCCGAGGGATGCGAGATCCTCCCCCACGACATGTCGGTGATGTGCAGCAGTCCATCGACGCCACCGAGATCGATGAACGCACCGAAGTCGGTGATGTTCTTGACGACGCCTTTGCGCACCTGATCCTTCTGCAGCTCCTTCATCAGCTTCTCGCGCTTGCCCGCGCGCTCGGCCTCGAGGATCACGCGGCGCGAGACGACGATGTTCCGCCGGCGCTTGTTGAGCTTGATGATCTTGAACTCGTATTTCTGCCCCAGCAGCTCGTCGATGTTCGGCACGCGGCGCAGCGCGATCTGGGACCCCGGCAGGAACGCGTCCACGCCCATGAGGTCCACCACCACACCGCCCTTGATCTTCTTGACCAGCGTCCCCTCGACCGGCTGGTCGGTCTCGTACGCGACGCGGATACGCTCCCACACGCGCATGAAATCGGCCTTCTTCTTCGACAGCACGACCGACCCTTCCTGGTCTTCGAGGTGCTCGAGCAGCACCTCGACCTGGTCGCCCGCCTTGAGCTCGGGAAGATCCTTGAACTCCTCGAGCGGTACCGTGCCTTCGGATTTGAAGCCGATGTCCAGCACGACCATGTTGTCGCGAATGCCCTGGACCGTGGCCTTGACGATCTCGCCTTCCTCGATCGAGGCCATCGTGCCCTGGTACAACTCGCTCATCTGCTGGAATATTTCTTCGTCCGGCAGGTCGCCCTCGTCGTACAGCTCGGGGCGGCGATTCGCGAGCGGGCGGAGCTGGGCTTTCTGAATGTCGCGCTTCTCCCGCGGCGTCAGTAACGATCCGGCGGCAGTGCCATTACCGGATTCGGCGGCGGAAGTGAGTGAGGTCGTGTCGGGGGGGTCGAGCTCGGGCATATCGGTAAACAATCTCCTGAACGCGCGGCTCGATCGCTTGCCGCGCCAAGGCGAAGGGTGGGCCCCGAATCAAACGGGGCCGCCACTGTGGCGGCCCACACTGATTCCCCGGGAGCACAATATGAGACTACCCCCGCTGGGCGATGTGTCGAGAACCACAAAAGCTAGCCCCACCCCTACCAGCCGTCAATGGCGAACCGGCCCGAGAAGTGACGGTGGCGCCGGGACTTACCCGCCCCCCGCGCTCCCCCGATCCAGCTCCCGGCCCCGCGCGGCGTCCACCAGGGCCACGATGCGTGATACCTGCTCCTCCTGGGTGAGCGCCGTCGTGTCGATCAGGATCGCGTCTTTGGCCTGGACGGTCTGCGTCGCGTCCCGCGCGTCCCGCTGCACCAGCCGGCCGGTTTCCTCCGCGATCTCGGCCTCCGTCGGCTGCCGCTCGAACCGTTCACTGAGCCGGCGCCGCGCGCGCTCCCACGGATCGGCCACGAGAAACACTTTGAGTGCCGCGTCCGGGAACACCACCGTGCCGATGTCGCGGCCATCGACCACGATGTCGTACCGGCGCGCGAGGGCGCGAATCTGCTCGTTGACCCACGCCCGGATGCCCGGCATCTGCGCGACGAGCGAGACATGGCGTGTCACGCCCGCGCCACGAATCTCCGCCTCGATGTCGCCGCCGGAGATCGTCGGGCGAAATCCGGTTGCGCGCGCCTCGAGCCCCACCACACCGACCGCGGTGAGGAGGCCCGCCTCGGTCCAGCGCGATACGTCGGGCTGAACGCGGAGCTCCGCCGCCGTCGCCGCACGATAGAGCGCACCCGAATCGACGTGATACAGGCCCGCCCGCATCGCGACGCGATGGGCCGTCGAGGACTTGCCCGACGCGGCCGGCCCATCGATGGCGACGACGAGCCGATTCTCGCCGGCCACACGGTCTGGTTTCGCACCCGGCGCCATCACGCGCCGGTCACACGGGCCAGATCCGACCAGAAGTCGGGGTACGAGACCGCCACGCACGCCCGATCATCGATGGTGATCTCGCCGCCGGTCGCGGCGCCCAGGACGCCGAAGGCCATCGCGATCCGGTGGTCGCCCCGGGTCACGACCCGCCCCCGGCACGGCCCGCGCCCGCCCGTGATCCGCATGCCGTCCTCCAGCTCCTCCACCACCACGCCGACGGCCAGGAGGTTCGATACCGTGAGAGCGATCCGGTCACTCTCCTTCACCCGCAGCTCCGCCGCCCCGGTGATGACGGTCACGCCCTCCGCGCGCGCCGCGACGCACGCCAGCAGTGGTAGCTCGTCGATCATCGCCGGAACGTCCCCGGCGCCGATGGTCACGCCACGCAGTCCCCCCGGCGCGACTGCATACGTCACCGTGGCCTCGCCAATGCCCGTGGGAGCCCCGGACTCCTGCGTGATCGATGCCCCCATCGTCTCGAGTGTCCGCATGAACGCATCGCGCGTCGGACTCGCGAGTACGTCGGCAAGCCGGATCGTGCCTTCGGTGGCCATGGCCGCCAGCGCGGCGAAAAAGGAAGCGGACGACGGGTCGCCCGGTACGGTCAGCTCGAACGGCCGGAGGCGATCCGGTGGCGTCAGCGAAACGGCCCCCGGCGTCACTCGCACGTCGGCACCGAGCGCAACCAGAAATCGTTCGGTGTGGTCCCGCGAGACCCGCTCCGCCTCGACGCTGACCGGAACTCCCGACACCAGCCCGGCCAGCAGCACCGCGCTCTTCACTTGCGCGCTGCTCGCGTCGTCCTGCCACCGCATCGTGCGGAGCGGCCCGCCGGTCACCGTCATCGGCAGCCCGTCACCATCGTCGAATGTCACCCGCGCGCCCATCGCCCGCAGCGGCCGGGCCACGCGCGCCATGGGGCGCCGGCTCAGGCTTGCATCGCCGACGAAGCGGCTCGAAAACGCGTACGCCGCGCACACACCCGCGAGCAGTCGCGTCGTCGTACCGCTGTTGCCGCACTGGAGCGCCCGTGCCGGCGGTTTCAACCCGTGCAGGCCCACACCCGGGATGCGCATCACTCCGTCTGGGCGGTCACGCCGGGACCGCGGCGGAATCGGGGGCATCGCAACCCCCAGCGCGCGCAGCACGCCTTCGGTGGCCTGCACATCCGCGGAATCCAGCACGCCTCGCAACATGGACGGGCCATCGGCCAGCGCGGCGAAAATCAGCGCGCGGTGCGACACCGATTTGTCTCCGGGGACGCGAATCTCGCCGTGCACGCGGACCGGTGTGGCTGCCGCCATTCCCGCGCCTATCGGAGCCACGCCTCGAGCGCCGTGGCTGCGTCGGTCCGCTCGTCCCGGTACTTGACCACGATCGGCGTTTGTACGGCGAGTCCCTGCGACGCACCCCAGCCGGTCGCGATCGGCCGGGTGCCTGGGACGACGACGGCCCCCGCCGGTATCTCGAGCGCCCCGGTCGCAGTGGCGCGATACACGGTCTGGCGCACCAGGTCGTACACCGGCGTCCCCCGGGTCAGGATCACGCCGGCACCGAGGACCGCACGGCTCCGCACGATCGTTCCCTCGTACACGCCGCAATTCCCGCCCACGACGACGTCGCTCTCGATGATGACCGGGGCCGCGTTGATCGGCTCCAGGACGCCGCCGATCTGCACGCCCGCACTCAGATGCACACGCTCGCCGATCTGCGCACACGATCCGACCAGGACGTGCGAGTCGATCATCGTGCCCGTCTCGACGTGCGCGCCGACGTTGACGTACGAGGGCGGCATGCACACCACACTGCTCGCCAGATACGCTCCACGGCGGATCGTCGTGCCGCCAGGCACGACGCGCACGTTGTCGGTCACCGCGAAGTTGCGCGGGACGAGCGTGTCCTTGTCGAAGAACGAGAACGGTCCGCTCGTCCGCCCCTTGGCGTCCCGCGGGGATTGGTCGGCCAGCGTGCCGAGGCGAAAGGCCTGCAGTATCCCGCGCTTGACCCACGGGACCGCGTGCCACGTGCCATCGGCCGACCGATCGGCGGCTCGCACGGTCCCCGCCTCGAGTGCGTCCATCAGCGCCTCGATCGTGACCCGCACGGCCGGGTCGTCGGCCGCGGCCTGCGCCGTCCCGCCCGCCTTGGCCAGTGTGTCGATCCGGATGCGCAGCTCGGCTGCGGCGGCGGACTCTGTCGATCCCGTCACGAGTTCGTCCTCATTCGGTGAGTGCGCCTGCGGCAACCAACGCCGCGCGGACCGCCGGCCGATGGCGGTCCAGCAGTGGGACCAGCGGCAGGCGATGCGTTGGCCCCATCAATCCGAGCAGGTGGAGCGCCGCTTTCGCTGGCAGCGGGTTCGATTCGACGAACGCGGCCCGCATCCACGGAGTGAGCGCGAGATGCGTGCTTCGCGCCGCCGCCAGATCGCCCGACCGCGCAGCACGCACGAGCGCGGCCATCCGCCGCGGCGTCGCGTTCGACGTGACCGAGATCACGCCGTCGCCGCCGGCCGCGACGACGGCGAGCGTCAGCGCATCATCGCCCGACAGTACGGAGAAATGCGCGGGACGCGCCCGCAGGATCTCGGTGATCTGCGCGAGGTCACCCGACGCTTCCTTGATGCCGGCGATGCCCGGCACCTCCGCCAGTTCCAGTGTCGTCGCGGCATCCATGTTCACACCTGTCCGTCCGGGCACGTTGTACAGAATCACCGGAAGCCGCGCCTCGCCGGCGATCGCGCGAAAATGCGCCGCCAGTCCGCGTTGCGGCGGCTTGTTGTACATCGGGACCACGTGCAGCAGGTGCGTGGCGCCCGCGGTTTCCATCTCCCGCGATTGGACGATCGCGCGGCGCGTGTCGTTGGAGCCCGCCCCCGCAACGACCGGCACCCGCCCCGCCGCCTGCTCCGCCGTAATCTGCACGACGCGCCGGCGTTCGGCCGTCGTCATCGTCGCCGCTTCGCCGGTCGTCCCGCACGGCACCAGGAAGTCGATCCCTTCGGTAATCTGCCACTCGACGAACCGGCGGAGTGCCGGCTCATCGACGGCGCCGCTGGCGTCGAATGGCGTCAGCAGGGCCGTCCCGCAACCTGCCAGGCGCTCCGTCACGTGGCCTGTCCCCCAGGCGCACCGCGCCCGCTGTCTGCTCCGTCGCGAAGCACATCATCCATCGTGAACACGCCTCCCCCCCCGCCGGAGCGCCCGGCCAGCCACCGGGCGGCGGCCAATGCCCCGTCCGCAAACACGCGCCGGTCACGGACGACGTGTTGCACCCGCAATTGCTCGAACGGTCCATCGAATATCATCTCGTGCTCTCCCGGCACGTGGCCGGCCCGAATGCTCGTCACCGGAACGACGCACCCCATGGCGTCCCCCACCACGCCCGCCACCGCGCGCGCGGTACCCGACGGCGCATCGATCTTGGCCGCGTGATGGGTTTCCACCAGATGCGGGTCGAACGAGCCGGCCGCACGGAGCGCCCGCGCCGCCGCCGCTGCCGCGACGCCCATGGCTAATGCGCCGACCGAAAAGTTCGGAGCCCACAGCATGGCGCCTCCGGACTGCTCGATCTCCGCGCGAAGTCCTGGTAACGCATCGTACCACCCGGTTGTCCCCACGACCACCGCGCACCCCGCCGCCATGCATGCTCGCACATGGGCCGCCACCGCGCTCCCCGTCGTGAACTCTATCGCGACGACCGCGCCACCGAGCGACGCCCGTGTGATCGCCTGCCCGCGCCCGATCCGCGCCCGCACGGGCCACCCATGACTGGTCGCCAGGGCGTCGACAGCCTGCCCCATGCGTCCGAGCCCCACGATAGCCAACGGCGGATTCACCGCTGCGGCAGCCGATGCCCCTTTCATTGAAGTACCTGGCCTCGCGGCGGTGCATCGGCGAAAAACGCCGTGTGGAGCCGGCGAATGGCCGGCGTGACCTGGTCCGCGTCCACGATGATGGTCAGGTTGATGCCAGTCGCGCTGAGTGACAGCATGTGAACGTGAATCCCCCGGATGGCCGCGAGCGCCCGGGCCATCGCATCGGTGTCGTCCGCCAGCCCCGCCCCGACGACCGCCACCACACCCCGCGCGCGCTCCACCGATGTATCACCCAGGGCCGCCAGCTCCATCAGGATCGCATCGAGCCGGTGGGTCTGATCCAGTGTGACCGAGACCGACACTTCCGACGTCGCCACCACATCCACGGACGTCCGGTGCCGCTCGAAGGTCTCGAACACCCGGCGCAAGAACCCCGGCGTGAACAGCATCCGCGAGGACCGGACTTTGACGACGGTGATCGGGGTCTTGCCGGCGATCGCGCTCACCGGCCGTCGCGGCGCATCGAAGGTGATCCGCGTCCCGGTGCCCGACGGGTTGTGGGTGTTGTAGACGTAGACCGGAATCCCCACCCGGACTGCCGGCGCAATCGTATTTGGATGCAGCACCTTCGCGCCGAACGATGCGAGTTCCGCGGCTTCGTCGAACCGGATCGACTCGATGACTCTCGCTCCGTCCACCACGCGCGGGTCCGCCGTCAGCATCCCGTCCACATCCGTCCAGATCTCGATCGCCTCGGCGCCCAGTGCGGCGCCCAGCAGCGAGGCGGAGTAGTCAGACCCGCCCCGCCCGAGCGTGGTCGTGATCCCCTCGCCGGTCGCGCCGACGAATCCGCCGATCACCGGGATCCGGCCGGCACGCACCCGGGGCATGATGTGCTCGCGAGCCGCGGTCGCGATTGCGTCAGGCCGCGGCTCGGCTTTGGTGAACGTCGCATCTGTCAGGATGACCTGATGGGCATCCACCCCCTCCGCCGGCAACCCGGCGGCGCCGTATGCCGCAACGACCAGAAGACTCGACAACATCTCGCCCGTGGCCGCGATCGCATCGAGGGATCGGGGGGTGAGATGCCCGAGGATCGACAGCGCTTCGGCAAGGCTCGCGAGATCGTCGAGCAGCGGACTCATTTCCGAGCACAGCTCCTCCGCCGCCGCTCCCCGCCCCAGCAATTCCTCCGCCTCGGCGAAGTGCCGCGATCGCAATCCCTCGACCGCCTGCACCGCCAGAATCAGCTTCCCGGCCGCCGCCTGGTCCGCCATCGAGAGCAGGACATTCGTGACGCCCGAGAGCGCTGACACCACGACGACCGGCCCACGCGACATCCGCCCGCGCACGATTTCCGCCGTCGACCGGATGGCCGCCGCGGTTCCGACCGATGTGCCGCCGAACTTGACGACGATCATGGCACGCTCAGCGGACAATCACTGGAACGCTCTCACGGACTCGCGAACTCGCCGCGCGCCGCCAGCACTTCGGCGTTGAGCACCGACCCGCCAGCCGCGCCGCGGATCACGTTGTGCGACATGGCCACCAGACGCAGATCGAGAACCGGATCGCGGCGCACGCGCCCGACGGTCACCGTCATCCCGTTTCCCGCCATCGCGTCCCGTCGCGGCTGTGGGCGCGCGTCGGCCATCGTGACGACAAGCGGTTGCTCCGGTGCGGTCGGGAGGCCCATCACCGACGGATCGCCTCGCCACGCCGCGAGCACGTCCTGTGCCTCCGCGGCCGTGACACGCCGATTGAGCTTGACCGAGAGACAGGCCGTGTGACCATGCTCGACCGGCACGCGATTGGTGTGCGCGCTCACCGCGAACGAAGCCGGCCGGAACGCCACGCCATCCCATCCGCCCAGCAGCTTCGGCAGCTCGCGCTCGACTTTCTCTTCTTCCTCGCCGATGTAGGGGATCACATTGCCGAGGATATCCAGCGATGGCACTCCGGGATACCCAGCGCCCGACACCGCCTGCATCGTCGTGATGAAGACCTGCTCGATCCCGAATGCCGCCTGAAGCGGCGCGAGCGCCACGGCCGCGCCGGTCGCCGCGCAGTTCGCGTTGGTGACGATCGCCCCACGCCAGCCGCGGCGCGTCCGCTGAACCGGAAGCGCCGCCAGATGTGACGCGTTGACCTCCGGAATGACGAGCGGTACGTCCTCCTCCATCCGGAAGTTCTTGGCGTTGCTCAACACCACGCGCCCCGCACGCGCGAACGCGGCCTCGACATCGCCCGCGACACCCGCATCGAGCGCCGAGAAGACGATCGGTGCCTGGACCAGCGCTGGATCACAGCGCCCGACCGTCAGCCGGGCGACGCGCGCGGGGAGGTCAGACTCCAGCCAGTGGGTCGCCTCCCGGTAGCTCTTGCCCGCCGAGCGATCGGACGCCGCCACCTCGGCGACCTCGAACCACGGATGGTTCGCGAGCAGCCGGATGAACGATTGTCCCACGGCACCTGTCGCCCCGAGGATCGCGACCGGCCATTTGCGGCTCGGCGTTGCCGGATGGGGCGAGCGTGCGGCGCTCATGCGGCCAGCAGTGTGCGAATCAGCCGCTCGTACGCATCCACGCTGGCGCGCAGCTCCGGCAAGTCGATGTGCTCGTCCGGTGTATGCGCCACGTGGATCGACCCCGGACCGAAGAGCAGCGGCGTGCCCCACCGGTCGAGGAGCGGAATGTCGGAGGTGTACGCGACCGGCGCGGCGGTAAAACCCGGCACCAGGTGAAACCGTTGCGGCGGGATGTACGACCCGTATTCGATCTCCGCATTACCACCGACACACGCCTCGATGGCACGTTTCACCGGCGCCACATCACCGGCGAGCCGGAACATCAGCTCCGCTTCGGCGTGGCCGGGGATGATATTGGCCGCCGTGCCCCCGCGTATGACGCCGATGTTCACGGTCGCCGCCCCCAGCACGGGGTCCGTCGGGAGACTGAGCGCCTCGATTCGCGGAAGCAGCGCCAGCATGGGATCGATCGCCGACACGCCGAGTTCGGGATAGGCGGAGTGCGCTTCCCGGCCGCGCGTCCGCAGCGTGACCCGCAATGAGCCTTTGGCGCCAGTCGCCAGGTGACTCTCCGTCGGCTCGCCGTTGATCAGGAACCGGCTCGCCGCCGGCAGCCGGTTGGCCGAACGAGCACCGTCGGACCCCTGCTCTTCGCCAATCACGAACAACAGCCCGACCCGCTCCTCGCCGCCTGCCACCAGACGGGCAGCCGCCGCCATCATCGCCGCGGCGATCCCCTTCGCATCGCAGGCCCCCCGCCCATACAGCCGATCGCCCTCCCGCCGCGGAGGCACGTGCGGGGTCACGGTGTCCAGATGGGTGGAGAGCGTAACGCCGGCGCGACCCGACGCCGCGGCCCGCGTCGCCCATACGTTGCCGCGGCCCGGCGTCACTTCCTGGATCGTAACGTTCCAGTCTCGGCCCACAAGCCAGCGCGAGACGAACTCGACGACCGCACCCTCCTCGCCGCTCGGCGACGGGATCGACACCAGCTCGGCCGCCAGCGCCCCCGCGTCAATCGTCTGATCGTCGGTCATTGGCGCAATATTAGTCGCCTCGCGCCACGGGGAAAATCCGGCCCGGTGGATCGGCCGTCTCTCGCCCCAGGCGCCGCACCGTTAGTTTGTGAACAATGCGCAAATCGATTCAGTTGTTGCTGACCGTCGGCGTCGAGGGAGAGGACGAGCAGGCGCACGACTTCGCCCGCCGTGCAATCGCCGCGGTCCGTGACGCGGTCAAGGTCGGCCGGTCGCGCCATCCCGACCTCACGATCACTGTGCACAAAGCCGTCGAGGACCCCGAGTCGGCCTCGTCCTGACGCCCCAGTCTGTCGGCTCTCTCCTTTCTACTTTCTGTTCTTCTACTCTCTAGCCGGCGGCAAAGCGCCGGCTTGATGGCCTGGCCGCGCGACCGGATGCGCCGGGCCCCGGTCTGCCGCCTGGCTAAAGTATGCGAGCGCCGAATGCGCTCACGATCAGATCGACGGCCAGCTCGGCTGTGCTGTTGCGCTGGTCGAGTACCGGATTGATCTCCACCAGGTCCATCGCCAGCAACCGGCCGGAATCCGCGGCCATCTCGAGCGCGAGGTGCGCCTCGCGAAACGTCGCCCCACCGCGCACAGGGGTCCCCACGCCCGGGGCGTCGGACGGATCGACCCAGTCCGGGTCGCACGACAGATGGATGCCGCCGGTTCCGGCCGAAGCGATGGCGATGGCGTCCGACATCACGGCCCGAAGCCCCCGCTCGTCGATCTCGCGCATCGTGAACGCCGTGATGCCCAGCTCGCGTATGTGCTTGCGCTCGGGCGGATCGAGATCGCGGAGCCCCACCATGACGCACTGCTCCGGGCGCAGCGCGGGATGTGGTGTGGCGATCGTCGAGAGGCGGCGGTCGCCAAGCCCCAGCAGGTGCGCGACCGGCATGCCGTGCAGGTTTCCGCTGGTACTCGTTTCCGGCGTATTGATGTCCCCGTGCGCGTCGAGCCAGATCAACCCCACGCGCTCGCCGCGCTCGGCAAGCGCCGTCGCAACGCCAGCGACCGACCCCATGGCCAGCGAGTGGTCGCCGCCGAGCACGAGCGGCGTGACGCCGTCGCGCACTGCGGCCGCCGTCTCCGCCGCCAGCACGCGGCAGACTTCGGCCATCGCGACGAGGGTCTCCTCCGCGCGGTCCGCCAAGTGCTCGCGCTGGGACACGATCAGATTCCCGCGGTCTTCCACCTGATGACCCAGTCTCCGCAGTCGCTCTGCCAACTGGGCGATCCGGAGCGCCGACGGACCCATGTCGACGCCGCGGCGGGCGGCGCCGAGGTCGAGCGGCACACCGATGATGCGAATGGAGCGGCGGGTCACGGGACGTTCGTCGCGCCTCGATGCGGATGTCGCCACCGCCGGCGCGGGGCGTGGCTGAGAGGGTTCTTTGTGCGGCACGCGCGGAAGCTACCGGCGGCTCGGGTGCGTACAAGGGCGCCAACTCTCGAAGTGGCCAGCGGGGCGCAACTCCCGGGTCGTGATCGCCGATGGCCTCCTACGGTGAGAGGTCACGACGACTTCACAGCCGCGTCCGTGGGAGTCGCCGTCAGAATGCCGCGCTCGATGTAGATCGGCCGGACGAGCCGCCCGATGGCCGGGAGCTGCGCCGCGAACCAGATCGCACCCGCAATGCACGCCAGACCGCCCAGGCGGATCGTACCCGGCGCGCCGATCCGGTCGGCGATCACGCCGCTCAGGAGGCTTCCGATGGGCGCCGTCCCGAGGAACGCCATGGCGAAGAACGCCATCACGCGGCCGCGGAGCCGATCGTCGACAACCGTCTGGATGATGGTGTTGGTGGACGCGAGGCTGATCATGAATCCCCCGCCCACGACCGGCAGGATGGAGAGCGATAGCCAGAGGGCATGCGAGAAGGAGAACGCCACCAGCCCGACACCGAAGAGGGCGCAGGCGATCGGAATGACGCGTCCGAGGCCGACGACCGACCGGCGCGAAGCCAGGTACAATGCGCCCGATACGGCACCCAGGCCGGACGAGGTCATGAGAAAGCCCAGCGTGTGGGCGCCGCCGTGGAGGACCCGCGACGCCACGGCCGGCATCAGGACTGTGTAGGGCATGCCCATGATGCTGAGCAGTGCGAGCAGCAGGAGCGCCGTGCGAACAGGCTGGAAGCCGGACACGTACGCGAACCCGGCCTTGAGCTCATCGATCATGCTGGCGCCACTGTGGTCGCCCGAGGGACGCCAATCGCGCATCGCCAGCAGCGACCCGATGACCGCGAGATATGAGATGGCATCGATCGTGAAGCACCATCCCTCGCCGGCCGCGGCGATGATCAGCCCGCTGATGGTGGGGCCGAGGATGCGGCTGCCATTGACCATTGTCGAGTTGAGAGCGATGGCATTGGCGAGATCCGCCGGCTCCGTGACCATCTGTACCACGAACGCCTGCCTGGCCGGCGTGTCGAACGCATTGATGACACCCTGCGCGAATTGCAGGACGAGGATGTCCGTCACCGAGATGACACCAGCGAATGTGAGCCACGCCAGCGCCGCCGACTGCAGCATCGACAGCGTCTGCGTGATCACCAGCATGCGGTGCCGGTCCCACCGATCGACGAGGACGCCCGCAAACGGCGCGAGCAGGAGCGTGGGGATCTGGCTGAAGAACCCGACGATGCCCAGAAGGAGCAGCGATCCGGTGAGGCGGTAGACCAGCCAGCTCGTGGCGATCCGGGTGATCCAGGTCCCGACGAGTGAGAGACTCTGGCCGCCGAAGTACAGGCGGAAGTTGCGCGACCGGAGCGCGCGCAGCACGCCTCCCGAGGCGTTGGCGGCGCGGAGCGGTCCGACAGGCCGTGAGGCGGCCGGCTCGTCAGGCATGCCGGAATATCGCTCGCCTGCGCGCCGGCGCGCGCGTCACTTCACACCGTAATACGCCTCGATCGCCCAGGTGATGACGTTGTCGACGAGCCGGCGGGTGTCGGGATCGAGCGGAAACTGAGCGTCACGATACGCCGCCCGTACGACCTGCTTCACCTCGATGACGACGCGCTCCGGCGGGTCGCCGCGCTGCTTGAGGTACTGCACGAGCACCGAGACGGCGTCCGAGAGCTTCCCCACGGCGGGGGTCACGGCACCCGCGTTTTCCCGCAGGATGTGTTCGAGCCTCGCGCGGCCGTCAGGGCGCCGGTGCGGCCCCCCGCTGGGCGGCGCGCTCTGGCTTGACGAATCGAAAGTCGGCAGGGGCGTGTTCGGCTGGCGGTGGACGACTCCGGGGCCGGGCTGCGGCCGGCGCGGCGAGCAAGGAGTGTCCACTCTTGCCTTCAGAACGGGCGATGTCAATGGGATTCGCCCCGTCCAATGCGGCGTTGGCACCGCCTTCCCGGTGCCGTGTGCGAGGTGCCGTGCGGGGGTGCGGATGTCCGCCCGGGACTGCCCGGTCAAGGCACGATCGCGTCCACGCCAATGCCGAACGTGAACGAGTTCACTTCGAGCGCGGAGTCGAACTGCCATCCGATGGTGCCACTGGATGCGCCAGGCGCGATGATCCCGTCGTATTCGAAATACTGTTGATCGGCCGCCGTGAACGTACCGGACCCGGTCGCGTTGCCGACCGTGACGACGCCGACCCCCGACAACGTGCTGGGACCCGAGATGAAGAACACCCGGGTGCCGTTCGCGGCCGGCGTCTGTCCGTCACTCGTGCCGATGGGCTCCCCCAGCATGTTGGTCACCGACGTCCACGCAGTCAGCGTGCGCACCAGCGTCATGACATTGTCAACGACCTGCACGGAGTCGAATTCGATCGAGACGTCCGTTCCCTGATTTTCGAGGATCGAATCCGCCGCGGTGACAGTGCGTTTGCCACCCGCCGTGCTTGCCGCTGCGCCCGTCGATGCGCCAGTCGCCGCGCGGGCGCTGGACCGGCATACGATCGACCCGTTGCTGCCAGCCGAGACGCCCGGGTCCGCCGCCGCGGTGGTGACCGTTCGCGGCGTGATCTGGACGTCGCATGTGAGTTGCGCATTGACGCCACCCGGGGAGGCCCGCAGCGAGTGCGCCACCGGGCCGGCCGACGAATCAGCGCACCCGGCACTCACTGTGACCGTCGAGAGCAGTAGGATGAGGTGCAGCCGGTTGATGATCATGATGCTCTCCCCCGTAGCTGGCGTGCGAGATGAGGTGACCGTGCTGCTCACCCGCGCGGTTCACCGTGCCGCCCGCCGTGCTGCCGGATCGCGACCGGCGTGTCCACGACGGGCGTACACATCACCGACGCGGCAGCGCACCTCAGGGAACTGCACAAAAACGAGGCACGCCGTCGCCCGCCGGCACGCCGGTTAGCACTCTCTCAGACTCGCGCGGAGACCCGCAGCCGGTGCGCGCCACACGGTGGCGGCGGCTGTCGCGTGAATCCGTTCTCACCACCGGCGGATAATAGAAATCTCAGACAGTGATCGCAGTCACGAGCACAGCGAGCGCACTGCAGGCGCCGATTGGTGCGCGCCGGTGAGGTGCGGGGCGCTCCGGCGAATCCTGGATGGAGCAGCTGGGTGGCGCTGGCCGCGCGGCGTTTTCGTCGCGCGCGGCGGGCTGCCCTAGGGCGTGATGGCGTCCACGCCGACCTGAAAGTTGAACTTGGTCGCCGTTACGATCAGGAAGCTCCACTTCACTGAGGCGCTGGCCGCGCCTGGCTGGATGATGCCGGAGTACTGGAAATACATCTGGTTTGTCGTCGTGAACGTGCCCGTGCCGGTGGCATTGCTTATCGTGATCGTGCCGAGGCCACCACCGAGGACCGTCGGTCCGGATATGATGAACACGCGCGTGCCGTTCGCTGCCGGATTCACGCCATCGCTCGTCCCGATCGGCGTTGCGATGTGATTGACGATGCTGATATCCACGTTCATGGTGCCTGTACCGAGCACCACCGACCAGGTCGGCGTGTCGTAGGTGAATCCGATATCGGCGAAGCGCTCGAGGATGGTGTCGGATGCGAACACAATTCGATCCGCGCCCTTTCCACCGATGCTGGTGTCCGGCGACGGGGAGCATTCGAATGTCGGTGCCATCCACGCGTCCGCACCGATCGGGCGAGCGAAGTCGCTCTCGACGGTGACCTCACAGTCAACGAGACGGCTGACCACGTGATGGGTCGCCGCCGGCAACTGCGGCAGCGCGTGCGGACCGACCGACGCCGATGGATCGCCGCATGCCGCCACGGCAACCGCTACTCCGGCCATCACGAGCGAACGACAATGAAAACGACTCGCCATCCGGGCTGCCCTCGGCCGAATACCTCGGCCTCTTCAGACTGGGCACGCCGTTGATCCAACCGCCGGCAAAGTTCGTTCGGTGAAGTCCGCGCCCATCTGCTGACGCAGCTACGCCAGCGTGGTTACGGGTTCACATCACGAAGAAGTATGTTAGAAAGTTCACACGTGTCGGCTTCTCCCAAACAACGTGCGCGACGGATCAGTTCGGGTCCGAAACGGGTGGTAGGACCCGCACCTCGACGCCTTCGCGGATGTCGTCGGTCGGATTCACGACGAGCTTCGCGTCGCTGTCCAGCCCAGTCACCACCTCGACCCGGTCGCCGTAGTCCCGTCCCAGCTCGATCTTCTGGTAGTGGACGGTGTTGTTCGGCCGGACGATCGCCACCTGCGGACCGTCCGTGCGGATCACAAGTGTGTTGGCGGGTATGATCAGCGGCGGGCTGCTGTCGGTCACCGCGAATCGCACTTCCACGTACATGCCTGGCAGCAGCACCCCCTTGGGGTTGGGGATCTGTACCTCGGTCAGCAATGTCCTCGACGCCGCGTCGAGCGCGCGCGCATTCCTGGCGACGATCCCGCGGAACGCACTGCCGGGGAGTTCCCGTACGAGGATATCCGCCGACGCGCCGTGCTGCACCAGGTTGATCGCGCTCTGCGGCACGTTGACGTAGACGCGGACCGTATCCGTCCCTGCGACCGTGAACAGCGGCCGGCCGGTCGCGCTACCGGTGCCGCCCAGGGTCGCGCCTGCGCTCACCAGGTTCCCGACGTCCACGCTCCGCGATGTGACGACGCCCGCGAACGGTGCCGTGACGCGTTCGAAGCTCTGCAGTTGTTCGAGGCGTTTGTAGTTCGCTTCGCCGGACGCGAGGTTGGCCACCGCGGCGTCGTACGCGGCCTGCTTCTCGTCCACTTCCTGCGGAGTCACGACGGAGTCTCGAGCCAGCAGGACCCACCGGTCGGCGGTCCGCTTCGCGAGATTGAGATTCGCCCGGAGCTGCCCCAGGTCGGCTTTCGCCTGCTCCGACTGCTGATCGATCTCGGGCGACTGGATCTGTGCCAGCAGTTGGCCCGCCGAGACGCGCGCCCCGATGTCGGTGGTCCACCGTTCCACGTACCCGGCGGTCCGGGCATAGATCGGAGATTCGTGCAGCGACTCGATCGATCCGGGGAGCACGAGATCCGACGTCGCCCCGGCGCGCTTCGCCGGGACGACGGTCACTTCGATCGTGCCGTGGACGGACGCCGTCTCCGCCCTGAGTTCGCGCGCGTCGCGTACCCGGGGGATGATGCCCGCGACGATCAGCACGATGAACACCGTGGCGATGACCCCGCCGGCGAGCTTCATGGCCGTGCCTCCCCACCAGGCCCGGGGGCCGGCACCGCGCGCAGCGTTCCCGTTCGCCGCTCCGCTCTGCCGCGCACGACGCTGTAGACGACCGGCACCACGAACAACGTGAATACGGTCGCAATCATGAGTCCGCCGATGACCGCACGCCCCAGCGGCGCGTTCTGCTCACCGCCCTCGCCCAGCCCGAGCGCCATCGGCAGCATCCCGATGATCATGGCCAGCGCCGTCATGACGACCGGCCGGAGCCGCGTGAAGCCGGCGTCCGCGGCGGCTTCCACGGGTGTCCTGCCGGCCGCTCGCCGGTCGTTGGCGAAGGTGACGAGCAGGATGCTGTTCGCGGTCGCAACGCCCATGGCCATGATCGCGCCCATGAGCGACGGCACGCTGAATGTCGTGTGGGTCGCGAACAGCGCCCACAGGATGCCCCCGAGAGCGCCCGGAAGCGCCATGACGATGATGAACGGATCCGACCATGACTGGAAATTCACGACCATCAGGAGATAAACGAGAAGAATCGCGAAGGTGAGCCCGGCGCCCAGGTCCGTGAACGAGTTCCGCATGCTCAATACTTGTCCCCGCATGACGATCCGGGTTCCCCGAGGGAGGTTGCGTCGCGCGTTGTCCAGAATGCGGTCGATATCGGCCGCGACGCCACCCAGGTCGCGGTCCTGGGCGGCCGCGAAGATGTCATACACCGGCTGCACGTTGTAGTGGGTCACTTCGAGCGGGATCGTGCTCCGCCGCATGGAGGCGACGTTGCCGAGCACTTCGGGCGGCGGCGCAGACGCGAGCGGGACGTCGCGCGATGCATCGATCGCGTCGCCGGTCACCTGCGCGGTCGGTGACCCCACCGACGTCGCGTTGACCTCATCGAGTGATGTCACCCGGACCGGCGGGGTCTGCACCACCAGGTTGTACACGATGCCGTTCTTGGGGCTCAGCCAGAAGTTCGGCGCCGCCTGCACGGTCGAGGAAAGCGACGTGAGCACACTGGTCGCGACGGTCTGTTGCGTGAGGCCCAGCAGTGCCGCGCGGGTCCGGTTGACGTCGAAGCTGAGTTCCGGCGCCGCCACGACTTGCTGCAGCCGGACATCCACCGCGCCCGCGACGCCCCGCAGCTCGCTGGTGAGCCGCTGGGCGATCGCGTAGTTGCCGGGGTCGCGACCCACCACCTGGACGTCGATCGGCGCGGGAATCCCGAAGTTCAGGATCTGGCTCACGATGTCGGCCGACCCGAACGAGAATGTCCCCTGCGGGAAATCGGTTCGCAGGCGCCGGCGCAGGGTCTTGATGTAGTCCCACGTCGCGACGCGGTGGCTCGGTACGAGCGAGATCAGCACCTCGGCGTCCGCCGCGCTGATGGTCGGCGTGTCGCTCGTCGACAGGTTGATCTGGCTGTTGGGGAGGCCGATGTTGTCGAGGATGTCGCCCAGCTCGTTGGGCGGGATGACCACGCGCACCAGCCGGTCCACCGACGCGACGAACTGTTCGGTCTCTTCGATCCGCGTCCCGGCCGGCGCCCGGACGTGCAGCCGGATCTCCCCCGCATCGACGCGCGGGAAAAAGTCACGCCCGATGAACGGCAGCAGCAGCGCCGATCCCGCGCAGAACACGACCGCCGCGAGCGCCACCAGCCGGCGATGCCGGAGCGCGACTTCGAGGGCCCCGTGATACCGGTCTCGCATCGTCTCGAACCGCTCGTTGAACGCATTGTAGATACGCCAGACAATGCCCGTCCCCCCGGTCGCGTGGCCTTCCGCCCCCCCGGCCGCGTACATCGATGCCTCCTGCTTCAGGAGGAACTGCACCATCGTGGGCACGATGGTGCGCGACAGGAGGTAGGACGCCAGCATCGCGAAGATCACCGCCATCGCCAGCGGCGCGAATAGCGAGCCGACAATGCCGCCGAGGAAGAACACCGGCACGAAGACGATGCAGATCGCCAGCGTCGAAACGAACGCCGGCACGGCGATCTGCGAGGCGCCGTCGAGGATCGCCTGGGTCAGCTCCTTCTTCTGCCCGAGATTGCGATGGATGTTCTCGATTTCGACCGTCGCGTCATCGACGAGGATGCCGACCGCCAGCGCGAGCCCGCCCATCGTCATCACGTTGAGGGTCTCGCCGAGGGCGGCCAGTGTGATGATCGAGCACAGGATCGAGAGCGGGATCGACGTCGCGACGATGAGGGTGCTCCGCCAGCTGCCCAGGAAGAGCAGGATCATGAGCGCCGTGAGGCACGCCGCGATCGATGCCTCCCGCAGCACACCCTGAAGCGCGGCGCGTACGAAGATCGACTGATCGATCACGTAGCGGATCTCCAGGGCCCTGGGGAGCCCCGCCGCGACCTTCGGTAGCTCGTCGTGCACGCGTCGCACCACGTCCAGCGTCGAGTTGCCGACCGCCTTGAGGATGCTCTGCAGCGCGCCACGCGAGCCGTTCTCCCGAACGACGTTGGTCTGGACCGCGAAGCCGTCATGCACGTGGGCGACGTCCCGGACGTAGACCATCGCCCCATCCACCTGGCGAATCGGCAGGTTGTTCAGCTCATCCACCACGTCCGGCGTGTTGTTCAGCCGCACCTGGTATTCGCGCTCCCCCATCTTCACGGTGCCGGAGGGCAGCGTGAGATTCTGCGCGTTGATGGCGAGACTCACATCGCTCGGACTGATCCCCTTGGCCACCAGCGCGCTGGGGTCGAGGTCCACCATGATCTGCCGGACCTTGCCGCCGTAGAGACCCGGCCACTGCGATCCCTGCACGGTCGCCAGCTCGACGCGCAGAAAATTCGATGCGTAGTCGTTGATCTCCTGCTCCGACAGGGTCTTGCTCCCGATCCCGAGCTGCAGGATCGGCACGTTGGTGGCGTTGAACTGGATGATCAGCGGTGGCGTCGTCCCAGGCGGGAATGCGCGGAGCGCGGTCTGGCAGAACGCCACGACCTGGGCGTTGGCGGCCCCGATGTCCACGCCAGGGTGGAAGTAGATCTTGATCACGCCGACGCCGAACAGCGAGTTGGACTCGATGTGCTCGATGGAGTTGACCACGGTCGTGGCGAATCGCTCCGAGGGCGCGACGATCCGTTGCTCCATGTCGCGCGGGCTCATCCCCGGATAGACCCACACGACGTTGATGACCGGGCTGTTGATCTCCGGAAAGACGTCAGCCGGGGTCCGGATGATCGCCAGGATCCCGAAGATGATGACCAGAAGCGCCCCCACGACGAACGTGTAGGGGCGCCGGAGCGCAAGACGGACTATCCACATGCTGTAAATTTACGCGTGCCACATCGCCAACGCTGAATCGCGTCGCCACGCTGTCGCGAATCGGGAGTTCGTCGTCGCTCCGCTGCGCCATCCATGCGTGTGTTTTCGCACTTTGTGGGACGCCCCGGGCGGCCGGTTGCGCTTGCGGCGTTACATGATCGTCGTTCCGGCACGCCGGCGGCGCGGTGCGGCTCCTCGCCAACGGTCAGGGGTAGCTGATGGTAGCAGAATCGGGGCCGGGTGCAGGCGCCGCCCGGCGATTCACCACTTCGGGAGGCACATGGACGCCTGCGGATGTCCGCGAGTGAACACCACGTTCCTGGCGATGGCGGCGGCGCTCGCGTGCGCCGCCTGCGGCACGGGTCCTCTGAACGCGCCGACGACGGCCACGTATGACGCCGCATTTTTCTTCACCTTCACCAGTTCGGACACGACCGCCCCTCAGAACCGCAGCCTGTCGGTCACCGGCGGGATGATCCTCACGGTGAAGGGCACGAGCGGCATCCTCGAGGGAAACTACGCGTACGCCAAACGCCCGGCGGGCAACGGAACCATCGGGGGAACGCTCAGCCCGACCGATGCGATCACGATCACCCAGTTCGGCGACCCCGGCAGTGCCCTCGGCGCCACGACGCAGTTCCTGCACAACAACTGGCCGAACTGCGATTTCACCCAGGCGCAGCCCGTGCCGTTCAGCGGCTCGTTGACCGACGGCATCATCAGCTTGACCGGCGGCCTCACCGCACCCTGCACGTACACGATCAATCGGCAGCCGGTCACGCTGCAGACGAAAATGATCGAGACGGTGAATGCGAGTCCTGCCTCCGCCTTCGGGAACGGCGGCCTGTGAGCGCTCAGGCCAGATTGGCCGAGGCGGTGCACCCGTTCCCCACGTTGGTGGCGCCCCACGTGCTCGAACATTCCGACGCTCACCACTTTGTCGAACTGCCGAAGTGCCGATGTAGCGCTGAACCACGCCGAGAACACTCGCACCCGGGAAGCGGTCCACAGTATCGCTGCGCCGGCCTCAACTCGTTTGTTATGTCAATACGCTAACACGTTGATATAGTGAATGTTACAGCTTTCGGAGCCCAAGGTTGCTCGGGTCGGACGAGAGACCTGCTTTCATCCAAACTCGGCGATTCGCCGACGTGCGAAACTGATCGGCAGACGCGGGGGCGGAACGCGCGCTGGGCCCTCGCAGCCGACGGGGCCCGCGCCGGGGGATGCGCCGATTAAGGTGCGTCGTCTTCATACAGCGCCGCGAGCCGCGCGGCGCCCTGGTCGCCAGCGCTCATCCACACCCGGCGCGGCGAGGGATGCACCGAGCCGCACACCCCGCGGAGACGCCCGATGCCTGATGTACCGGACAAGACACCGGCGAAGAAATCCGATGACGCCGACGATGCGTGGCCTCACACGATGAGGCATTACAAGTGGGAGAAAAAAGAGCCCGAGGCCGGGGAGCCGGCACCGGACAACGACGCCACGCCGACTGCGCCGAGGCAGACTCGGATGGGAAACGGCGGGTAGCAGCCGGCGGTGTCAAAGTAAGAAGGTGATCGTCGCGCGGGACGCGCGCCGGTTACCGAAGCTGCGAATCGCGCTCACAGCCGGTGCAACGCCCGCCTGGACTGCGAGGGACCGGTCGCGACCGGCCCCTCCGGACGATGGCGCCACCAGTCACCATCGCGTGCCCGCCCTATTTATCGCCCGGCCCCTCGCGCGCGACACGCACCCGGATGGGTGTCCCCCACGGATCGCGGGTGACGATGCCTGAATCGCTGGACGCATCGCGCTCCGCCGCGTAGCCGGCACGCCTGATGCTCTCCTGGAGCGAAGCGAGGCTGGCGTCATCCGGTAGCTCGATCGTCCACTCGAGCAACCGCGCGTCGCCGGGCGCTGAGGGGACGGCTCCGGCCCCGGCCCACGTGTTCGTTCCCAGATGGTGGTGATAGCCACCAGCGCCGAGAAAGAGCGCGCCGGGATAGTGCCACACGGTCCGGTCGAAGCCGAGCGCCTCTGAGAAGAAGGCCGACGCGGTCTCGAGATCGCCCACGTGCAGGTGGACATGACCAATCGTGGTGCGTGCCGGCATGCCCGTCCACGCGGCGTCCCCCGCCGCCTGCATGAGGCCCGCCGCATCGATCGGATTGCTCGCCATCATCAACTCGCGACCCGTGCGCTGCCAGGTGTGCCGCGGGCGGTCGGCGTACACCTCGATCCCGAGGTTGTCGGGGTCCTGCAGGTAGAGCGCCTCGCTCACCAGATGATCCGCGGCACCGGCCCGTGCGCCGATCTGGCCGAGATGGCGCATGAACCTGCCGAGCGACTGGCGGTCCGGGAGCAGGATGGCGAAGTGGTAAAGACCGAGCTGTCCGCGACGCGCCGCGGGACGCGCCCCGGGACGTTCGTGAAGTTCCACCAGGGGATTGTCATCGCCCTGCGCGGCGAGCACGGCGTGCGAACCGTGACGGCTCACGACGCGGAGTCCGAGCGTCCCCTGATAGAACGCGAGCGAGCGCTCCAGATCCGCTACCTGCAGGCGGACTCGGCCGAGTCGCGTCGCGTCGCTCAGCCGGTACCCCTTGGGCGCTTCACCGTAACTGCCGGAGACGGCTGCTTCTGTGTCTGTCATGCTGTCCTGTGTCGCTGCACCGGTCGTGCCGTGGCCGCTTCCGTGAAGGTGTAACAACCGCACAACGGAGTCGCCAGCGGTCACTCTGGGTCGAGTGTCGCGCCACCAAGTCCGCCTACTTCCCCGAAGATCTTGGGCCGCCTACAGATCGCGGCGAAGCGGCACGGCCGCAAGGCCAGGCGGTCCACTGGCACTCCTCGCCGCAAAGCCACGCCACGCTGACCGGAGCGACGGTCGATTGAGCTTTTCCGCTCGAATGGGTAAAATCGGCGAGCCGTTCGTCTTTGCCGACCCGCTCACGCCGTCCCGGCTGTCGCTCCCTACCGGCTGGGACCAACCGCACGGAGGCACCTCCCCATGATGCGATCCATCCCCCTGTTGTCGATTGCCGCCCTCCTCGGCGTGGCGCCTTCGCATCCCGGCGCCCCCACTGCCCCGTCGGCGGTGGCAGCGGACAAGCAGATCTGGACGTCGGTGATCGGTTACGTCACGGCGGCGGCGGAACAAGTACCCGACTCGAGCTACTCGTACCACCCCGTGCCAACCGTGCGTACCTTCGGCCAGCTCATCGCGCACTTAGCCGGATCGCAACACATGTTCTGCGCGGCTGCGCTTGGCGACAAGGCGACCGCCGAGGACGACATCGAGAAAACCACCACGGATAAAGCCGCATTGGTGGCGGCGCTCAAGGCCTCCACCGAGTACTGCCAGAAAGCGTATGCGATGAGCGACGCCGAGGCGATGAAGCGGCCGACCAAGCTGTTCGGCGGGGAGCAGTCCGCATTCTGGGCGCTGGTCGCAAACACGGCGCACGACGACGAGCACTACGGCAACATCGTTACGTACATGCGCATGCTCGGCATGGTCCCACCGTCGAGCCAGCCGCAGGCCCGCTAACGCGAATCGAGAGCCCGCATCCACGATCGTTGTTCGACCGCGTCGGTTGCTCTCGGTGTTGTCTATGGCCCGCTAGGGAAGACGCTACGAGCTGGTGTCGCTCCGCTATGGCTGTCACGTGGGCGCCAGCATGGCGGCCATGTTGGCGGATCCATGAGGCCTCGAGTACCGTTCGGGGACTATGAAGATCCGCGATTCAAACGCCGAGCAGGCGGCGATTCTGACGGTCGCCCGCGAGATCATTAACGAGATCGGCGTCAACGCGCCGGATGCACTGGAGTCGGTGGTCGCGGACCGCATCGCATTGCTCGTGAACAAACTGGTGGGCGCGGAACGCGAGCGCTGTGTGCGTCTGTGTCAGGAGCGAAGTGACCTGTGGAGGAACACGGCCATGGCGTCCATAGCTGGACCGGCTGGGCGCGAGGAGAGCCGGGCCAGAGGCAATGAGGCGTCGTACTTGGCTGATCTGTTGGTCAGTGGGTAACTGCGTCCCCGTCCTACTCTGCCAATCTCAGTTACACGCGGATTGGCCAGAACATCAACCGTCGAGATTGAACAGCTCCTGAAGCGCGCTTAAACAGTCACTACCGGCGTCGCCAACTGTACCGACGGCGGCACCGTCACGGCTACGGTCACCGGAAACTCGCTCGCCTGGGTTTGGACCTTTCCTATGCCCGGCGACACAGACATGACAACGCTAACGAGGCGGTAGTCCGGCGAAATCCGTTGCGGTGGTGCAGTGCACCGACTTGGACGTTCCGCGCCATCTCTGAAGCCATAGAAATGGCGGAGACTCCAGAGTATGGGAACGCCCAAACGCCGCGGGCGAGCGCCGCAACCGACGAGTGAAGCGCCCTCAGGGCTTAGGGGACATCGGCTGCCACAACTCGATCTTGTTCCCATCCAGATCATAGATCCAGGCAAAGCGACCGTAGGATGCATTCATTCGTTTGGCGTCAATCTTTACTCCCTCCTGTTGTAGCCGGCCGAGCAACGCATCCAGATCGTCCACGATGTAGTTGACCATGAACGGTTGCGCGGCTGGGATATAGTCAGTGGAGGCGGGGAAAACAGTCCAGACTGTCACGTGTTCCTTTTGCGGGTCGTCGCGTTCGCGCCACGGAAGCATCGCGCCCTGGCCCTTGTCAGCGAGTCCAAGATGCTTCGCATACCATTCGCGCATCTGATCGCGATTAGCGGATTTGAAGAAGACACCGCCGATTCCCAGGATGCGCCCGCGCTGCGCCGTGTCGACAGGCGGCCTTGGGCTTTCAGGTTGCCGAGACTGCACTGGCTGTCCTGCTCTTGACCAGGCCGAGACAAGCAACAGCGACCCGAGCGCAATTGTGCTCCAGGCCAAGCCCGTCGATTTTCTCTGAGAATCACGCCTGGGCGTGGCTTCGGGTCGCGTTGTGAAAGGGCCGTTGGTTGCGTTGGTCTTCGCGCTGTTTACCATTTCTGATCCAGGTTGAGGATGTGCTGCACGACGGGGTAGCCCCGTGTAGCGAACCAGAACGCGAGCGCAACGACGGAAGTGCACTCGCCTGACCACGCGGTCAACTACTCTTGCTCGTCTCCGACGGCGTCGGGAAGCGTTCTTGAATCCACGCCTCCCAGAACGGGGGCTCGCGGGCGACGATCGCGGCCGCCTGATCGCCGTAGAGGTAGAAGCTCAGCGTGACCATGCTCTGGCCGCCGAAGTTGACGGCGCCAAGGGCGGCGGCGCCCGGCCCCGGCTTGTCGAGACGCAGCAGGGCGTTGCACGGACTCTGGGTGACGTGCTCCACTACGCCGCCGAGCACCGGGACACCCGCCGGGGCGGCCCAATGCCGCCCGGCACTCACGCCTTTCAGCCCGAGTGCCACGGTCAACGTTTCCCAGGCCTCCGCTTCCGTTCCCGCGGCGGGGGCCATCCACTGCATCATCGCGGAGCGTTGGCCGCGGAAGTATGTGAGATAGATCCGCAGGATGCGGAAGTAACCCGGCCATCCGGATTCGGTGCCTTCCAGTTGGTTGTCCCAGTCGTCCGTGCTGGCGAAGAGGCTATGGACCACACGGACGACGCAAATGCCCCCTGCGCGCGCTTCGACGGTCCACTCGTCCGCGATCGGCGGCGAGCCAGGGACCCAGCCACTGGCCTCGGCGGCAAACATCCGCGGCGGATCCCAGGCCGTCACGACGGAACGGGACTCCATGCCCGGGCCGAAGTTCAACGTCACCGCAACGGGCTTCCCGTCTCGCTCCTCGAACTCCGCTGGCACGAACCAGGACGAAATACCTGGCCCGGTGGCGATGGCCTGCCAGACTTCCTCCGGCGTGCCGGGGACCTCGACTTCGACTTGGACGGAATGGCGGCCGGAGGCCTCTTTCTTCACGCTCATAGTGGCTCCTTGCGATCGGATTTCTGCGGGAGGGGGTACGCCACGACCATCAGCCGATGCGCGCGGCCGCCGGGAGCGGATGCATCGTGGTACTTCCCAACCAGTCGCGTGACGGCTTCGGCGAGTTCACGGCTGAACGCCGCCCGGTCCGCCGCCGAGCGGAAGCGAATCTCGGTATCCACCGCGAGTGTGGCCAGGCGTTTGCCAGTTGCTGTCGCACGACGAACGAGGTCGCCCACCTCGCGCACGACCCGTGCGCCCAGGGCGATGAGATAGCTCGCGGACAGCCTGTCGATTTCCCGATCCGGATCCGCGGCGACTGGACCCAGGGCGCTCGGCGAGACGACGTAGGACGCGGCCGTCGCCACGAGCAGCCGTTCCGTCAGCCCGCCCCACTTGCGTTTCTGGGCCAGCCGCACCAGCCCGTGCGCCTCCAGCGCGTGCACGTGGTAGTTGACTTTCTGCCGAGCGAGGCCGACGCGCGTGGCCAAGGTGGCCGCCGAGGCGGGCACGGCGAGCTCGGAGAGGAGCCGGCTTCGCATGGGCTCCAAAGCCACCGTCGCGGCCGCGGGATCATCGATGACGTGGATGCCGAGCACGAGGAGATAGTAGCATTGACAACTTTTATTGTCAAGCTGGCTCGAGGCTCGCCGGCCGGCCATTCCAGGAGAGCGTCTTGAGCCGAGATCCATTCCCCTGCACTTCGGCGGCCGCACTAACGGATCTCCGAAGGTTGAGCGCCGCCGGCGGGGTGCCCACGCAAGCCACAATGTGAGGACACGTGAGGGCGGACTGGCTGAACGGGAACCACGGCATCATGTTCTCAGCGTGACCACCGCCGCCGCTTTCCCAGCGCCCGTCTATCGAGACACGGTGCTTGGGCCGCTGTTCGAGAACATGAAGCGTCACCATTGGCGCCATCTCATGCGCGTCAATGACGCGCACGCCGTCATGCTGGCCGAACAGGGACTGCTCACGGCCGACGAGGCCGCGGCCATCCTCAACGCGCTCGAGGCCATCGAGACCGATGTCGCGTCCCGGCTCGATGAGGTCGGAGTCGGCTCGGCGGAAGAGGATCTCTTCTGCGTGATCGAGGACGACCTTCGGCGCCGCCTCGGCATTGCCGTTGCCGGCCGCCTCCACACGGGGCGGAGCCGCAACGACATCGATCACACGCTGTTCAACCTGGCGCTCCGGGACAAGGTCCTCGCGCTGTCGGAGGCGCTCGTACACCTGATCGATGGCGTGATCGCGGTGGCCACCCGTCATCGCGACACGCTGGTGGTGGCGTACACGCACGGCCAGCCTGCGCAACCGACCACCTGGGGACACTACCTCGCCGCGCTGATCGAGGTGTTGCTCCGCGACGTGGACCGCCTGTCGCAGGCTCTGCGCATGGTCGACCAATCCGCCATGGGAGCGGCCGCCATCACGACGACCGGCTTCCCGATCGACCGCCCGCGGATGGCGGAGCTGTTGGGCTTCACCAAGGTCCAGGAAAATACCTATGGCTGCATCGCGGCGGCCGACGGCACGACCGGCGTCTACGCCGCCCTCAAGGTGATGTTTCTCAACATCGGTCGCTTTGTGCAGGACCTGAATCAATGGGCGGGGTTCGAAGTCGGCCAGTTGCATGTGCCCGACACCTTTGTCCAGCGCAGCTCGATCATGCCGCAAAAGCGGAATCCCGTGCCGATCGAGCATCTCCGCGTCATGTGCTCCCTCGGCGTTTCCTGCTGCGACGGGGTCATGCTCGCCGTGCACAATACGCCGTTCACGGATGTGAACGACACCGAGCACGAGGCCCAGGAGACGGGCTACCGTGCCTTCGACACCGCGGGACGGGTCGTCGCGCTGCTCAATGGGTTCTTGGAGGTAGCGACCATCAATACGGCCGTGGTCCGCCGCCACATCGATCAGTCGTATATCACGATCACCGAAGTCGCGGACTCACTGGTCCGTGCCGAAGGCATTTCGTTCGGACAGGCGCACAGTATCTGCTCGTGGCTGGCGCGTCACATGGGCGAGCAGGGCGAGACCCTGGCGACCGTTCCCTATGCGGTATTCGCGGCGGCATTCGCTGCCGCCGTGGACCGCCCCCCCGGCCTGGCCGAAGCCGAGTTCCGCCGCATCGGGACTCCGGAGCACTTCATCGCCGTGCGGACCCACTGCGGCGGGCCCGCGCCGGCACCGATGGACCGCAGTCTGGCGGGCTATCGAGACCAGGTCGAGATCGACCGGGCGCGGCTGGCCGACCACCACCGGCGAATCGAGGCGGCGGCGGTGAAGTTGGCGGATCGCGTAGCGCATTGGCAGCGCACAGCGAGAAAGTAGGGAGGCCTGTTCGGCGACGTGGCCACGGGGCGCTCGTCCGGCGGCGATGCAGACACGCGCGGCCCGTGAACCACGACTCCGCACGACCACGTTAACACAGCAGCGCGGGGCTCGTTTGGTCGGGCACTCCCGGCAGTCTACCGCGGCGCCACAGCAGATCTCGGGACCGAGACCGGCGGCGAGGAGGTCGAAGCCACGCCGGCGGCCGAAACCATAGCATCCAGGGAGACAGGTCACATGTCCGAAGACATCGATCGCCGCCGCTTCTTTGGCGCTGTGGCTACCGGCGCCGCGGCAATCGCCGTTGCGCCGGCCAACCTCTTTGCGGCCGGCGTTGCCGCGGCGCAGCCCCGGACCATTCCGTCATCGAGGGATCCGATCACGAAGCCGGCGCCCCACGCGTCGTTCGGCCCGCTCAAGCAGATCGATGCTGGCCTGCTGAACATTGGCTACGCGGAAGCTGGGCCCGCCAATGGTCCTGCGGTCCTGCTGCTGCACGGCTGGCCCTACGACATACACAGCTTTGTCGATGTCGCTCCATTGTTGGCTTCGGCAGGCCACAGGGTGATCGTCCCCTACCTGCGCGGCTACGGTACGACGCGCTTTCTCTCCAGCGAAACGATGCGGAACGCCCAGCAGTCAGCCGTCGCACTCGACATCATCGCGCTGATGGATGCGCTCAAGATCCAGACAGCTACCATTGCCGGTTTCGACTGGGGCGCACGCACGGCGGACGTGATGGCAACACTCTGGCCGGAACGCTGCAAGGCGATCGTTTCCGTGAGCGGCTATCTCATCAGCAGCCCGGCGGGCAACCAGGTGCCGTTGCCGCCCGAGCCGGCGTTCCTGTTTTGGTACCAGTACTATTTCGCTACTCCAGTCGGCAAGGCCGGCTATGCGAAATACCTCGGCCAGTTCAATCGGTTCATCTGGCACCAGGCTTCGCCAAAGTGGAATTTCGACGACGCTACGTACGACCGCACAGCAGCGTCCTTCAACAACCCCGACCACGTTGACATCGTGATGCACGACTATCGCTGGCGGCTAGGCCTGGCCGACGGCGAGCGGAAATATGACGACCTGGAAAAACGGCTGGCCGCACTTGCTCCCATCACGGTGCCCGCGATCACCATGGAAGGCGACGCCAACGGCGCGATCCACGCGCCCAGCGCGGCGTATCGGAACAAGTTCTCGGGCAAATACGAGTACCGCCTCATCACGGGCGGCGTCGGCCACAACCTGCCGCAGGAAGCTCCGCACGCCTTCGCCCAGGCGGTCATCGACGCCGGCGCTCTTTGATCGGGAGAACGCCAAACAATCACGGCGGCACTGTCTCTCTCAACGTTAGCTCCAACGAAAGTCAGGCATTACATCCAGCGTGACAGCAGGAAAAGAGCCACCTGGCCAACGAGAACGGCAAGCGCACACCCAAACGTCAGCAAGGTCAGTGGTGCCCTGGGCCGTCGCACCAAGGCCGCGCCCGCAAGTCCCGTGGCCGCGATCGGAGCCACCAAGGCAACGACGAGCGCAACGAGCATGACCGTACCGATGCCGGGAATGTGCCTGATGTCGAACGGCGATAGGCTCATCAACAAGAACATCAGCCAAATCGCGGCCCAAATCGCCAGGCACGAAACTGAGGCAGCTCGCAACGACACTGTAGCCAACCTTGAGTTTGATGCCTCACCGTGAGACGCAGCGACGCGGGGTGGCTGCATCATTGGTGCTTCACCGGATTCGGATTCGCTGAGCGATGGATCCAGCCACGCTACAGATATCGCTCGCGCAGGATTGCCACGTGGTGGGCCACGTGGCCCGCGGCGAGGAATGCTAGCGCCCGAACCGTGAACGGGTTCCCACTCGCCGTTCCGCTTTTCACCCACGCGTCGGACGGCAAGTTCCGAAAGAACGGAATCGTCGCCAGGCGAACGGCGCGAAACTCTTCGACGTGCCGCTCCCAGGGAATCTCATCGGCATGCGCCGATCCGGCCGCCGTGTGCTGGTCGAAGCTGGGCAGCGGGCTGTCGAAGCCGCGGGCAAACCAGAGGGCACGGAACACGAATAAGCGCTCCGTATCACTCAGGTGGTTGAGGACCTGCCGAATGGTCCACTTGTCCGGCGCATAGCGGTGACGCGACGTCTCTTCCGAGATGCGCGACCACAACGCGGCCGTCTCCTCCGACTGCCTCTCGAGCACCGAAATGATGTCATCGTCGGCGATCCGGTCGATGAAGGAGAAGTAGTAGGGCGTGGCTTCACCGGGCTTCGGACGTCCTTTCATGCCACAACGATACAGCCTGCCCAGAATCTGGAGAAGGTGAGAAGGTGAGTTAGTTGGCTTTTTTGTCGGTCACAGGCTGTACGCCAGCAGGTGCTTGGGCTCGTAAAGCATGATGTCGTCCGCGCCAGGTACGGCCAACATGACCACGAGTCCGTATCCGTGATCCTGAACTTCGCCGTGGAACTCCGCTCCTTTGCCCTTGAGTTCAACGACCGTGCGTGTGATGTCGTCGCACATCAGGGAGATCTGATGGTGCCGCGGCGATTCGTACGTCTTGCCATCGTAGACGCTGTGGGTCGGGTGCACGCCCATCTCGCTCCGCCCGGTCTTGAAGATGAGCCAACCCGCGCCTCCACCGGGCAGATCCTCGACGTAGGGCCAGCCGAGGACGTCGCGAAGGAATGCGCGCGTTGCGGGGGCATCGTCAGAATAAATCAGGGTGTGGATGCTCGTGATCATTAGAGTGTCCGAGATTGGGTAGTGGCATTTAATAGATGCCCGCGCCCAGATGCCGCAGTCGCTGAAAACCGCTACCACTGACACTACCAGTCGTAAGGTTGCGTCGAAGTCGCGCTAGCTAGCTCCATGCCAGGGGCGGGTTTCGAACCCGCATGACCTTGCGGTCAAGGGATTTTAAGTCTGACCGATCGCTGGGGTTACGGTGCTCGTTCGGGGGTCGCGCCCCAGTTGAGCGCGGAATCAGCGTGTTTACCGTGTACGGCTGTATCCGGTTGTCTCACACGTACGCTACCAATTCCGCTACCAGTAGGCGAGCCCCGTTCTATCGGGTTACCTGCACACGGACACCACCTGCTTGGCCACAGCCCGAAACGCCGCGGGCCCGGAAGTGTGGACAGCCATAAACTGAGAGCATGTTCGCGTGACTGCGGCCAGGGTCGGGTTCATCCACGCCAGTAGATCGACAGCGCGATTGAAATACGCTGTTGGTGACCGATCCCACACCGGATGGTGGTGAGCAATATCGTTCCGCATATTCCGTAACGCGTCAAACGCCCTTGAGATGTCACTCCGATTTCGGTGGCTTTTGGGACAATAGGCGAACGCGGTGGTGGCCCGCGGCCACAGACGCGGACCAGCCTTATTTCCCTGCTCGTAAGGGGCGTCGCAGAGGCGAACCCAGAAGCCAAATCCCAGTTGAGATATGAGGTGTCCAGGGGTGTGACGAGTGCCAAGGTGGTGAACCGCGTTCGCCACATCCTCCGCTTCGGCGCGCTTGAGTAGGGTTGGGTTCGCGTCCAGCCAACACGCGACCGTCTGATATTTCAACCCCCTTCCCCGCGTTTCCTGCTCCCCGATGTTGTAGAGCGCGTTGCGAAATGCAACTTCAACGATGTGGAATACTGGATGGAGTTGCGCGCAGAGTGCGAGGTTCCACAGATACCTTGCGGGCGCATCTTCACTGTCTAAGTCGGTCTCTAGGCTGTAAGCGGCCAGCCGCTCGGCTGAGAGTGACCGACACAAGCTGCGATACGTCATACCAGGAACGGGCGGGACAACAGTACTGGAAGCCTGCTCGGAGGCCATAATTCGACCGCAAGGTGAGGCCCGCTTGTCGCAAGCCGTGGTGGCTGATAGTATGTAGGTACAATTCCCTGGGCCGTCCTATACCGCCTGCGCGCAAGCGCGGCAGCATGACGCCGGGGTGACGAACCCCCAGCTTCGCATTGCGAGGTTGGGGGTTCGCGATTTCTGGTAAAACCCGTCTCTGCGTCCCCCCAGACGTCATCTGCTCAGTGGACCAGCGGATCTACTCCGGAGGATCTGCGCCTTTTTGCGCTGCCTGTGCAGCTTCTGGCGGGACGCCCGGCCGCATCTAGGCGAGCAATATCTGCATCGGGGCCCGGCCGAAACCTTGAGGAGGGCCGTGCAATGCGCGCATCGCCGATCCCCAGCGACCTCTTTGTACAGGCGAAGATACTCGGCCAAGTCGAATAGGCGGTGCGCCTTTTCGTAGTCCTCCGGCGCCGGTAAGCCGTCGAAAGTGATCTTGCCCCCTATCAGCACGAAGCCCGGCACTCGAAGGGGATACCGGTCCGGATCGTTGAGGAACCGCCAGTGGTGTAGAGTGTGTTTCCAATCGATCCGGCCGAACGCCGCTGGGTCGTTGCTGTCCGGCACGAGCGTTTGTGAGCCGGATAGCCAGATTGCTGAGTTGTATCCCGCTCGCATCTCGGCCCGGTCGGCGCCAACGAGCAAAGCGAGGACAGTTTCACCGCGCGAACGAAGCCCAAATGCCGCGCGCGCTATTCGACGCTGCCATTTAGGATTTGCGGTCGCCAACACAGTATTCTCGACCCGTTCAACAAAGCCCTCGATCGCCTTGCGCTTTGCCGTGAGTTCCTCGGTTGTCAACGCGGTCAGAATGCTGCTCCAAGTGCGGCGGTGCCAACCTGCCGGTTGAGCACCGACCGGCGAACGGCCCCAGATTTCCGAATTGACATCAGCCAAGTCTTCGCGGGCCTGCCGAGCTACGACGACTGCGTCGTTTTCCTCATAGATGTTATCCTGCTCGAGACAGTCCTCGACGATCGCCGTCTCCATCTCGGCGTAGTCCTGCAGTTCGAGCGACGTCCAACCCTTGCGCTGCAACGACGCCAAGAGCCCGATGCGACTTGGTAGGTAGAGCGGCACCCCCAGCTCCGTCCCGTCGTCTCCGGCTCCGCCCCGCCACGTAAAAAGATGGGCCGCCTCCATCTCATCGAGGCGCTCGAGTGAAACGACCTCAGCGGTTTCTCGCTTAACCCATTCTGGCACTAACGACCGAGGAACCAGCACCCGATTATCGAACAGAGCGAACGAGATCGGAGGCGTGTCAAGCGTCCGCATCCATTCGTCGTATGCCTTCATCAGTTCAGCGTGATCCAGCATGTGTAAATCTCCGGGCTTACAGGCCAGCGGCGAAGTTCCGTCGACTGCCGATCCCGCCAAGCATTGCTGCTCGCCGCTCCACGCGGAAGCGTAACGCGGGTAGCGGTCACCGGAATGAGGTGCCTAAGCCTCCGAGGCCGCGGGCGGTGACGCGTGTGTTGGCTCCGGGGAAGGAAGCAGCTCGGCGTGCGGGCGCGGCGGCCGCTCGCCCGAATGCGGATCGTGATGGCCATCGGGTGCCGACTGTCCATCGCCCGAGGGGGGTACCCGGTCGTCATCCGGCAAAGCTGGCCCGTCATTGGCTGATAGTGGCACCGTATCGCCCGGCATCAACAAGCGGTGGTCCTTCGGAACCAGCAACGCGTGTGGCGGCGAGGCGGGGTCGAGGAATGGCTCGATCGCCTGAACCACAGCCGCCGGAAATAGATCAAATCGCTCGGCGACCCGGACACCCCAGGGGGCGAAGGTGCCCATCGCCAATGCAACAGTGCACGCATCGGCAAGCCGTTCAAGCCGACGCCAGCCCACTCCAATCTTCCTGACAACGCGAACGTCCTGGTACGGCAGCAAGGCCGCGGGTGCGCCAAACCACCTGGAGGTCGCCTCTTGGCGCGCCACACCGAATGCGGCAGGCCCGGTCAGCGGATACTCGCGGAACCCCCGCTCCATCAGCTCGACCTGGTCCAGCAAGAATTCTCGCACCGCATCCGGTAGGTCTGCCCCTACGACCGCCTTTCGGATCTGAGCCACGAGGAGGCGGGCCGACTTCAGAACCTCCTGCGGAATCTCGCCCGTGGTCTCGGGCAGAAAATCACCCAACGCCTCGAGTGTAGCGAGCAGTCTGGCGTCTACGTGGGCGCTGACCGTCGAGTCCCACCGGCCGCCCGGTTCGTTGAACGAAAACATCCCCTCAAGGGGCTTGAGGATCCATTCGTATTTCTTGCCCTGGGGCACTCGCGTGAGGTCCCTCCGAAGTTCATCGACTTGCCGTCGGCAGACTCCGACCATGCGGGCGACTTCGACATTCTTTCGCCACCCCTCAAACTCGGAGACATCAACGACCATCGGCCAGATCTGCATCGCTGGATCAGAGCCGCGAAGCTTTGAGATCGCCTGCGCGAGTTCGTTAAAGCGGGTGGCGGAGCTATTCGGCACGGCGTCCTAGATGTCAGGCTCTCATCGTGGGCGGCTAGGTCCTTCCAGGCCGACCGGTCTCAGACGGTCTCGTATAATCGTAGTAGCCGGGCCCGGCGGCCGCCCGGAGCGGGATTGAAGCCTCAGAGATACCTGTCGCCTAACCGCTTTGAACCCTGGAAATGATCATCTGCTCAAAGGTGCCATTTGAAATACACTCTTGGGTGACCGGATTGCCGTTGATGTCGTAAGACACCGCGATTGCCGTCGTGTTGATGCGGATGGTGCTCGAGTCGCCGAGGGCGGCTACGAGCACGTTGAATCGCATCGGCGCCTGATGGTTGACGGTTATGCCTGACCAACGGCAGTTGAGCAAGTCTTTCCGATGGGTGCGGCTGAGCGACATTGGACCGCTCACGATCAGACTACTGCTGCTGCGTGCGGGCGCTTTCATTCACCGGATGCCAGACACGCCGCGGCGACCACCTCGAGCTAAAGCACGGAAGATGGTCCGTATCCATCGAAGGCGGAGTTTGCGCGTCGGTACAAGGCCGGTACGTCGCGATGACGGAGGATTGGGCCACCGCCATCGTGGCGGCGCACGTGATGGCCCTAGCGCCAGCGGCGCTGCTCTTTCCTGGCATCACCCCGGCCGGTGCGCTCGCCCAGCACCACACGACTGCGAAGGCGCTAGGGCTCCCAAGGACGGTCCGCCGCCATCGCCGGCATTCGTTCGCGGTGATGCACCTCAAGCGCGGGCGCGATCACCAGTGGCTTAAGAACCAGCTCGGCCACGCACCCCAGTCGACCCTGATCTACTCGGTCTACGGTACCTACATCGGCGCGCAATAGCTGACCGCGGGCCACCCTGCCCAGATGCCACAATCAAAAAAAAGCGCTACCACTGACGCTACCAGTCGTAAGGTCGCGTCGAGGTCACGCTAGCTAGCTAACTCCATGCCAGGGGCGGGTCTCGAACCCGCACGGGGTTTCCCCCAAGGGATTTTAAGCCGCTCTCCTGCCGGGCACGCGATCAGCGCGCGTGCTGTCCACGGGCATACGGATGCATTGGGGTGCACCAGCATGCAGCCAAGTTGCCCAGTTATTTGCCCAGTTGGTCCGCGCACCTTCGCCTTCGATCCACTGGAAGCACGACGGTCATATGGCCCCCCTCCATCCGGAGACGCCCCGCGGCGCCGACGTGGTATTCCCCGGAGTGTGTGGCGGCCCACACGAGAGGTTATACCAAAAATCTGGGCCGAGAAAATCGCTTGCTCCCTGCTTACGGTTCGGTCGGACTATCTGCAAGCGTTGCCACACCACTGGCGAAATACGGGCCCTCGATAGCCGTCACTACGCTTTCGACGAGCCGCGACAATATGTGCAGCGTTGGGACCACTGAATCGCCTGTGAAGAACTTCGGTTCTCGGAACGCTATTGCCCCTGAGGCCTGACCAGGATTGGTGATCCTCACACGACCAGGCACCGTTATCGCACTGAGACGTGCGCCCTGCCACGCGGTCAGTCTGAGATTGGTAAGCCGGCTCCCATTGTCGGCTTCCGCATCGAGCCCCTTGGCCCACACCATCGTGATTGCGGGAATGAGCAATTTGTGCTTGTCCATGATGTCGAGCTGATGGAGGGCGTAGAGGCGACCGTTGCCGCCTGCTGATTCCGGATACGGCTTGATCTCATTTACGATGAGGTTGATTACTGAAGGCCCTAAACGTTGTACCTCTGGATCACGAACCGCTTCCTCGAGTCGCTTCGCGGTGCTGCGAAACGGGAAATAGAGGTTATCGCTGGGCGGTGTGCCCGTTAGGGCCACCATTTCATACATCATGAGATCGAGCGCGGACCGCAGGTTGTGAACGACGTCACCGATCATGAGGGGCACGCCGGCAGGCAGCCGCGCGACCTCCATGCTTATCGTGCTCAAGCCAGGTTTCGACTCTGTATCAACCCAAATTCGGTAGCACCCCGCGTGGAAGAATGCCCGCTCGGCAGACTCAAGCTCTCGGATATGTTGGTTGGCACGTTCGATCTTCCGACGGGGGCCATTTAACCGGGCGTTTGTCGGCGAGGGCACAGACGCCTCCAGCGGTTAGGCGACCCGGAGTGAACGCACACGCCGCGTGCAGGCGCGTGACATGAGATGTTGATCCGCCGTTCCTCCCCCGATACGCGGCGCATGTGAGGAGCGGAGCTCCCTCGACGCTCGGGGGCCAATCGATTAATCCCTTGTGGCTCGCGCAGCAACAAGCGATAATGACGCTTTTACCACTGGGGGCAGCTGCTTGTCAACAGCCGCGAGAGGCGGTCATCCGGCCCCCGGGTGGATCGGGTCGGAGGAGTTGGCCTACTGGTATCTCCGTCTCAATGGGTTCCTAAGTATACGGAACTTCGTTGTTCACCCGGACACGGGTGTGAACCAACGCACAGACGTTGATATCCTAGGTGTGCGATTCCCACATCGGGCTGAGCTGGTTGGCTATCGCATGGTCGACGACACACCATTCACAGCCGTTCAAGATCGACCATACTTGGTCATCGCCGAGGTCAAGAGGGGTGAATGCCAACTAAACGGTCCTTGGAAGAACCCAACCTCTGGGAACATGCAAAGGGTGCTTCGCGCTTTAGGGGCACTTTGCGATGATCAGATTGAGGAAGCCGCGCTTTCGCTGTATGACAAGGGTACCTTCGCGAACCTAGGCTATTACGTCTCACTCTTTTGTTTTGGTGAACGGAAGAATCTGGACGTTCGGCAATCTCGCCCCGGTGTGCCCCAGAAGCTCTGGAGGAGTCACGTCCTGGCGTTCGTCTTCGATAGGTTCAAGACATTCCGAAATCAAAAGACTGCCCACCCTCAATGGGATGACGTAGGTATGCGTCTGTTTGAGCTTGCGTCCAACGCCCGAAGTGTCGAACAGTTTATCGATGGGGTCGAACGTCGCATGACTTAGGGAGTTCCGTCTTCTGTTGCTGACATCGCGGACGAAACGGAACATGTAGCTGTCAGCCGTCACGGCGTGCGACTCCACACCCAGTGGCGCCGAAGGCGCCCGCTTGAAGTCTTGCGGATCGGCATAGCGTCATCCGCCACGAGGACCTTTGCCACTGCCGATGCTAGGTTCACACCTCCGGCCGACGCTTTAACTGTGCATGGCGCCTAACCTCTGCCCTGGTGCGTTGTGGCAAGTGAGATCCCTCTCGATGCACTCATCGCCGCAGCGATCGACGACTTCGACAAGAAACGGGATCGCAATTGGGCTGATCCAAGGGAGGGAGCTCTGGTCAACCAATTCTGCGACCGGGTGGCTGAGCTATTCTTCGACCCAGCGGCTCGACTCGCTGCCTCGGCCCGCGCACCAACGCGGTCTCTTAAGCCAGGGAGGCGAGTAAGGTGACGAAGAACAGCGCCTCCGCCTCGAAACCAATCGCCCGCCCCGTGGCCAAGGACCAAGGCATCATCCAATGGCACTTGGAATCGGCAGAGCGAATCCTTCTCGAGCAACTCGAAATCGGCCGGAGTTCTGGGCACCCGGTGAATCAAGGCTCAGCGCGCGAGTACTTCATCAGATCATTTCTTCGAGACCATCTCGGGGACAACGTCGGGATCGGAGCGGGTGAAATTATCGACGCCGACTCCAAGATTCTACAGGCCCGCAACCAGCACGACATCGTGCTCTACCGGCAGTCTCCGAAGATCGCCCTCGGCGGCGGGATCGATGCGTTCTTGGTGGAGTCCGTCATGGCGACCATCGAAGTCAAATCCACCCTGACGCGTGACGACCTAGCGACTGCCATTCGAGCTGCAGCTGCAGTAAAGCGGATGAAGTCCAACCTCCAGTTGTCGAGCGGTCAACAAGCAGAGACGCAAAGACACCGACCGCCCGGTATTATGTCGTATCTCGTGGCGTATGCGGGTCCAGCCAACATGAACACCGTATATGACTGGCTCGCTGACGTCCACGCGGAGCAAGGGATCAAGGTGCCAGATCTCCCGGCAACCTTAGGCGAGCGAGTCCGCATCGCCGGGCCGTCACTCGACGGCATTTTCGTGCTCGGCCGCGGGTTCGTCCACTTTGACAACATGCGCGTCACTTGGATATGGGATACTGTGCGCGCCAAGGACAAAGGGAACTGGGGCGTATGCGATACTGAGCTGGGCAGTCTACTGGTGTTATTCCTCCAGCTAGTCGCGACCGTTGGAACAACCTACGGTGAATGGGTGGACACCGTGAAATACATCGGCGGCGTAAATCTCTTGGACCGGCTCCGGCCTTAGGCGAAGCACCCCCCACAGCGGGGATCGCGCGATGGCCTGCCGTCTTCACCGTCGACCATCTGTCTTCACCGTCGACCATCTATGGAGAGAATGAAGATTAGGCAGTCTCCTGAAAGCGACGGCACCAATCGCTTTGTCCGGCCGGCGCTTCAGGAGGAGGGTAGAGCTTATCCGGAAGGCGCTCGTCGACCGCCAACACATCGGGGTGATGACCATTACTGATCATGCGCGGCGGGCACTCAGGATGCCCGCGGGCGACCTGATCGAGCTAAGCGGTGGCCCGTCACCGCTGACAGACAGCCAAACGCCCTGACTCCCCTCACTCGTCGTCGCTGCCATCCGTAGCCATCTCTGGCGCCCAGGGCGGCAGTGCACGCACCATTGCCATCGTGCCCCACGCGTGCCAATTCCCCGGCTAATTGGGCCGTTAAGCGTTCGGAAACAGAAGTGCTATTTCGCTCCGGTCGCTAAGGTCTATGTTCTGGCGATTTGTACCGCGCAATTTCGCGAGCAGTGTAGGATTGATAAGATCTGGAAAACTGTGCGCAAACCACACGAGAAACATGGTCTGCTCAGTACTGTCACCCAGCAGCATCTGTCGAGCCAGCAACACCGCTTCGAACAGCAGGAGCGTCGTCTCTTCCTCGACATATCGATGCTGCGCCGCTGGATCTCTGCCGCCATGCTTGAGAAAGTTTTGCGTGGCGCGCAACGCCGCATTCCACTCGGCCAACCGTTCCGGCCGAATGTGTTCCGTGCTGCGCATCATGCTCACCTTTCCTTCTTTCTTTCCGAGATCTGAGAGCAGCTGAAAAGCAGCGGCCGTCAGAGTATGCACCGCAAGCGTGTCGCCGCGATGGAAAAACAGCCGAATGGCTTGATCCAACTGGCGAAGGGCCGCTTCGGTCTTGGTGATGAATGTGACTTTGACGTCCATCGAGCCGCCTTTGCCGGTCGCGGTCATTGCGACTCGATCAGTTTGGTTGGCGCCCGGCACGTGACGGTCACTGAGTGTCGGTGTCGCCTTTGCGCGGGAAGAAGCTGAACCTGAACTCTTCCAAACGCCCGCTGCGCATCATTGGAACATCGAGGACCATCGGCGCCGCGTCAGTGGCGAGGCGGAGGACCGCGGTCACCGAAACGGTTTGTACCTGCCTCATACGTTCATGCAGTGGAATCCCATCTACGCGAAGCGTACACCGGCCCGGTCCATCAACTAGGAGCTCGCTATCGGTACTTGCCATGGTTAGGGACGCTGATTCGCTGGTCATTCTGAAGTAACCGGACTTGGAGGACTGAATGGTTACCGGAGCGTCTATCGCCATTTCTGGCAGGACCACCGCATCGGTCACGCCCGCGAGGCGGATCGCGGCTGTGCATCGATGAAACGGGATGACAATTCGCCCTCTCTTCGCTGGCACTATATAAAGACCAAGCTCCAAGCGGCCAGGTGCGTTCGGGAAACGACCGCCCGAAACAAATTCGCCGCTACGTACCTCGATCCGTGGGAGAGTCGAGAGGGGCACCAATATCTGGATCAGGTCGCTGTGCCGAGCACTTCGCACGGCGGTGGCTTCTCGCCAAGGCACCTCGAACTGGGCGGCACCGGCTGATTTGCCAAATGAAGTGTTGCGTACCACGTACGGGACTCGTGAGCCGTCGAACAACAGAGCGACCACAGTTCCGGCGCGAGTCGACACTGCGACATCGACGACTTTGGGCGCGAGAACTAAATCGTCGAAGCAGGCGCGCACGCCATTGTACCACCCAGCGAACTCCGTGGCATGAACGCCCACCACGCCGCGCTCCTCGTCAACGCCGATCAGCCACAGCACGTCATCACCACGCGCCGCATTTAGGTGACCGGCGATCCGCCTTGCGGCCCTAGTCGCGTCGACAAACCCCGCTTTCAGTTCGACCCGGCTGTCCTCGACCGGTTGTTTATTCTCCACACGGCCAATGACCTGGAGCGCCCAATATTCGATTTGAGAGATGGTCAGCATGGCACGGTGTTGGTCGAGGGGATCGCTGGACCCACTACCGGACCCATAAAGCAGCAGTCAGGTGCTAGCGCGCACAACCGGCTGCTGACCGCGCGCACGATTTGCTGGGCGCGCGGCAGCCGCAACAGCGGGCGGGTGATGGGTCCGGGTTCTTGCCAGCGGTTCATCCTGCCCCGGCCGACATGCCGACGACGGGGACCCAACCACCGCTACGTCCCGGCTTCTTTGGTGAGCTGTAGCGCCTTCATTCGTTTCAAAAACCTTTCCGATTCGCACCAGAGGATGGCCAACTGGTAATCCTCCGCTTGCTCGCACAACCGCTCGTATCGACCGCGGTGCATACCTCGGGGCCGAGGCGGAGGCAGCTCGTCATCGTCACCGAGGCCGATTCGCGCATAGATGCTGGCTGCTCGGTGTCGCCACCGGACGGGCGCGGATAAGCGCTGCGTCCTATATCGAAGCTCATGGCACGTACGACAAGCAAATCGCGGCCGATCGCGTGGGGCAAAAAGCCGCTGGCACCGCCGGCCGCACCCACAAACCAACCACCATCGGTGTCCCCCGAAATGGCAGGTCGTGCATGTCATTTGGCTGACTGTGTCTGTCGCGGCCTCTTGTGGATCGTTCTGCGAGGCCCCGTACCGGATCCTTAGGGAGAGCGCAGGGCGGGACCCAGCCGCAATCGCGTTCGCCAGTTCAGCGATGCCCAACGGACCTTGCAGGTCGGCCTTGACCCTCTGAACGATGGTCCGCACATCGAGCGACACACACCCTCGACGAGTTGATACCGCGACTGTCGCGAGCGTCCTGAGCCGATGCCGCCCATAGTAGAATGCTCCCTTATTGCGAAATCATTTGGCTAACGCCGGAATCACCGGCGCCATGCGGCCGCGAATGGACCTTTGGCAGCGACTGGAAAGTGGGGCGCCGGTCGATCCTGCGATTAGCTCCTCGGTCCTAAATGCACTACGACTGTCAGCCGAAGGGACACCATCGACGGCGTCTGCAGCGAAGAATGGCAAATTGGACAGCAACTCACCCGGCGATTAGCGACGTGGGGTGCTCGGTACAGCCCGGCATTTGAAAGGACAAAATGGCGCCAGTGTACGTGTTCCTTGACCGACAATCGTTCCGCCGTAATGTTGTTTGTGTCCGACCGCACCCCGATCCAGGCGCCCGCGCCATAGGAGAGGGCCGGATCGGACGGCAGGCGACATAGCGCTGACGGGCCGCGCGGGCAGACCCGATCACAGTGCGAACGAGTTCACGGCAGATAGCTCCAGATGACGGAGCTACGCCGTGAGCTCGTTCGCTTTTTTGTGCATTCAAATCGCCCAACACAAGAGACCAAGCAATGGCGACAGGCAGCGATCCAACTTACACCCCGCGCGTCGACCTTACCTCAGCCGCCGCATGGGCCGGACGCGTGGATTTGTGATCAACTGGCCGGTCCGCATCCACGTCGAGGACGGGCGGACGTTCGTGGTCGAGCGGACGGACGACGTGCTCCGCGTGTGCATCGAAGGCACTGATGAGTGGCGCACGATCGATCCGCAGGTCTACGGGTACGGCGTCGCCAGCGAGCGGTCGGTGGTGGGCCGGACGCTTCGGTGGTGGCGCGAGACGACCGGCGAGCCGGTTATCATCGGATATTCACGAAAGGTGTGACACCCCGACTCCTAAGACGCAATGAAGGGTTGCTGGGCGGCCGCGTTGGGCGGCTGCGGCGGTGGCATCTCGCGGGAACACCTTATTTCGGCCGGCCTCTGGACGGGCGACATGCTGACTGTCGTGGGCTACCCGTGGTGCCGGACCGAGCCGAAGACGGTTCCCGTTCAGACCCTCGTCTCGAAGATCCTGTGCCGCGTCCATAACTCGGCCCTGTCGGAAATAGATGCTGCCGCCAAGCGGGCGTTTCACGCCATCCGAGCCGGGCAAGCGCTCGGCAACCGCCGGCATGCACTTGGCATTCCCAAGAAAAGGTGGAAGTACCAGCGGTTCGGGGTGGACGGGACGCTGCTGGAACGATGGTTTCTGAAAACCGCGATCAACATGACGGTCGCCTACCCGGGGGATATGCGGTGGGCACAGGGCGACCGCCCGGCTACCGATCCGCCGCTCGAATTGATCCAGATGGCATTCGGCTTTATCCCCGTGCCACCTCCACTGGGTCTCTACATAACGGGAGCCATCGGCGATCAAGTTGAGATCGGTGAACGGGTCTCATTTCGGCCGGCGCACTTCGACAACCGGCTGTCATCCGCGATTTTCACCTTTTACGGGCTGCCGTTCCTGTTTTATCTGGGGACCGCGCCGAACCCGAAAATCACCTGGAAGGGCGCGGAGCTCGCGCGTCACTGCCCCGGGTTTCAGATCAACGAGGGCAAGCACCGGTCCCATTCGTTCGATTTTTCGTGGAACACCACCACCACTTAGGCGTGTCGCGCCGGAGCAACTTCGTCGCATCGGAGCGATTCCGGCACGCCGATCGACGGTCAGAGTTTTGGACTTCTCGCGACACCCGGAGTGACGCGTGACCGTCGAGCAGCACACCCGCGCCATCGCAGTACCCACCGGACCGCCGCGTGATCGTGCCGGGGCAGGAATTCGGGCTCTCCGATGTCGGTGACGTGCAGTCCCGGCGGTTCTCGTTCTACCGCATGCCGACCCGGACTGGAGCAAATGGATTCCATTCTTGTTGCGCCGCGCCGACCTGCACCGGGAACAGTATGTGATGGTCGGCGCGCGGCCCAGTACGCCCGGCGCCGTGCGCCCGCCTCTGTTAGCCCGGTGTTTCCGAACGGCTAGGGTAGCCGAGTGCAGTCGCGGGCGACCACACGGAGAGCAGCGCTTCGCACCACGCCAGCGAGTCGTGCAGTGAGCCGGTGAACACGGTCTCGTCTTTCCCCAACCACTCGCGCACAATCACGACCGCGGGCCCATCTGGCTCGCGCTCGACACACGACACGCGGTACGTCTCGAACAGTATGGGGCCGACCGTGCGCTCCCAATACGTCCATCCTGCCCGGTGCAGTCGGCTCGGCCGGACGGCACCCGCCATGCCTTCGTAGAGGCGCCGGATGGTCGTGGTGAGCGCCGCGATGGCCGTCTGGCGGTAGCGGGCCACGTAGACCGAATCATCACACCCCACGGTCGTGATGACAGCGCTGCCGCCGGGTTCGATCTGCTGCGCAAGGAACATCGCGTGCTCACCCATGAACGCCGGGACAACCGGCGCCCGGGGAATGTCCGCGCTGTACGTCTCCGGGTGGGCCAGATAACCGATCATCGTCGTCACTGGCTGCACGGTCTCCTCGACGTGGCGTCGTGCACCAGCACCGGGCCACGTACCCCGCCGGTCCTGTCTCTCATCTGACGCAGATGCGGCGGGGACACCAAACGCGGCCTCGCACACCGATCGCAGCAAGGCTTGCCGTTCCTCGGTGAAGAAATCGCCGTGCGACCGCAGCTCAAACATGATCTCGCCTGCCCCGTTGGCGACGCGGAGCGTGTAGTTGGCGCTGTTGGCGTCCTTGAAGAACCGCATCTCCGGCGCCCTGATCGGGGAGCCCGTGGCACCGGTTGCCCGCCGGCCCGTACCGCGGATAACGGACAAGCGTGCCGGGTTCTCGATGGTGGCTGTGGCGCTGACTCGGGAATGGGCCTGGCGGGCCATGCGATGCGCTCCGTTTTGAAAGTGCACACAGCATAAGTGCGGAGGCTGAATCGGTCAATAGGCTGTTTACGCTATCACGCATAGCATTATCTGTCTAGCCTACAGCATTGTCTGTTGTACGCGCTGTAGAATCTGCACAACACTGGAAATACCGGTCGTTGACCCTTTTTACGCTCGCGCGTATATTCACTACATGACGCCGCTCCGAATCCAACTACGGGAAGCGCGGATCGTTCGTGGGCTCACCCAGGGCGAGCTGGCCGAACGGGCCGGAGTCCGGCACGCCACGGTCAACCGCATCGAGAACAACCGCGTCACCGCGATCGATCTGCCCGTGTTGGCGAAGCTGGCAAACGCGCTGGGTGTATCCGCCGGCTTGTTGCTGACCGACGCGCCGGACACCACGGCTCGTGCGACCGCTAAACAGCGGCCGAAACCGCGGAAGACCTGAGCAACACGAGGAATCTGATGCCCAGCCCCTTACATACACGACGGTCTGTGGTACGTGCGTGTGCCGCGCTCCGACCGGCGGTCGGTGAAAACGTCCACGGGGACGACCGACAAGCGTACCGCGAAAGCCATCGGCGCGATGGTCGATGCGCTGGCTGCGCGTGGCGAGACGGCAATCCTTGATGCCGTGTGCCGGCGTCAGATGCGGCTCGTGCCGCTCTATTCCCGTTGGTGCGCGGACTCCCGGCTCTCGGACGCCAAAGCCGCAATCCACGACGGCGATCTGGAGCCTTACGTGACGCAGTGGGGCGCGCATCTCGCGCAGCGACGGGGTCGCCTCCGGTGTCCGGTATGTCGCCCAGGTGCGGCTCTTGATCCCCGCGGGCGAGCCCTACCCGCGTTCGCGATTCACCCGCCGCACCATCTCGGAGCATCTGGCCGGCCTGGGTGTCACGGGCTCGACGTTCAACCGGCACCGCTCGGACTGCTGCAGTTCGCCCGGTTCTTGGTCGAACGCGAAGTCCTCGAGACCAATCCGGTGCGCGACGTGCGTGCGAGCCGCGAGAATCCCGCACGCGACGCCATCTACACGATGGAGGATGTACAGCGGCTGGTCGCGGCGCTTCCGGCCCCCTACCGCGCCCTGGAGGCCTTGCTGTCCGCCACGGGCATCGAGATGCAAGCCGGCTTGCGGCTCCGGCGGCGGGATCTGGACCTCGCCCGCTGGCAGCTGCACGCGCGTGGTAGTAAGACCGCGTGGCGGAACCGGGTGGTCGTGGTGTCGGAGCGTGGGCGATGCCCATCCTCGCCGATCACATCCGCGGGCTCTTTCCCGATGCGCTCTTGTTCGGCAACCTGACGCACGATGCGGCGATCGACGCCCACCACGCCGCATGCAACGCCGTGTCCCTGCCCCACTCGACGCTGCACGACCACCGGCATCACTTCGCCGTCGCAGCACTCAAGCGCGGCACCGGGTACGCGTTCGTGGCGCACCAGCTCGGCCACCACAACACGATGCTCGCGCAGCAACGCTACGGCCGACACGTCCCGGATGCGGAAGAACTCCACCGCAGCGCGCTGGCTGACTCGGGGCGCTCCGCGAAGAAATCGCGAGCAGTTGCCCAGTTTTCTGCCCAGTGGCCTGAGCAGCCAAAAGTGTAAGTCTATGCCAGGGGCGGGTCTCGAACCCGCACGGGGTTTCCCCCAAGGGATTTTAAGTCCCTCGCGTCTACCAGTTTCGCCACCCCGGCCCAGTCGCTGGCACCAACCGCTCGCGCGCGGACCACCCCGCGCGCCGCCAATGACTCGCTGACCTGGGAACCTACATGCCCCAGGGGGCGGGCGTCGAGAGCGGACCACTCCCGCGCCACGGCGCGCCGTTCAACCCGCATACCGTCTCACCTGCCGGGACAACTCGGTCGCGGATGCCGGGAATCGACAGGACGTGATCCCCTACCCCGGCCAGCACGCTGCCCACCACTTGCTCACGAACCTCGAACTCATCACACTTCGCCGCGGACGCCAAGCCACTCGCCAAGCATCTCGCCGTCGTTGATGCATCACCACTCGCGAGAGAGCAGCGGCGGCGCACTCGGTCGAAGGGAGGCCATGATGTACCGGACGGTCAGGATTCTTGCGCTCGCCGCCATCACCGCGGCCCCCGCTCTCGCGGCGCAGCCGCCTCGGGCACTGCTGGATTCAGCGGGCCGGGAACAACGCTACAAGACCGAACAGGAGCTCGAGTCGCTCGCCGTGATCGACCGGCGAGTCATGATTCCGATGCGCGACGGCACCCGGCTCATGACCGACATCTACCGCCCGAAGAACGCCACCGGGAAAGTCGCGACGATCTTCGTGCGGACGCCATACAATTTCAACTTCTGGGACGTCCGCAACCGCGTGCCGGCCGACATGACCAACGTCCTCACGGCCATCAAGCACGGCTATGCGTTCGTCGAGCAGAATGAGCGCGGCCAGTTCTTCTCCGAAGGCGTCTACGACATCCTCGGGCCGCCGCGCACCGACGGCTACGACATGGTCAAGTGGCTCCACGACCAGGAATGGTCGAATGGCAAGATTGGACTCATCGGCTGCTCGTCGACGGCGGAGTGGCAGTTGGCGGTCGCGGCGACGGCGCCGCCGGGGCTGACGACGATCATCCCCGAGGGGTTCGGCGCGGGGATCGGCCGCGTGAAGCCATTCCAGGAACAAGGGAATTGGTACCGGGGCGGCGCTGTGCAGATGCTCTTTATCTACTGGCTCTCGGACTATATGCAGTACGCCGTGCGTCCGACGTTCCCGCCAGGCACCTCCCAGAAGAGCCTCGAGATCGCATCGCGCTACTACGATCTCGCGGCGGCCGCGCCCATCGGGCATTGGCCGGAAGCATTCAAGTACCTGCCCGAACAGGACATGCTCAAGGCAATCCATGGTGAGCCCGGTATCTTCGCCGACTCGGAACCGAACGTCACCGGCGGCCGGATGATCCAGCGGACGCCCGCCGACCCCGCGTGGGCCCTTGGGGGACTCTATCGGGACGATATGGTGATCGACGTGCCGGGACTCTATATGGTGAGCTGGTATGACGTCTCGGTGGGGCCGAACATCGCGCTGTTCAATCACGTCCGAGAGACCGCGTCGCCGGCGGCGGCGAAGCAACAGTACCTCATGATCGCGCCGACGCTGCACTGCGGGTACACGCGCGCGACCGAGCACACCGTGGTGGGCGAGCGGGACGAAGGGGATGCGCGGTGGGACTACTCGGCGCTCACGTACGGATGGTTCGACCATTTCCTCAAGGGCGAGGACAACCATCTCCTCGATACGCTGCCGCACGTGCGGTACTACGAGATGGGAGTCAACAAGTGGCAGAAGTCCGACACCTGGCCACCCAAAGGCGCCGAGCCGCTGACGTTCTATCTGTCGAGCGGCGGCCACGCGAACAGCGGGTCGGGCGACGGCGTGCTGGCCGCGAAGGCACTGGGTGGTGACAAGCCGGACGCGTTCACCTACGACCCGATGGCACCGGTCCCGACCTTCGGCGGCGGCTTCTGTTGCATGCCCGGCATCCCGGACGGATCGCGCGATCAGCGCGCGATGGAGACGCGGCCCGACATCCTGGTCTATACGTCCCCGGCGCTCAAGGAGGGAACGGAAGTGAGCGGGCCAATCACGGCGACGCTCTACGTCTCGTCCGACCGCAAGGACACGGACTTCACGATCCGGCTCGAAGACGTGTACCCGGACGGCCGCGCGTTCAACCTGGACGAGACGATCCAGCGCGTCCGGTACCGCGAGGGATACGACAAGCCGGTCTGGATGGAAGGAGGAAAGGTCTACAAAGTGATGATGTCCCCCATGACCACCAGCAACTACTTCGACGCCGGCCACCGAATCCGGATCGAGGTGTCAAGCAGCAACTTCCCGCGCTTCGACCGGAATCTCAACACCGGCGGGAACAACTATGACGAAGCGACCGGCCTGGTCGCGCACAACGCGGTGCATCACTCACGCCAGTATCCGTCATCCGTCACGATCACCGTGGTCCCGCACAAAGCCGGCGAGGTCGCGGCGGGCGGCAAGTAATGAGAGTCGCTCCCCTCAGAGGTTGGTGATGCCAGCCGGCAATGGCGTCGTCACCCTCCCGGCTGGATGTTGACCACGCGCGTACCGCTAGCCTGCGGGGAATAGACGAGCAGGCTGATGACGCCGTTGGACGCGTGAGCACGCGCGGCCCGCAGGTCGTCGATGGAGTGCACCGGACGCGCCGACTCCGCACCGAGAGTCGATTCGATGATGTCGCCCGGCTGGAGCAGGCTCGCGGCAGGCCCAGCCGGGTCGACGCGTTCGACCAGGAGTCCGCCCGTGCCTTCCGGTAGCCGCATTTGATTGGCTATCTCAGGCGAGACCGGCAGGACCGCGATGCCAAGCCGCTCTGTGTTCGTGTCGCTCGCGCTGAGCCGCTGAAACGCGGTGACGGCTCCCCCGCGGATGCTGGTGGGTTTTCGCTCTTGTCGTATGACGATTTACCGATAGATTGCTGAATCGTCATACGGCTACTCTGGAATGGACTCACACATGGATGCGGTCACGCTCTCACCAAAGTTCCAGGTCGTCATCCCCCGACGGGTGCGCGAAGCCCTGGCCTGGCGACCAGGCGACAAGCTGCAGGCGCTCATCGTCGGCGATGCGGTCCAATTCGTGCCGGTGCGTCGCATGCGCACCATGCGTGGGTTCGCTCGCGGGATAGACACGACGGTCGTGCGCGAGGACGACCGTGTCTAGCCCCTCTCGCCGGCTACGGGAGCGCCCGCGACCCAACCCGCCGGATGCCGCACCCGGGCCCAATGTGGTCGATTCATCCGCGTGGCTCGAATATTTCGCTGACGAACCGAACGCCGCACACTTCGCACCCGCCATCGAAGCTGTCGCGCGGCTCGTCGTACCGTCGATCACCCTCTACGAGGTGTACAAGCGCCTCGACACTGACCGCGGCCGCGCGTACGCGCAGCGGGGCGCCGCTCAAATGCTACAAGGCCACGTGATCGACCTGGACGCTCACGTCGCTCTCACCGCCGCGCAGACGAGCCGAGCGGAGCGCTTGCCGATGGCGGATAGCATCATCCTGGCGACCACACGGCTCAACCACGCCACGTTGTGGACCCAGGACGACCATTTCAAGAACATGGCGGGCGTTCGCTACTTTCCGAAGGCCGTCACCAGACATCGGTAACGCGCCCGATGGGTAGCTCCTCGAATCGAGCCGGCTGACCGATCCGCTGACGTTCGCCCGGTGGCGCCACACGCATCGATCCCCGGGTCGCCCTGCGATCGGACTGAGTCAGCGATACGCAGCCGCTTGGATCCCGTACAGCTCCGCGTATTGCCCGCCCTTGGCCATGAGCGCCTCATGACTGCCCGACTGGGTGACCCGCGCCCCGTCGAGCACCACGATCATATCCGCCATCCGGGCAGTGCTGAACCGGTGCGACACGAGCACTGTGATGCGGCCGCTCCCCGCACCCTGGCCCATGGATGCCGTCTCGCGCGCCGCCGCCGCGAACCGCTCGAACAGCGCGTGCTCGGTCTCGGCGTCGAGTGCCGCCGTCGGCTCGTCGAGCACGAGCACCAGCGGCTGCTCACGCATGAACCCGCGCGCCAAGGCCAGCTTCTGCCACTGGCCGAAGCTCAGATCGGAGCCCTCAGGCCACGTCGGACCGAGTTGCGTCTCGAGCCCTGAACTGGCCCGCTCGACGACGTCGTCCGCGCCGGCCCGTTGGACGGCCGCCGTAACGGCGGCCACGTCATCGAGCCGGGGAACGTCGCCCAACCCCACCGTGTGCTGCATCCGGAACTCGAACTTGCAGAAATCCTGGAACGCCCCCGCGAGCCGCTCGCGCCACGCCGCGGCCGGCATCCGCGAGAGCGCCACGCCGTCCACGAGGATCCGGCCACTGGTGGGCTGATACATACGGCACAGGAGCTTGACGAGCGTCGACTTGCCAGCGCCGTTCTCCCCGACGATCGCCACGACCGACCCGGGGGCGATGTGCAGGTTCACGTCATCCAGCACGAGCCGGTCCGTCCCGGGATAGGCGAAGGACACGTGCTCGAATTGAATCCCCGTGCCGAGGCGCGCGGGCACCGGCGCGTCTTCACCCTGCGCCTTCGACGCGGCATAGTCCTCGAGCCACGCCAGCCGCCGCGACCCATCGAGCCAGATCCCGCGCATGAAGCCGATCTCCCCGACTGTCGCGCCAATGTAGGCGGAGAGGCGCGACCCCGCCGTCAGCACCAGGACGACGTCGCCTACCGACGCGCGCAGGATCAATGACACGAACGCGACCGCCGCGACGTACGCAGCGCCGAAGAGCGCCCACCCGGCTGCGAGCCACAGCGCACTCCGCGTGCGCGCCGCGCTGACCGGTCCATACCACCGTTCCCACGCCGCGCGCCGCTCTGCGAGCAGCCGCGGGCCGATGCCCGTCACCCGTACTTCCTTGCCCGGCGCCGCCGTTGTCGCGAGGTCGAAGAGATGCCGTGCCAGCCGGTTCGCCGCCGCACCCCGCTCTTCGGCGGTCCGCTCGACGCCCGGCCGCCATGTCGACGCCACCACGGTCGGCAGCGCGAAGACCGCCAGCAACGCGAGCGCCGGATGGATCGCCACGAGAAGCGCCAGCGTCACACCGAGCCGCAGGATCCAGCCACAGGTCGAGAAGATCGACATGTACATGTGATCGAGCACGAAAACCTGGTTGCGCAGCACGGCGAGCCGATCGAGGTACTCGGGCCGCTCGTGGTGCTCGATCGTCGCCACCGATGCCTGGAGCTTCGCCACGTGCGATTCCAGCGCGACCGTCAGCCGGTCGCGGAACCGCCGCTGTACGCGATCGCTGATCACCCGGAGGAACCAGGTCGCCACCGCCGACACGCCCAGCCCCAGCAGCGACGCCATGAACACGCCGCGCCGCCCAGCGGACAAGGCATCGGCCAGGATCTTGAACCAGAGAGCCAGCAGCGCGTCCGGAAGCGCCGCGAGCAGCACCAGCCAGAACGAGACGCTCAGCAGCAGCGGCTCGGCCTGGTAGCCGCGCTTGAGCGCCCGCCACATGGCGGGAATCGCCGCGGGCAGGTCGTCAGTCGAGGACATCGAACGTCGCCTCGGCCGCGCTCTCATCAAACCGGGATGCCTGCAGGTCGAACATCGTCCGGTATCGGCCACCCGCCGCCATCAACTCGTCGTGTGTCCCGAGTTCCGCAACCGCGCCGTTCTCGAGCACGCAAATGCGGTCGGCGTGGCGCACGGTCGAGAAGCGATGGGAGATCAGGATCGTCGTGGCCCGGCGCGTGGCGGACAGCACCCGGTCAAATATCTCGGCCTCGCCCCGCACGTCGAGCTGTGCGGTCGGCTCGTCCAGCAGGACGACGCCCGCGCCTCGCTCGACCGCGCACAATGCCCGCGCCAGTGCGATACGCTGCCATTGTCCGCCGGACAGGTCGGTGCCGCCGGGATAGGCGCGCGATAGTATCGTGTCCAGCCCGGCGAGCCCGGACGCGCCCGCAGCGGCAAGCGCGGGCAGGATCATCTCGTCGGGCGCGCCGCCAGGGGCAACGTTGTCGCGGAGTGGAAGCTCGAAGCGGATGAAGTCCTGGAAGACCGCGGTCAGCCCCCTGCGCCACTGATCGAGATCCAGGTCCCGGAGATCCACACCGTCGATCTCGATGCGGCCCTCCTGCGGGTCGTACAGGCGGCAGAGGAGTTTCGCGATCGTGGTCTTCCCCGCGCCGTTGACCCCGACGATCGCGAGCGAGGAGCCGGCGGGCACGACGAGATCGAATCGCGAGAGGACCGGCGTGCCGGACGAGGGATAGCCGAACGTGACGCCTCGGAACCGGATCTCACGGACCGGCAGACCGGCGGCCGGTGCGCGGCCACCCGCGAGTGCGCCGGATGGCGCCATCGCGGCCTCGAGTCGCAACACAGCTCCGGCCGGTGCATCGGCGCCCTGAAGGGCCCATGAGAGACCGCCGAACGCGATCGCGCTGGTCGCGATCGCTGCGCTGGCAAACGTGACCAATCGTCCGAGTGCCAGGTGCCCGTCCAGGGCGGCATTGCCGAGCGACCAGAAGACGAGAACGTTCGCGGCGATGACGAGCAGGAGGCTCCACAGGACCGGACGCTCCCGCAGCCGCGTGGCGTGCCACTGAAGGTCCTGCAGGCGTTTGCGCCGCGTACGAAAGCGCTCGACGACCCAGTCGGCGAGCCCGAACAGGCGAAGCTCCTTGGCGGCGGGCGCATCGACCGCGAGGCGGTAGGCGTATTCCGCGTGGCGCTGCGCTTCGCGCACTTCGGTGGTGTTGCGATCGCGCCAGACGCCGCTCTCGCGCAGGAGCCAGTGAGTGCCGAGCCAGGCGCCGGCCAGCACGAGGGGGGCCCACCACGTATACGCGACGAGTACCGCGGCGGCCGCCAGGCCGCTGGCAATCATCACCAGTCCGCTGGCGATGAAATCCATCGCGATGAACAGCGGCGGTCCCGTAATCCCCAGGTCGAAGTCCCGCGCCACCGTGAGATCCTGGCTGAGCGCAGGATTCTCCAGATGGCCCATGCCGGGCGGCTCGACGCAGGCCCTGGTCAATTGGTCGTAGAGCCAAGCCGCGGTCCGGCTTCCGAGATTGCTGCCGGTCGCGTAATGGAGCGGCGGAAGCACCTGCATGAGCACGAACACGATGCCGACGGCGGCAAGCGGCGCAGCCAGCGCGTGGCGCTGCTGCACGGCGGCGACGAGGATGCCCATGACGATCGCGAATACCGCGGGGAGCACGCCTCGCAGCACGAGAAGCGACCACCACGCGGTGGCCAGCGGGCGATCGGCCTTCACGAGCGCACCCGCAAACCTCCAATCGTCGCGCGCGCGTAGGCGCTCCCACAGACCACCGATCATGCGAGTCTGATCCCCCACTACAAGGCCAGTGCCGGCGCTGCCCTTATGGTTTGTACCCCCCGGCCGAACGTGCCGGTAGGGTCACTTGACACCTCTCATTGCGCACCCGCATGCTAGCCGCGGTCGCCGGCCGAAGCGATACGGCCCGAAACGGCGGACAACTCCGCCCCCCCACCGGGCGCCAACTCTCCACCACGGAGGCACGATGCGCTTGTCGTTCGAGACGCTCATGCGTGTCGGTATCAGCCTGTTCGTCTGGTCGGGGGCCGCGTGGGGCACTGTCAGAGGCAGTGCCGCGTCGGCGCAGATTGTGGAGCCGCCGCGGATCAAGAATGGAGGGAGCCCGAACGTCAAGATGCTCGGCCACGTTCCCTTCGATGGCAGGTTTTCCAACGGTGGCGTCGACATCGAGCAGGAACTCTCGCGCCCCTACGTTTACGTGTCGGGCATGACGGACGATCCCGGATTCTGGGTCGTCAGTGTCGCTGACCCCGCCAAGCCAAAGGTCATCTATCACTGGCATTTCCCCGCGAGCGCGCAGGATCAAGGACTCGCCGGGGAGAACGGCCGCTATTTCAAGCTCGATGGACGCTACTACTACGCCAAGACGGTCCAATTCAACAAAGGAAGCCCGCACGACTCCTTGGGCCTCATTGTCTTCGACGTCACCGGTCTTCCCGACCCCACGAAAGTGAAAGAAGTCGCCCATATCGGGTCGATCGGCGCGCGCGTCGTGCACGTCTTTCCGTACAAGCACTCGGATGGCCGTGTATTGCTCATCACCACGCCGACGGTTGGCGCCTATGGCCAGATCTACGACGCGAGGAAGCTCATCTCCCAGGGCGCTCAGCAGGCCCTGCTCGCGCAAGTCGACATCCCGCCCGACGTCAACATCAAGCAGATCACGCGCGGCTTTCACGATACGTATGCGCAGTACGATCCCGCAACGAAACAGGACAAGCTCTATGGTGCCGGGTCAGGCGGCTTCGGAGTCTACGACATCACCAAGCCGGAGACTCCGCGATTTCTGTTCATGATGGCGCCACAGCACGACCTCGTGACCACGGGGTCGCATACCGTGATCGTGTCACCGGATTCCCGCTACGCGGTGGCCACCGTGGAGCAACAGTACTGGCCCATGTTCGTGTTCGACCTGCAACCCGGACTCAGCGGCCAGTCCAAGGTGGTGCAACCGATTGCGGCGTGGACCGCCGACTGGCGCGATCTTCCCCACCTCATGGCGGTTCGATGGCCGTATGTCTTCGTCGCCGCGTACGAGGATGGCCTCCAGATCGTGAGCTTGAATGACCCCAAACAGCCGAAAACACTGGGCTGGTACTACACCTGTGTGTGCGAGCATCAGATGGGCTGGGGCGGATCACCCACGGTTCCGGGGACGAGCGTCTTGAATGGCGCGGGCGACGTGGACGTCCGCAACGCGGATGGGTTGATCGTCGTTACGGACTATACTACCGGGCTTTGGACGTTCCGCATGGACGGCTTCGACGGGTGGAACGGAAGGGAGTTCCGAATGCCCAACATCTCGAAGGAGCAAGACTGGGACAACGGCCCGGCGGTTGCCTTGAGACAATAGCGAGAGCGACGCACCCCGGGGTGCGTCGCGACCGGTCAAGGGAAGCCTGTATACTCACCTCCGGTTGACCGCACGCGACTCGGCCCTGCTCACTCGGTGCGGCGCGGCCGGCGAACGCTGCCCCGGAGCCGACGCCCGGTGACAGCGGCCGCCAAGCAATGTGATTGAACCGACCGTTGCCGACCCGGCCAACGCGCACGCACGGAACAGAATCGGGCGGGAGAAAACCTCCGCACCCGTCAGCGAGTCAAAATCAGGAGCGGGAAACGGAACTCGCCCGGAATCCTGACGCGGCGCCTGTTCGGAACATGAATTGGAACCCGGCGCCCAAGGTGCCGCACCGGCCTTTTGCCCAAACAACGTGAACAATATCCGCACCCTCCTCAAAGCCCCAGGGTTCACGATCGCGGCGCTGCTGTCCCTCACGATCGGCATCGGGGCGACGAGCGCCATCTTCGGCGTCGCGAACGCGCTCCTGCTCCGGCCACTGCCGTACCCGCACGCTGAGCGCCTCGCCATGCTCTGGCAGCGATCGCCTGGCCTCGGCGTCCCGCGTGACTGGCTCTCGCTCGGACAATATCTCGACATCAAGGCGGAGAACACGGTCTTCGACCACGTCGCGGCCGCGATCGGCGCCAGCTTCAACATGACCGGCAACGGCACGCCGCAGCGCGTCGACGGCGTCCGCGTGTCGTCCGCGCTCCTGCCCATGCTCGGCGCGCGCGCGGTGCTCGGTCATCTGTTCACTGCCGACGACGACGAGCCGGGCCGGCCGCTCGAGGTCGTCCTGACCTATCCGTTCTGGCAACGGCAGTTTGGCGGCGACCCCGGCGTCATTGACAAGACCCTGACACTGAGTGGCAATAGCGTCGCGATCGTGGGCGTCCTGTCGCCGGACTTCGTGTTCGACAAGGACGTGATGCCGGCAGTCAACAGCGTGCAGCATATCGAGCTCATCCTCCCACTCCCAATTCCGGCGAGCGCGCGCACCAACCGCGACGGCGAGGACTTCAACATCTTCGCATCACTCAAACCCGGCATCTCCAAGCAATCAGCGCAGGCCGAGATGGAGACCGTCGCTACACGGATGAAACAGGATTATCCGGCCTTCTATCCGGCGACCAGCGGCCTCACGATCAGCGTCGTGCCGCTCATCGACCAGGTCGTCGGCGATACACGCCTGGCGCTCTACGTCCTCTTGGGCGCCGTGGCGGTGCTCCTCGCGATCGCCTGCAGCAACGTCGCGGGGCTCCTCATTTCGCGCGCGACCGTACGCGAGAAGGAACTCGCGATTCGGGCGGCGCTCGGCGCAGACCGGCGGCGCCTCATCCGGCAACTGGCTGGGGAGAATCTGACCCTCGCGCTCGCGAGTGGCGTGCTCGGATTCGGAATGGCGCTCGCGAGCCTCGGGCTCCTGCGCCACGCCGGGCCTGCCGGGATTCCGCGCCTCGATGCGATTCACATCGACGTCACGGTGCTGGCGTTCACGTTCGGCGTCGCCGTGGCCAGCACCCTGCTCTTCGGCCTCGCTCCGGCGCTTCGCGCCTCCCGGGTCGATGCGAGCAGCGTGCTCAAGGAGGGAACTCGCGGGTCGACGATTGACCGTACACGCACGCGCGGCACGCTCATCACCGCCGAAGTCGCGTTTTCGGTTGTCCTGCTCGTCGGCGCGGGGCTCTTGGTCAGGAGCTACGCACGCGTATTGCGCGCCGATCCCGGGTTCGACCCGCAGAATACACTATCGCTCCGGCTGTCGCTGCCCGCCTCGCGATATGGAACACCGGAGTCCGTGACGAATTTCTATCGAGCGCTGGATCAGAAACTGAGCGCCCTCCCCGGCGTCGAGTTCGTCGGCAGCAACTACCAACTACCGTTGAGCTCCGTCTCGCTGGCGTGGGAAGATGTCAGGATCGAAGGGTACGTGCCGACGGCCGCTGGCGGCGATATCATCATCGCGAGTAGCGGGTACGTGAGCCCGGACTATTTCCGGGCGATGGGTATCCCGCTCGTCCAGGGGCGATTTTTCAACGCACAGGACAACCTACAATCGCCACCGGTCGTCATCGTCGATGAAGCCTTGGCGGCGCGGTTCTGGCCGGGCGGCGCGATCGGCAAGCGCCTGCGCCAGCGAGCCGATGGGCCGTGGCGGACCGTGGTTGGCGTCGTGCGCGACAAGCGCGAGTACCAGGCCGACGCTGCGCCGCCCATCACGGCGTATTTCCCGGTGGACCAGTACACGATCGGGAGCCGGTTCGTCGTCGTGCGCACGCACACCGCGCTCCACGATGTGTCGCGGATCACGAGCGCCGTGATGGGGGAAGTGCACGCGCTGGATCAGGAGTTGCCGGCCTATGATGTGAGTACAATGGACCAGCGGCTCACCGACTCGTTCGCGCGGCGGCGCCTTTCGATGCTGCTCCTCGCCACGTTCGCCGTCGCCGCGCTCATTCTCGCCGCCGTCGGCGTATACGGCACGATCGCGTATTGGGTGGGCCAGCGCCGCCGCGAGATCGGCATCAGAATGGCGCTGGGCGCCGACCGGGTGACCATCCTGCGGCTCATCGCCCATGAGTTCGGCCTTACCGTGGGCGTCGGCGTCGTGGGTGGCCTTGCGGGCGCATTTGTCCTGACGCGCCTCATGTCCGGGCTCCTGTACGGCGTGAGCGCGACCGACGCCACGACGTTCGCCGTGATCCCGGCACTCATGGCAGCGATCGCCGCCGCGGCCGTTTACGTGCCCGCGCGAAGCGCGATACGCGCGGCGCCGATCGACGCACTACGCGCGGAGTGATCCGCGTAGCACGCTCCGAGGACCCTCGCCCGGTCATCGTCGCAGGCGAGAGCACACTTGGGCAAACGCCGGAGCGCGGCTCGGAGATCGTGAAGAATGGAGTCCATAACGGCGTGTCACAGAAAGCTTCGTGCCCGACCTCGACAACGCCAAGTCGTGAAATGGCTTGGGTCTGTGCGGAAGAGCTCGTGACCGGTTTGTCCGCGTTTGGGATGGGTGGTTCCAAAACCGAACACGGCTGGTCCGGGCAGCACGCCATCGGATATCGCATTCGCTCACGACGCTCGGCGAATCACGAACCAATTTTGCTCAGCGGCGTGTCGGTGTGTTGCACTCACGACCACAGCGCCGCGCGGTCGACGGCCCTCAGCGTTGAACGGCCGGCCAGCATCATTGCCATCGCGAGCTCACGCTTCAGAATCTCCACGACGTGAGTCACGCCCTCCGACCCCGCGGCCGCGAGTCCGTACACGTACGGCCGGCCGATCAACACCGCGCTCGCGCCGAGCGCAATGGCCTTGAGGACATCGGTCCCACGACGAATGCCGCCGTCCATTAGTATCGGCACGCGCCCCGCCACGATGTCGGCCACCCGCGGCAAAGCATCGATGGTCGCCGGGTTGGTGTCGAGATTCCGGCCACCGTGATTGGAGACAATGATGCCGGCCGCACCGGCGTCGACGGCCCGCTGGGCGTCGAGCGGGTTAAGGATGCCTTTCACCCACAAAGGAACGCGCACAATCGATCGGACCCATTCCAGATCCTTCCACGATGCCTTCGCGACGAACATGGCGTCGGCCGCGCCCTGATACGAGCTGGGCGTCATGAGTGGGAGAGGCAAATTTGGGGGCACAGCGAAGCCGGCGCGATCCTGACGGTTCCGCGGACCGTTTGAAGGCGTGTCGATCGTCACCACGACGGCCTTGACGCCGGCGGACTGGACCCGCAGGACGACATCCTTGATGAACGACCGGCCATAGAGCAGGTAGATCTGCGACCAGAGCGGTTGCGTCGCCGCGCGCACCAGTGCGTCGATCGGCGTGGTCGTCCCCATGCTGACCACCATCGTTGCCTGGGCCGCGTTCGCGCCGCGGACGGTCGCCAGCTCACCATCCGCGTGCATGAGACGGTGAAACCCGATGGGGGCGAGCAGAATGGGATGTGGCGCGTCAAGCCCAGGAAGGTGGACCCGCATGTCAGGGTCAGCGACGCTTTCGAGATTCCGTGGGCACAAGCGGAGCCGATCGAGTGCTTCGCGGTTCCACCGCACCGTGAGCTCGTCCCCCGCGCCTCCGGCAATAAAGGCATAGACCATGGCCGACAGCCGCTCGCGCGCCGCCGACTCGAAGTCGAACAGATTGAGCGGGCTTGGCGGTGCCGGTGCTTCCCGGGTGGTCGATGTCAGCAACGACCAGCCTGCCGCCGCGTTGGACAACCGCAACAGATCTCGGCGGCTGAGCTTCACTCGTTCCCCCTATGGCCTTCGACGGTCGCATCAACGGGCCAGACGCCATGCAAGAACGCTTCGACCGGCGGAAAGAAGCGGCCCGGCTGCTCGATTTGGGGGTAGTGCCCAGCCTCGGGGATCAACAACAGACGCCCATTGGGCAATGCACCCGCCAACGCGTGCATGCCATCCGCGGTGGCAAAGCTCTGAGCACCATCAACGACCAGCACCGGCATCTGCAGCCGCCGCAGCACGGGCGTGAAGTCCCAGCCGCCCAAGGACCGCATCGTCACGTCCGACACGAACGGAAAATTGCGGAGTGCGTCTGGCGGGACGTCACACGGATCCGCGCGCATATGCGCCGCCGACGCACGGTCGGCGAAATACGCGGTGAAATACACCGTGAAGAGGCGCCGGCAGATCTGCGCGGGATCCACAGCCCATGGCAGCTCGCCAATCAGCTCGGCGACCATTTTGCCGGAGGCCGAATCCCTCTCCGCCAGTTTCCGGATCCGTAACGCGTACAGTGCTGCCGTGGGCGGCATCGGTCCCACCAGCAGCATGCGCTTGACGTGCTCCGGATGCTCGCCCGCGTAGAGTATCGCCAGTCCCGCACCCCACGACTGGCCGATCAGCGTCATTCGCGTGAGACGGAAGTGTTGCCGCAGGGCCTCGAGGTCACGCACGTGGTCCGCCGCGCGCAATCGCGTAGAGTCCTTGAGGAGCTGCGAGCGACCCGCACCCCGCTGATCATAGAGGACAATCGTGAGCCGATCCGCCAGCGGCTCGAGATCGGGCCACGTCACGCCCATGCTCAGACCCGGACCGCCGTGGAGCACGATCGCCGTGTCGCCGCCGTGGCCGATCACGCGATAATACAACCGGACACCATCCGCACCTGATACGTACCCTTCGGCCGGCTGAGCTCCAACTGGAGGAGAAAGCGCCAGGACGCCGAGAACAGCGAGAACGCTCTGTATCCGGTGAAACACGCTAGGCTGAACTCTGCGGAGTCATACAAACCGGGGACCGTATCCGGCTTGTCGCTGTGTGCACCTGGCAGAGCCTCAAGACCACCTTACCACGCTTGAACCAGGTGACCTCTCAGCCCGGGAAGCCCCGGGTCGAGTGAACATTGCGGCCGTCCCGCCAAAGCCGATGGCATGCGTCACAACGGCGCCGATGGTGAATGCCGGTGAGCGCCGCGGTGTTCGCATACCCCACTATGCAAGCAATCGCGCCCCAAGTACAGCGGACGCCCCGCTTTTCACGAGTCGTTGACAAAGCAAGAGATGGGGACCGGAGTGCACACGACGGTGGACGGGTCAGTCGCACCGGTCTTCAGCCAATTCGCGTCGCGTGTCCGGCGGTGAAGGCGCCGGCGCGCGTTCCGGCCGGCAAGGAGCCCGGCTTAGGGTGACGCCGCTTGCACTTGCTCCGCGGTCAAGCCATAGATCGGTGGCGTCGCGACATCGCCGTCCAGGTGGTCGACGAACTCGCGCGCCGTCAGCATGCTCTGCACACCCCCGATCGAATCGTGATTACGACTGAGGGGCTCGACCATGCCGCCACCCATACTGCCACGGGCTTGGAGGCGAATGCCCCCAAGCCCGTGAGTCTTTTCAAAACAAGAGCGGGAAACGGGACTCGAACCCGCGACCCCAACCTTGGCAAGGTTGTGCTCTACCAACTGAGCTATTCCCGCGTTCACTCCCCTACTGTCGGCGTAAAGTATACCCCGCCTCACCCCCCCCACAAGCGCCGGGAGCCCCTGCTAACGGCTCCTGGCCACTATTGGGCCGCCCCCACGCCAAGCGCGTGCACGGCGTACCACACACTGTACGCGAGAAGACCGGACAACGACGCATCGCCACCGTTCCCGATCGCCGCGCCATCCGCATCGAGTGTCTCAGCCGCGACGCCGTTGTCCAGCGGCGCCTCTTGCAACCACGCGAGCGCCGACGACGCGTCGGGACCCACGAGACGGGCGCACCACTGCACCAGCGACAGCGTCTCACGATTGGCCGCCGACGCCTTGACGGTCCGCCGGTAGACACTCTCCTGCCGGTCCAGCGTCTCGTACAGCGGCAACCACAGCATCGATGCGACAGGATCATCGTGACGGTCCACGCTGCCGCGAAGATCGGCAGCCGAGGCCAGCACGGACTTCCCGTCTGCATCCGTCGTGAAATGCCGCAGGATCGCGGCCCGCACCGCAATCGGATCCTGCACTTCCTTCGCCGTCTCGGCGTCCAGCGTCCGCCTGAAGACATCGAGCGCCAGCGCCGCGACCGCGTTGCCATGCAAGGTGTACGGGTACGGCACCGGCGCGCCGGATGGATACACTTCGCTCCCGTAGAGCGGTACCTCCGGATGCCGACGCGCGGCGAGATCGTCGGCGCTCGCATACAGCGTGTCGGCAAGCACCGGCTCCTCCACGATCTGGTCGTCACCGGTCTCCCGGATGTAGCGCTCAGTCGCCCACGCGAATGCCGCCACGCCCTCCAGCGAAAAGCCCGGCTCGAACAACGCCCCGTCCATATAGTGGATGCCGCTTCCGGGCGCGGCGCCATGTACCTCGCACGCACGAAGGATGAGCTCCCGCGCGAGCCCCGCATCCGCGAGTTGCACCGCGGGCACCGTCCACGTGAGTGCATCCCAGTCACGCACGGTCACACCGCGGCCATTCCACGGCGCGCGGGTACGCACGAGATAGAACCGGGCATCGTCGATGGCCCGGCCTACGGCGTAGAAATACGCGAAGAGCAGATTGCGATTCACGACGCGGTCGAGCGAAACGCTGCCCGTGGTCTGCTCCAGTGACCGCAATGCCTCGACCGTCGACGCGAGCAACGCCCGCCACCCACGGCGCCGCATCGCCTCGACGGTCGCCGCCGCACCATCCCGCTCGGGCGCGGCCGCCACGTAAAACGCCGCCTCGAACGTCGCGCCCGCCGCGACGTCGGCGGCGCACCGGAGTGCGAAGCGTGGGGCCGGACCACCCATGTCGCATTCCACGACCGGCGCCCCATCCGCACCGACCGCGAGCGCGGCCGGCCCCGGCACTGCCGACCCGTCGAGCAGCACGGTGTCCCCCGCCCCGGCCGCCACACGATGCGCATCGGCAAACGCGCTCGGCGTTCGCACTCGCTGCTGCCGGTGACCCAGGGTCCCGTCGGCCATCAGCTCGACCCGCGCCGGTGCGTGCGTCTGATTCGCGATGCTGAGCACATAGATCACGCCGGGCACATCGGCATCACGGCCAGCCGGCGCGAAGATCGTCCCTCGCACCGCGAACGTGCCGTCACGCACGGTCGTGGAGAACGACGGCACCCACTCCACACTCTGGTCCCACGCAAGCGGCTCGCTGCCCACCGCGAACGGCTCGCCATCGATGCGCACCGCGGGACGTAAGAGCGCCGGCCCGGCCCCGGCGATGAACTCCGGCCCGCCGGCAAACTCGATCGCCGCCCGCGCCCCCCGATGCAGCATGCCAAGGGCGTGGATCGAGCCGTCCGCTGGATGGATGCAGGGCACCGCGAGCCAGTGATTTCCGGTCAATCGCCACGCGACCGCGGGGATCGGGAGGACCGGGGCGGGGTATTGTGTCACGCGTGCGCCCGTGGCCCGGCGCCCGAGGTCATGCGTCGCGTTTGGTGTTGTGTTAGCATTGTCGCGGAAGATCGCTTCCCACGATTTGTTTATCTACTCCGCTCCCCTCCCCTCGCCCGCGCCGCCAGGTCTTCGCGCGCGCCGCCGCGGACGCCGGCCCGGGATCTTCGGCATCCCCCCGTGCGCCTGCGTAGCGGCGCGCATCGCGTGCGGGAGGCTCCCCGCGCCGCTCCTCGCGGCGCTCTTCACGGTGCTCTTCACGGTGCTCGCGCTCGCCGCGAACACACGACCCGCCACGGCGCAAGCCGTCGATGCGGTCGCCGACGAGGCACTGACGCTGCCGCCGGGCGTGCTGCGGCTGAGTGTCAGTGAGTCGGATACCCGATACAGCGACCGCTACGGCACAGGCGGTCTCCAGCCGCTCGGTTACGGACTCTCCACAGACTCGCTGGGCGTCTCCCAGTTGCCGATCCTCGCCCCACTGCAGTCTTCGCTCCGGGCGCTGACGCAGGACCCGGCGTTCAACCTCACGCTGGGCGCGATGCAGGTCCAGTCGAGCATCCGCGTGCAAATGACGCCGATCGGACTGGACATCGGAGTCGCCCGCCGCCTGACGCTTCGCGCCATCGTACCGATCGTGCAGACACACGACGAGATCTTTTTCAATCCCAACCCCGGCGGCAAGACCGGCAACGTCGGCTTCAACCCCGCACTCGCGTTCAAGAACGCGCTCGCGATCGACACGGGACTCTTCGGCCAGTTCACGAGCGCGAGCGCCAGCCTCGCCGCCGCACTCGCTGCGTGCCGCGCCAATCCCGGCCACGCGGCGTACTGTCCCATGCTGAATGCGCAGAGCGCGACCGCGAGCGCCCTCATCTCACAGTCGTCAAGCTTCGCCTCGCAACTCGCAAACGTGTACGGCGGCGACGGCCACAAGACCGGCATCATCGTTCCCGTGGACAGCAGTGCGCCGTGGACCGCGATCACGCGGCGTTTTCATTCGCTGGCCGCTGCGTTCGCGCACTTCGATTCGCTGACCGGCGGACCAGGCGTCGGAACCCAGGGCCCCGTCGGCGCCCCCCCGATCGGACTCGGCGACGCCCAGGCCTTGCTCACCACGAGTACCCTCGGCCTCGGCTTCGACTCGCTGCAGTCCGTGGACTATGCCCACCTCGGCGATATTGAGCTCGGCGCCACCGTGCTGATACTCGACTCCTTTCACGGGAGCGACAGTGCGCGATTTCATCCCTCCGGCTTCAATTATCGCCTCTCCGCGTCCGGCTTCTATCGCCTGGGCACCGGTGGCATCCTCCCCGCCGACGCCCTCGTCGGCGCCGCGACTGGCACGGGCGCCAATGCCATCGAGATTCACGCGGCGAGCGACCTGCTCTTCGGCCGCCACTTCTGGACATCGGTCATAGTCAAGGGAACCATGCCCATGGCCGACCACATCTCGGCGCGCATCCCGCTCGGACTCGGTGAGGCCTACACGCCGGATTTCGCGGACCAGTTCGTGGGGCGGACGCTGGGACGCACGATCGTGGCCGAAATCGCCCCGCGCTACACGTTCAACGATTATTTCGGACTCTCGGCCGATTACCAGCTCATCCAGCACAGCGCAGATCAGTACTCGGGCATCGTGAAGCTCGATTCCGCGGTCACCGGCTTCGGTCCGGTCACGCTCAACGCCAACACTCTCGGTGCCGGCACCGCGTCCACGGAACACCGATGGGGCCTGGGGCTCACGTTCTCGACGCTCGCGAGCGCGGCACGCCATCCATCGCGGATTCCCTTCGATCTGACCTACCTCCACTATCAGACCATCACCGGCTCCGCCGGCATCGGCGGCTTCCTTCCGAAGCTCGCCACCGACATGGTCCAGATCCGCCTCTACACGCGCTTTCTGGGAAGCGGCGGAGCCTTCGGCAAGAGGCCAAAGGCGCAATAACTGTCGCCGCGCACGGGGCGGCGAGCCGCCGCCGCTCCGTGCCGCTTGCGCGGCGCTACCTGCTTCGTTCCCGCGGCTCCTCTCTCCGCTTCCCCTTCTCCATCTTGCCCTCGCCCCGTAGCAGCTCACGCGCGTGCGCCCTCGCGACTTCGCGGTCAGGATCGCCCAGCATCCGGGCCACTTCGAGCACCCGGGCCTCGCCGTCCAGCACGCGCACGTCGGCGGTCGTCACCCCGCCCCGCGCCCCCTTGCTGACCACGATGTGGTGGTGCGCCCGGGCCGCGATCGGCGGCAAGTGCGAGATCGCGAACACCTGATGGTGCGCGGCGACACGCCGCAGCGTCGCACCGACCTGCGAGCCCACGCGGCCGCCGATCCCCGCATCCACCTCGTCGAACACGAGTGTCGGCACGCGATCGAGCCGGGCCAGAATCGTCGTGAGCGCCAGCATGACGCGTGACAGCTCCCCGCCTGAGGCGACGCGGGCCAGGGGACGCGGGTCGTGACCCGCGTTGAGCGTGACGCGAAACTCCACGTCCTCGGCACCAGCGGCTCCCGGCGTGTCACGGCGGTCCAGCGCGATGGCGAGGTGGCCGTCCGATAGCCCCAGTTCGGGCAGGACCTCATCCACCGCGCGCGCCAGCCGGTCCGCAGCGTTCGTCCGCGCGGCCGTCAGGGCGGCCGCGGCCTCGCCGAGATGCACGCGCGCCTCGGTCTCGCGACGCTCCAGTTGGCGGATGTCGAACGCCGCCGAGTCGACGAGATCCAGCTCGCGGCGCGACCGGCGTCCGGTCTCGATCACGTCATCGAGCGTGGGGCCGTATTTCTTGAGGAGGCGGAAGAGCACGTCACGGCGCTGCTGGACGTCCGCGAGACGCTGCGGGTCGAGATCGACCGCGCCCGCGTAGTCGTCGCACTGGCGCGCAAGCTCGTCGAGCGCGTAGTACGCCGTGTCGTACAACTCCTGCAGGCGGCTGAGAGACGGATCGATTCGCTGTAAACCCGATAGCGCGCGGTGCACCGCAGCGAGTTGGTCGCGGACGGCCGGAGCATCCGGCCCGCCATCGAGCGCGGCCGCGACGCTCTGGGCCAGCGTGCGCAGTTCGTCGGCGTGGGCCAGCCGATGCGATTCGTCCTCGAGGCGCGCGTCCTCGCCAGGTTCGAGCTTCGACGTCTCGATCTCGTTCGCGACATGGCGCAGATAGTCCGCGCGCCGCTCCGCATCCGCACGGCGAGCGGTGAGCCCGGCGATCTCCTGGCGGATGGCCGCGACGTCGTCGTACGCGCTCCGCACACGAGCGGCCAGCTCCGTCGCTCCCCCGAACGCGTCGAGGATGTGGCGCTGCGCCTCGGTGTCGAGCAGCGTTTGCGATTCGTGCTGCCCGTGCAGGTTGACGAGCAGGCGCCCGACCTCTGCCAGGACGGTCGCCGTGACGGTCGTGCCGTTGATCCAGGCGCGCGCGCGGCCGGTGGAGGCCACCTCGCGCTTGAGCACGACCTGTCCGTCGTCGGTCTCGATACCGCGTGCATCGAGTTGGGCCAGCACTTCCGGCCGGTCCTCCGCGTCGAACACGCCCTCGACTGTCGCCCGGTCGGAGCCCGTCCGGATGACGTCCGCGTTCGCCCGCTCGCCGAGCAGGAGGCCCAGTGCACCGACGATGATGGACTTGCCCGCGCCCGTCTCGCCCGAGAGCACGTTCAACCCCGCCGACAGCGGCAGTGTCAATGCCTCGATGATGGCGAAGTTCTTGATCCGGAGCTCGGAGAGCATGGGCAGCGGTCTGGTTGCGGGTTACGCCTGCGGCACTCCACCCCACCCGAGCTTGTGGCGCAGGCGAGAAAAGTACGTCGTGCCCGGAAAGCGCACGATCAGCACCGACCGTCCCGCGCGCTTCACCTCCAGCACCTCGCCGCCGGCGAATGTCGTACCGACCTGGCCGTCGATCGTCACCAGCAGCTCCTCGGGTCCAACCTCCGTCGTCACCGACAGGGTCGCCGTCGGCGGTAACACCAGCGGCCGGATCGCCAGCGTGTGCGGCGAGATCGGCGTGAGGATGATCGATTCCACCGTCGGCTCGACGATCGGCCCGCCCGCGGACAGGCTGTACGCCGTCGAACCCGTCGGCGTGCACATCACGATCCCGTCCGCCGCGTAGGCGGCCACGGCCTCGCCGTTGGATTCGACGGCGAGGCGCACCACGCGCGCGAACCCGCCCTTGTGCAACACGACGTCGTTGAGGGCATGCCACCGGCGCCGCTCGGCCCCCGTCCGGTCGAGCGCGCGCGCCGCGAGCGCCATGCGCGCCTCGGCTCGATATTCACCGCGGGCAAACCGGCGCAGCGCCTCTTCCATCTCGTCTCCGCCGCAACTGGTCAGGAACCCGAGCCGCCCCAGATTGACGCCGATGATCGGCACCTCCCGGCCGGCCAGGAGCCGGGCGCCCCGGAGCAGCGTGCCGTCCCCGCCGAGCGTGACGAGTGCATCGAGGTGCTCGGGACTGGCCATCTTCGACGCCCCGGACACCAGATCGTGGATGTCCGGCTCGCAGTAGACGTCGAACCCCAGCTCGGGCGCGAGGCGCAGCACGACCCGCAGCATGTCGGGCAGCCGCTCGTACCCGCGGTGGCCGACCACACCGAGGCGGATCATTCAGCGGCCCGCGGGCGCGGGCGGCACGGCAAGCCTGGATATCACGATGCCGTCATCCGCCCGTTCACTCACCCGGCGATCGCCTCGGTCTCGTGCTGAAGTGCGCGTACCCGCTCGGCGATGCCCGCGGCATCGAGCCCCACCTGCGCGAGTTGCCGGCCCCGCGACGCCTGCTCGATGAACCGGTCCGGCACCCCGTGCACGGCGACACGGGTGCCGGAATCCATCGCGCCCACGACGTGCGACATGAAGGCCCCGAATCCGTTGACGACGGTACCTTCCTCCACGACGAGGAGATGCTTGTGGTCGGCCACGAGCGCCGCCAGCGTGAGTTCATCATACGGCTTGAGGTAGCGGCAGTTGACGACCGTGATGTTCAACCCATCGGCCGCCAGACTCGCCGCCGCGGCGACCGCCGGCAGCACCATCGTTCCGACCGCCAGCACTGCGACGTCCGAGCCGCGACGCAGCACCTCCCACGTCCCGTACGGGACGGCCGGAATTGTGCTGATCGCCGGCGCGAGATCGGGCGCGCTGTCGCGCGGATAGCGCAGGCAGAACGGGCCGGCGGTATGCTCCACACCCGCGCGGAGGAGACCCAGCATTTCGGTAGCGTCCTTGGGAGCCGTCACCGTCATCCCGGGAATGGCCAGCATGTAGGCGATGTCGTAGAGGCCCATGTGGGTCGGGCCATCCTCGCCGACGAGACCCGCCCGGTCCATCGCGAACACGACGGGCAGACGCTGGATCGAGACGTCGTGGATGACGCTGTCATACGCGCGCTGCAGAAACGTCGAGTAGATCGCGCACACCGGACGTATCCCGCGCGTCGCGAGCCCCGCCGCGAACGTTACGGCGTGCCCCTCGGCAATGCCGACGTCGAAGAACCGCGTCGGATGCGCCTTGGCAAACGCGCCGGTGCCGGTGCCGCTCGGCATCGCGGCGGTGATCGCGACGAGGTCGGCGCGCTCGGTCCCCAGTTCCGCGAGTCCCGCGCCGAACACCGCGGTGTAAGTCGCATTGCTGGTCGAGGCCGCGAGCTGCTTGCCGGTGGCCGGGTCGTGCCCCGGCGGGAGCGCGTGCCACTTCTCGCCGTGTTCCCCCGCCGGGAAGCCCTTGCCCTTCTGCGTGATCACGTGCACGAGGCGCGGCCCTTTCAGGTCGCGGACCGCGAGCAGCGTGTCGAGCAGCGCATCGATGTCGTGCCCGTCGATCGGCCCGAAGTACCGGAACCCCAGCTCCTCGAACAGCACGCCCGGCGTGAAGAACGATTTGACGCTCTCCTCCCATTTGCGGACCAGCGTGCCGACGCCCGACAGCCTCCCGGGCGCGTGATCCACCGCCGCGCCGATCGCGGAGCGCACGCGATTGTAGAGCGGGTTTCGCTGAACCGAGGTCAAATACTTGGACATCGCGCCCACGTTTGGGGCGATCGACATCTCGTTGTCGTTCAGCACCACCACGACATCGCGGTCCGTGGCCCCGGCGTTGTTGAGGCCCTCGTACGCCATGCCGGATGTGAGCGCCCCATCGCCGAGGACCGCTACGACGTGGAAGTGCTCGTGTTTGAGGTCGCGAGCGACGGCCATCCCGTAGGCCGCGGAGATCGCGGTGGCCGCGTGCCCAGCCCCGAACGCGTCGTACGGGCTCTCCGTGCGCTTCAGGAATCCGGAGAGACCGTTCTCCTGGCGGAGCGTCTCGAGACCGGCGTTCCGCTCGGTCAGGGCCTTGTGGGGATACGCCTGGTGTCCGACATCCCAGACGATCTGGTCCACGGGCGCATTGAACGCGTAGTGCAATGCCGTCGTCAGCTCCACCACGCCCAGACCCGCCCCGATATGCCCTCCGGTACGCGAGCAGACGTCGATCAGCCGGGCGCGGATGTCGGCGCACAGCTCGCGGAGCTGGTCACGCGTCAGGGATTTGAGATCGGCGGGCTTCTGGACGCGTTCGAGGAGAGACATACCCGAAGGGTGGAAATGTGGATGCCGAAAACTAGTCGTTCGCCGGCCTCGGCTTCATGAGCCCCGAAACCGGGGCTCAGTTCCTGCGAGTCACAGTGTAGCGGGCCAGGTGCTCCAGCGCGGGCGTGAGCAGATGCATGCCCTCGAGGGCGCTGCAGGCCTCGTCCACGAGGGCGCTCGCGCGCGCCCGCGCCCCCTCCACCCCGAGCAGCGCCGGATACGTGCTCTTGTGCAGAGCAAGGTCGCGTCCCGCCGTCTTCCCGAGTTGGTCCGTCGTCGCCGTGACATCGAGCACATCGTCGGCGATCTGGAACGCCAGCCCGATCGCGGCGCCATACCGGCCGAGGGCCGTAAGCACCGCGTCGCCCGCCCCCGCGGCGATTCCGCCGAGCCGCACCGACGCCGTCACGAGGGCCCCCGTTTTCGCCCGGTGAATGTGCTCCAGCTCCGCCAGCGAGAGCGCCAGCCGCTCACCCTCGAGATCGAGGAGTTGGCCGCCGATCATTCCGGTGGCTCCGGCCGCCCGCATCAGCTCTCGAAGAATGGTACCGCCCGCTTCCGCCGGCAACCCGAGGCGCCGCGCCGCTTCCGTCGCGCATCGGGCCGCGAGTGGCACCATCGCCAGGCCGGCCGCCGTGGCGGTCGCGACTCCATAGACCCGATGCACCGTCGGCCGTCCCCGGCGAACGTCGTCGTCGTCCATGCACGGCAGATCGTCGTGGACCAGCGAGTAGGCGTGCACCACTTCTACGGCGGCCGCGAGGTCCGAGGCGTCTCCCGCGCCGCCGGCCGCCCGGTACGCGGCCAGCAGCAGGACCGCCCGCAACCGTTTGCCCTCGCCCATGAGGGTGTATCGCATCGCGTCCGCCGCGAGAGGTGGCGTCGCCGGGAGGTAGTGGGCGCAGAACCGGCCGAGCGCCGCCTGAACGGCCGCCCGGTCCGCGGCGAAGGTGGCGTCGATCGCTTCCGCGCTCGCCTGCACTACGTGCGGCTCCCCCGCGCGCCCCTGCCCCCGCCTTCCGCGGGTCCGTCGTCACGGTCGCGGATGGGCCGCAGCTTGAAAACCCCCTCGGCCTGCTCCACGAGCAGTGTCACCTGGGACTCGACCCGTACCAGTTCCGCGGACGCGCGCCGGAGGCGTGCCACACCTTCCTCGAACAACTCCAGTGCGCGATCGAGCGCCACACCATCTCCGCCCAGTTCGGCGGCGATCGCCTCGAGGCGCGCGATGTCTTCCTCGAATGTCATGGCTGCACCGCCGGCGCGTCGGGCACCACGGACGTCGCGACCGCGCCGACGGTGCCGTCACGGATCGTCAAGTCGAACGGCATGCCGGCGGCGAAGTCGGCGGTCGCCGTCAGGGCGCGCCCGCCCGCACCGCGAGCGACCGCGAATCCGCGCGCGAGGGTGGCGAGCGGGCTGAGCGCGTCCAGACGCCCAGCAGCGGCGTCCAGCCGCGAGCGGCGGCGCTCCGTCGATCGCATCGCGCCGCGAAGGGTCATGTCGCACGCCCGGCCGAGCCGTGACCCCGATGCCTGGACGCAGCGGGTCGCCGCGCCCGCCAGTTGGGCCGCCGCGAGGCGCAGGCGCTGCTCCTCGTCCGCCCACAGCGGGACCGCCGATTCCGCCGCCGCCGATGGTGTCGGTGCGCGAACATCCGCGACCAGGTCACACATCGTGGTATCGATCTCGTGCCCGACGGCCGAGATAGTCGGTACGAGGCATGCGGCGACCGCGCGGGCGACCCGCTCGTCGTTGAACGCGCTCAGATCTTCCTTGGCACCGCCGCCGCGCCCTACGATGACGACGTCGGCCTTGCCCCACCGGGCTAGCCGCCCGAACGCCGAGCACAGGTCCTCCGGCGCGCCGTCACCCTGGACCTTCGAGGCGACGACCACGATCCGCAGCGATGGTGCCCGGCGCCGGGCGACCGCGAGGATGTCGTGGAGCGCGGCGCCATCGGGGCTCGTCACCACCGCGAGGCAGCGCGGCAGACGCGGCAATGGACGCTTGCGCTCGGGGGCGAGCAGGCCGTCCCGGCGCAGCGCCTCGAGCGTGCGCTCCAGCGCGCGCCGCAGCAACCCGTCGCCGGTTGGCTCGATCGCGGTCACCCGCAGTTGCATGTCGCCGCGCACGGCGTAGACGGTCACCTGCCCGTACACCACCACGGCCATGCCGTCTTCGACCGCCGTCCGGATCCGCCGCTGATCGTCGGCCCAGACGACACAGCGCAGTTGGGCCGCCCGGTCGCGGAGCGAGAAATACCAGTGCCCGTTCCGGTGGGCCTTGAAGTCGATGATTTCGCCGCGCACCCACAGCGGTTTGACCGACCGCTCGATGATGTGCCTGATCGATTGCGCAAGCGTCGAGACGGCGACCGCCGTCTCCGTGCTGCCGCCGGGCAGCGCCGCATCGAAGAGAGACAGCCCACGCAACCCGCTGCCCGGTTCGGACGCCCGTGCTTCGGACTCCGGTGGCCCCGCCGGCCACCGGAATCCGCCCTCACGGCCAGGAGGATCCCAGCTCACGCCAGCCCCGCGCTCAGTTGTGCGGCACGCACGGTATTCTTGAGCAGCATCGCGATCGTCATCGGACCGACGCCTCCCGGCACCGGCGTGATCAGGCGCGCCACTTCGCGGGCGCTCGCGAAATCCACATCTCCCACGAGGATATATCCCCGCTTCGCGCGCGCGTCATCGACGCGGTTGATGCCGACGTCGATCACCACGGCCCCCGGCTTGACCATTGGGCCGGTCACGAATTTCGGCCGGCCGGCGGCGACGATCAGGATGTCGGCCCGCTTCGTGTGGCCGGCCAGATCCGTGGTGCGGCTGTGGCACACCGTGACCGTGGCATTGGCACCGGGACGGTCCTGCATCATCAGCGCGGCCATCGGTTTTCCCACGATCGAGCTGCGGCCGACGATGACGCACTCGGCTCCCTTCGTCTTCACGCCGCACCGCACGAGCAGTTCCTGCACCCCGGCCGGCGTACAGGGCGCGAAGCCGTCGGTGTCCCCGTTCAGCAGCTTTCCGGCGTTCACCGGATGAAACCCGTCCACGTCCTTCTCGGGGCGGACACGGCGAATCACGACTTCGGCGGAGATGTGTTTCGGCAACGGCATCTGGACGAGAATACCGTGAATCGACGGATCGGCGTTGAGTTGATCCACGTGCTGCAGGAGCTCCGCTTCGGTCGTCGCGGCCGGCAAACGCACCGTGATGCTGTACATCCCCGCCTCTTCCGATGCCTTGGCCTTCGCGCGCACGTAGACCGCACTCGCCGGATCGTCGCCGACCAGCACGACCGCCAGCCCGGGCCGCACGCCCCGCGCGACGAGACTGGCCGCGGTCTCCGCTACGCTTGCCCGAACGGCTCGTGCGACCGTTGCGCCATCGATCAGCTCAGCGGGCAAAGTCCACCGCCCGCGTCTCCCGGATCAACACCACTTTGATCTGACCCGGGTATTGCAGCTCGGCTTCGATGCGGCGCGCAATTTCGTCCGAGAGCGACGCCATGCGCGCATCGTCTACGGTGTCCGGCGTGACGACGACCCGGATCTCCCGCCCCGCCTGGATCGCGAACACTTTTTCGACGCCACGGTAGCTCGCCGCAATCCGCTCGAGGCTCTCGAGACGCTTGACGTACGTCTCGAATGCCTCCCGCCGCGCGCCGGGGCGCGAGCCCGAGATGGCATCCGCGGCCTGCACCAGCACGGAGACCTCGCTCTCGTGCGGGACGTCATCGTGGTGCGCGGCGATGCAATTCACGACGAGAGGGCTCTCCCCGTACCGCGTGGCCACCTCGACCCCGAGCTGCACGTGTGTGCCCTCGTGCTCGTGCGTCAGCACTTTCCCGACATCGTGCAGGAGTGCCCCGCGCTTGGCCAGCGCCACGTCCAGCCCCAGCTCGGCGGCCATGATCCCCGCGAGCCACGCGACTTCCTTCGAGTGCTGCAGGATGTTCTGGCCGTAGCTCGTGCGCCACCGCATCCGCCCGATGAGTTTCACCAGTTCGGCGTGCATGCCGTGCACACCCGTCTCGTAGGCGGCCTGCTCGCCAGTCTCGACAATGGCGACCTCGACTTCGCCTCGCGACTTGTTGACGACTTCTTCGATGCGCCCGGGGTGAATACGCCCGTCCGCGACGAGCTTCTCGAGCGCCAGCCGCGCGATCTCGCGCCGGACCGGATCGAAGCAGGAGACGACGACGGTGTCGGGCGTGTCATCGATGATGACATCCACCCCGGTCACCAGTTCGAAGGCGCGTATGTTTCGCCCCTCGCGACCGATGATCCGGCCCTTCATCTCGTCGTTCGGGAGTGCCACCGCGGATGCCGTCGATTCGGCGGTATGCTCCGCGGCGATACGCTGCACGGCGAGCGCCACGATCTTCTTGGCTTCCCGCTCCGCTGACCGGCGTGCCGTCTCGCGAATCTCGCGCACGCGGTTGGCCGCGTCGGCCTGCGCCGCCTCTTCCATCCGGCTGATCAACTCGGTCTTTGCGTCCGCAGCCGACATGCCCGCCAATTGCTCGAGCCGCCGCTGCTCATCGGTGTGCATCCGGCCGACTTCCTGCTCCCGCTCATCCACGCGCTTCTCGAGCCGGCTGATTTCAGCCGCTTGCCGAGTCGTTTCCTTCTCTCGCTGGTCGAGGATCTCAAACTTGCGGTCGAGGATCGTGTCGCGTTCCTTGAGGCGCTTCTCCTCGCGCTCGACCTCGGACCGGCGCTCGCGCACCTCTTCGTCCCAGGCTTCGCGGAGCTTCATGAGCTCCTCCTTCCCCGCGAGCACCCCGGACTTCCGCAGGGTGTCGGCCTCGCGTTCGGCTTCGGCGACGACGCGCCGGCTCAACTCGTCGGCGGATTGTCCGGCCGCCGCCTGGCGTTCATGCTCTGCCGCCTGGCCCGCCCGCCGGCCCACGATGAACGCGACCACCCCGGCAATGAGGCCGCACAGCACACAGGCCGCGGCAAGGGCGACCACTGACGACATACGATCTATACTCCAGCGCGGCACTCGCCGCGGCGTTGGTCGTGAATCGGACGTTCGATACCTACACTACCGTGACATCGCCTCGCTTCGCGGGCGGCAGCCAGCGGCGCACTTCACTGCCAAGCGACCGCATTGCTCCGGTCAGCTCCTCCGAGGCCTGCTGGGCCTGGAACAACTGATCCGTAATCTGAAGCGCGGCCAGGATCGCCGCTTTGCGGGTCTCGACCGCACCTCCTGCGCTCAGGACCCGCCGGATCGCCGCATCCACATACTCCGCGACCGCGCGCGTATGCTCCGGCGTCGAGTCGCTCCGGATCGAGTACTCCTCACCCACTATCGAGACGCGAACCACCTGCTTGGACCCCTTGTCGGTCATCGCTCACCACCCGCGCTGCCGGCGACAGCCGCCGAATGCTCCTGTTGCTGGCGGAGGAACCGGACCCGGTCGAGCATCGATTGCGCCTGGCCGGCCGCTGCCTCCAGACGCCCCCGGAGTGCGGCGTTCTCGGCCTCGAGCGCCTCCAGGCGCGAGGCGTCCGCTACCGGACCCCCGCCCGCGTCGAGCGTGCGCAACTGTGTCTCGGCCTGCAGCGCCCGGCGGCGAAAGTTAGCCAGTTCATCCCCGAGGTGGCGGATCAGAACTTCCAGCTCCCGGAACGCGATGCGATCATGCCGTTCGTTGTCGGACACCAAGATGAGTCTCCAAGGCGCGCAATAGCTTATCCCGTCGAGCCTCAACCTCTTTCTCGCGAAGAGTGCGCTCCGGATGCCTGAACGTCAACCGCCACGTGAGGCTGCGGTGCCGCTCGGGCACGTTGTCACCGTAGAATTGGCTCAGCAGGTCGATCCGCTCGAGCATCGGCTCGTTCGCGCCACGCAACACCGCCTCGACCGCACCGGCCGAAACGGTCTCTGGCACGAGCAGGGTCACGTCGGCCCGCACGGCCGGAAATGCCGGCGGCCGGCGGTAGCGAGGCACTGGCGCCCGCGAGGGGCCGTCCCTCTCGATCGCCGGAGCGTGACGTCCAGGAGGCGCGACGTCGGCGACATCGGTCGTCTCCATCAGGATTTCGGCGCCGTACGCTGTGCTCGCCCATGGTGGGGCATCCAGCGCCAGCACCCCGACCCATCCCACGTCCGCGCCGTCCGCCCGGACCCGCCACAGTGCCCGGGGGACCTCGCCCGGCTCCATCACCACGCTCGCTCCGGGGTAGGCTATCCGGGCCACGACTTCTCCCAGCGCCTTCGCGTCCCACTCATCCCACGCCGGGGGCGAGGGATCGGTGAAATGCGGCGGACGCCGAGCTCCCATGCACAGGATCCCCACGCGTACCTCCTCCGCGGGCCGGCCGGGTGTGTCCGGTTGCCGCCGGAACACGGTGCCGATCTCGAACAGCCGCAGATCGCCCTCCATCCGCGCGAGGTTGAACTCGGCTCGTCGCGCGACGGAGCTGAGGAGGTCGGAGCGCAGGTATGACTCGTTCCCGGCGAGGGGGTTTGTTACCCGGATCGAGGTGCCGTCAGGACTGGGATCCGACACGAATGGCATTGGACGCACTTCGATGAAGCCCATGCCCACGAGCAGCTCCCGGAGGCGCGCGGTGCGCGCGACGAGCGGATCGTCCGGAACGGTGCCGATCCTGTATGGCCGCAGTTCCGTGGGAAAGCTCCCATAGCCTCTCAACCGGGCCACTTCTTCGACCAGATCGATCTCGGCGGCGATGTCGGTACGCCACGGGGGCGACGCGACGTCGAGCGCACCGTCGCGGACCGCCGCCTCGAATCCGACGCTCGCGAGGAGTGTCGCGCACTCCGTAGGGGGGACGGGCACGCCGAGGACCCGGGCGACGCGCTGAGGGCGGAGCCGGACCCGTTGCTCCGGCGGCCGTAGCGCGGGTCCGACCAGGGCCGGCGCCGCCGCGACACGGCCGCCCGCGACGGCGGTCATGAGACCAGCCACCGTGGCGCATGTCTCCGCCGGCGATGTGGCGGGAACCAGCCGCTCGAAGCGGAACGATGCGTCGGTGGACACGCCGAGCGCCCTCCGGGCGGTGCGGACGCGGCGTGGATCGAACGCCGCGATCTCGAGGAAGATGTCGGTCGTCTCGGCCGAGACTTCACTTCCCTGCCCGCCGATCACCCCGGCGATGCCCTGCGCGTGCTCCGCGTCCGCGATCACCAGTATGCTTGCATCGAGGACCCGCTCCACACCATCCAGTGTGGTCAGGCGTTCACCCGGACGCGCCCGCCGTACGTGGATCGCCGCATCGGGTCCGAGACGCGCCAGATCGAACGCGTGCATGGGCTGGCCGTACCCGTGGAGCATGTAATTGGTGACGTCGACGACGTTGCTGATCGATCGCATCCCGACCGCCGCGAGGCGCGACACGAGCCACGGAGGGCTCGCGCCCACACGCAGTCCCCGTATGACCACGCCGAGATACGCCGGGCAGTCGGTGCTGTCATCGACTGTGACGCGTACTCCGTCGGTGGTCCCCTTGCGATCGGCGCGCACCGGCGCGGGCGGAGCGGACATCGCGGGCGCCGGGTCACCGCCGGGGATGACCGGCACGCGCAGGGGCTTTCCCGTCGCGGCCGCGATCTCACGCGCGACACCCTGATGCGAGAGGAGGTCTGGGCGATTGGGCAGGACGTCAATGACAAGCCGTGTGTCGCCGATGGCCACCGCCTCCAGCAACGGGGTGCCGGGAGCAGCGGTCGTCGTGAGCGCGAGGATCCCTTCGTGATCCTCACCGAGTCCCAGCTCGCGCGCGGAGCACAGCATCCCGTTCGAGACCTGGCCCCGGATCTTCCGGCGCTCGATCGTGATGCCGTTTGGCATCGTGGTGCCAGCCGGCGCGAACGGGTACAGCACACCCGCGGTCACATTGGGCGCACCGCAGACGACGTCGAGCGGCTCGGGGCCGCCGGCATCGACGCGCGTCACCCAGAGGTGGTCGCTGTCAGGGTGTCGGGCAGCCTCGATGACGCGCCCGACGACCAGCGCTGCCAGATCGGCGCGAACCGGCTCGATCGCGTCGACCGTCGCCGCCCGCGCCGTGATCAGGTCGCGCAGCTCGCGCGGCGAGAGTCCGCTGTCGACGAATGCTGACAGCCATTCAACCGAGGCGTTCATTGGCCGAGGGCGCCGAGGACGCGCACGTCACCGTCGTACAGCTCGCGCAAGAGCGGGATGTCGTACCGCTGCTGCGCGATCCGGCCCGGACCCATCCCGAACGCCCACCCGGTGTACCGTTCGGCATCGAGGCCCGCCGATTCGAGCACCGAGGGATGGACCATCCCACATCCGAGGATCTCGACCCAGCCGAGCATCTTGCACGTGGCGCAGCCCGTCCCGTGGCAGATCTGGCACTCCACATCCATCTCGGCCGACGGCTCCGTGAATGGGAAGAAGCTCGGACGGAAGCGCGTTGTGGCCGCGCCGAAAAACCGCCGCGCGAAATGTGAAAGCGTCGCCTTGAGATCGACGAAGCTCACGCCCTCGTCCACGGCGAGGCCCTCGATCTGCGCGAACATTGGAGCGTGGGAGGCATCGAACACATCCCGGCGATACACGTTGCCCGGCACGAGCACACGGATGGGCGGCGTGTAGCGCTGGAGGGTGCGGATCTGCACCGGTGAGGTATGCGTGCGCAGCAGCCCGCCGCCCTCGAGATACAGCGTGTCGTGCATGTCGAGCGCGGGATGCTCGGGGGGGAAGTTGAGGGCGGTGAAGTTATACCATTCCGATTCCGCCTCGGGCCCGAGCGCGATGGTGAACCCGATCTCGCGGAAGATGTCCGCGATCTCATCGATCACGATCGTCACGGGATGGCGGGCGCCCCGCCACACGGCCCGCCCCGGCATCGTAAGGTCGATCGCGGGGGTCGCGGCGGCGCCCGTGGACAGCACGCGCGCGGCCGCCGCCGCGAGTTGCTCCTGGAGGCGCTTGTGGGTGCCGTTGAAGGCCTGGCCGGCGGCGGGCCTGTCCGCGGCGCTCATGCCCGCGACCATGCCGCTCAGCGCCGAGAGCCGGCCTGACTTGCGGCCGACGTACCGCACGCGCAGTGCCTCCAGATCATCGGCGGTTCGGGCAGCGCCGATCTCCGGCACGGCCTGACTCTCGATGGCCGACAGCTCGTCGAGAAACCGGGTGAGCGAGGATATGGACTCAGTCATCGGATCAGGGTCAAAACGGAGGCGGCGGCAGCGGAGACCGGAAGGTCGCGCTGCCGCCGCCAGAAACTGCCCACCTTCGGGTGGTAGTGCTAGGCGGCGGCCAGCGCGTCCCGCGCCCGGTCGGCGAGGAGGGCAAACGCCTGCGGATCGCGCACCGCGAGATCCGCCAGCAGTTTCCGGTCGACGTCGATGCCGGCTTTCTTCAGTCCGTTCATCAGCACGCTGTACGTCATCGCGTTCTGGTGGGCGGCGGCGTTGATCCGCGTGATCCACAGGCGCCGGAAATCCCGCTTCTTGTTCTTGCGATCGCGGTAGGCGTACCGCCAGCCGCGCTCGACGGTCTCCTTGGCAGCCTTCCACAATTTGGACCGGCCGCCGTACGCTCCGCGGGCGGCCTTCATGATCTGCTTCTTGCGCTTCAGGCGCGCGACGTTCGACTTGACGCGTGGCATCGCTCGCTCCTACGCCTGGATCAGGCGCTTGATGTTCCGGGCTTCGCCAGGCGTCTTGATCGTCGTCGGACGCCGGAGATTCCGCTTCCGCTTCGCGGACTTCTTGGTGAGGATGTGGCTCTTGAACGCTCGGAGCCGGCGCACCTTGCCGCTCGCGGTGATGGAGAACCGCTTCTTCGCCCCTTTGTGGGTCTTCATCTTCGGCATGCTGATATCCGTCCCGTCATGCGGCACCGGCGGCTGCCGGCGTGCGCCGTGGTTGGTTCATTTGCGAGGCGGCCGATAGGCCGCGCCCGTACGCATCGCTCAAGTGATCCGCGTCCCGCCCCAGGCTACCGTGGCGTGAGGATCATGATCATCGACTTGCCTTCCAGCTTCGCCGGGCTCTCGATCTTCGCCACATCGGCCAGCGTGGCCGCGACCCGGTCGACTACCTCCCGCCCCAGCTCCGGGTGCGCGATCTGCCGCCCGCGAAACATCATCGTGACCTTGACCTTGTTCCCGTCCTCGAGGAACTCGCGCGCATGGCGGGTCTTCGTGTCGAAATCGTGGTCCTCGATCCCCGGCCGGTATTTCACTTCCTTCAGGTGAATGACGTGCTGCTTCTTCTTGGCCTGGCGCGCCATCTTCGCCTGCTCGAACTTGAACTTCCCGTAGTCCATGATGCGGACCACCGGCGGACGTGCCATCGGGGCGACTTCGACCAGATCCAGCCCCTGGTCCACCGCCGCCGCCAATGCGGCTTCAACATCCATGATCCCCATCTGACTCCCGTCAGCAGCGATCACCCGCAACGGACTGATGCGGATCTGCCTGTTGACGCGCACTCGCTTTGTCGTGTCCTGGATAGCGCCTGCCTCCCGCTGAGTGAACAGCCTCTACACGCCCGCCGCTCCATACAACAAAAGAGCGCGGACCCAAACGGAGCCCGCGCTTGCGGCCGCGGCTCGATGGGCAGCGCTCGCATTCGACGTGAACTCCTGCAGCACACCGCGCGAACGAACGACGCGGCGGCCAGAGGGTGAGCCCCCTATAGGGCTACTTAGCGTGTTGTCTCACGGCAACCTAGGCCCCTTCGGCGGGCCAGTCAAGTTAACGCGCCTCGCGGTAACGCGGCTCGCGTTAGCGCCGGTCGCCGCAACGCGGATCGCGCGCCGGGGTCCTCCCCCGAACTGTCGCCCCAATTGCTACCGGCCCCTCGCCGACCGGCTTATTCCTCGACGATTCCATACGACTTGCCGTCGTGGCCCAGCTTGGCCCACGACACGGTGGGGTCATGTCCGAAAAAGAGCCGCCACTCCTCCGCCAGGGCACGCGCCAGTATCCGCCGCTTGGTCTCGAGGGTCACCAGCGGCTCGACGTCGTAGCCCATGATCCACGGGAGCGGCAGATGCGCCGCCGTCGGCACCAGATCGCCGAGGACGATCGCCCGAGCGCCGCCACTCTCGAGCAACACGCTGTGGTGAAACGGCGTGTGGCCCGGCGTCGGCAGCACCGTGATCCCGGGAACGATCTGCCGCTCGCCGTCCACGAAGTCGAATCGCCCTGCCTCGAAGACCGGCACGAAATTGCGGGCGAAATAACTCGCCGCCGTCCGCTCGTTGGTGTGCGTCGCGTAGTGGTACTCGCCACCCTGCACCACGTAGCGCGCCCTCGGGAACGAGAGCCGCACCTCACCTCGCTCGTCGCGGTACGTGTTGCCACCGGCGTGATCGAAGTGGAGGTGCGTGTCGATCACGATCGCGATGTCCTCCGGACTGTACCCCGCCACGCGCAACCCATCCTCGAGCTTCGTCCGGCCGTTCTCGCCCTCGTTTGCGATCCCGTAGATGTCCTGGAACTTGCGGTCTTCCTTGTTGCCCGATCCGGTCTCGATGAGGACGAGCCCCACATCGTGCTCGATCACCAGACACCGCATCCCGAGTGAGATGCGATTCCTGGGGTCGGCCGGCACGCGCCGCTCCCACATCACCTTGGGCACCACGCCGAACATCGCGCCGCCGTCGAGGCGCACCTCGCCCGACTGGATCATGTGAACGGTCCACCGGCCGAATTGCCCGCGCTCGTGCAGCGCCCCGACGGTCGTCACGCGCCCAACTCCCAGAGACCGCCGGTCGGCAGCGCCGATGGCCGGCGGCGGCGCGGCCGGCGCGCCGAGAGCAGCCGCCGAAGGTCGGCCCAGGTGTCGAGCCCCAGCGCACCGATCTCCTCCAGCATCCGGATGAGACACTGCGCCGTCGCCTTCGCGTCACCCATCGCCCGGTGGCGATCACCAACCGGCACAGCGTAATAGTGCGCCACGTGATCCAGCGACCGGCGGCGCAGGTGCGGCAGAAGCCGCCGCGCCAGCTTGACGGTGCACAGCGTCCGGGCCGCGGGCATCTGCTGCCCCGCGCGCTCGACTTCGGCCTGCACGAACCGCCGGTCGAATGCGGCATTATGCCCGACGAACACGTGGTCGCGCAGGACATCGAGCACCCGCGGACACACCTCGCCGAAGACCGGTTTGTCCTGCACCATGGCCGGCGTGATATGGGTCAGTCGGGTGACGAAGACAGGAATAGACCGCTGCGGGTTCACCAGCGTCTCGTACGTCTCCGCGATGCGGCCGTCCCGCACCACCACCGCCGCGATCTCCGTCACCCGGTCCCCGAACCACGGTGAGCCACCCGTCGTCTCGACGTCCACCACGACGTAGGAGAGGGCCGTCAGCCGGTCCGATGGCAAGCCGCGATCCGGAACGGCCGTGCGCGCGACCCGGAGCCGTCCGACGGGCACCGCCGCGTTCAGCTCCACGCCTCGTCCCGCGTGACCGGACACGTCATGCAGCGCGGCCCGCCACCCCCCCGCACCAATTCCCCGCCCTCGACGGCGATGACCGCACGATCGTCGTCGCCCACGCGCGTCGCACCACTCAGGAAATCGGCGCCCGTGACGACGCGGAATCCCGTCGTCTCCATCTCTCGGATGGTCGCCTCGTTCCTGGCGTATGACACTACCAGCCCAGGACGCAGCGCCAGACAGTTGCACCCGGACGCCCATTGCTCACGATCCTGTACCACGCGCCGCGATCCGCCGCACAGCACCGCCTCCATCGGAATGCCGCACGCGGATAGCGCGCCGAAGATGCTCGGCATCTGCTCGAGTTCTGCCCTGCCCTTGCGCCATAGCAGGATCGGCAGCCGCTCGGGACCGATGAAGTGCGGCGGGTACAGCACGCACAACTCGCGATCGAGATGGCAGAAGATCATGTCCAGATGGATTGCGGTCTGCTCGGCTGGCATCACGACGACGATCACATTCTCGATCGCGGTGTGCCGGAAGAGCTGCTCGACCAGCGAATCGATCGCCGCTGCGCTCGACCGTTCGCTGAAGCCGATCGCGACCGTGTCGCGCCGCAGCGGATGGACGTCGCCACCCTCCAGGGTGAAGTCGTGGCGGCGCTCCGACGAGCCGTCGTACAGGACGCCGCAGTTGGCCAGGACCGGGTGGTGCGAGAAGAGGATCTTCATGATCAGCTCCTCGGTCCACCGCGCCCCGTAGCGCATCGCGCCCACCATCACGTGGTCGTTGATCGCCATGGCCGCATCGCGCGTAAAGAACAGGTTCGGCATGGGCGGCAATGCGTACCCACGTTCGTTGAGCGCCGCGGCCAGCGGTCCCGGCCGGTCTTCCCGGCCTTCGATCAACGTCCGAACCAGTGCTTCCGGTGCCAAGTCGGCCAATTCCCGCGCCAACGGCGCCGACGGGACCACGTTGGTGGTCTCGTGGATCAGCAGATCGCGGACTTCGGGCGTCCCGGCGACGTCCGCCAGCAGGTCGCGCACCTGGTGGACCGTCGCGAATCGCTCGAGGATCGCCACGAACCGCCGGTGCTCCCGCTGGGCGGTGTCGGAGTCGATGATGTCATCGTACAGGAAGTGCTCGCGCGTTCGGGGCGTCACGGCGAGCAACTCCGGGCCCGGGGCGTGTACCAATACGGCCCGCAGGCGGCCGATCTCGCTGCTGACGTGGACGGGCACGCTCCAACTTAATTAATTCCCCGATGTGACACCGGACCGAGTCTCGTGACCCCGTGACCCCATCCCGCTCCCATCCGCCAGCGCACGTCGCGCCGCCACTCAGGCGGATCGCGCAGCCCGCGGTCCGCCGCCTCTCGCTCTACCTCCGTTTCCTCGAGGATGTCCACGAGCGCGGACTCGCTACCGTCTCCAGCCAGGAGCTGGCCCGGCTCGGCGGCACCTCGCCCGCGCAGGTCCGCAAGGATCTGTCGGTGTTCGGGTCGTTCGGGAAACGCGGACTCGGGTATACGGTCGCCGAGCTGATAACTGCGCTGCGTTCGATCCTGGGATTGGGCCGCGAATGGCGCGTCGTCATCGTCGGCGCCGGCAAGATCGGCACGGCACTGGCCCAGTACGCCGGATTCCGCCAGCGCGGGTTCAGTGTGGTCGCCGTCTACGACAATGACGCGGCGAAGATCGGCGGCCGGTGGGCCGGACACACGGTCCGCGATGTGGCCCACCTCGAATCCGATGCCGCGCGTGAGCGCCCGGACATCGCGGTACTCGCCGTCCCCGCAGAGCGGGCGCAGGGCACGTTGGATCGCATCGTCCGCGCGGGGATCGGCGGCATTCTGAGTTTCGCCCCCGTCCAGTTGCACGTCCCGCCCGGCGTGACGCTGCAAACCGTCAACATGGCAGCCGAGTTGGAGATTCTGTCCTACGCGCTCGCCAATCGCGATCCCGAAGACGGCAAGGAACACCGCTCCGACGTACAGTCCGCGCCGCTGGACAAACCCGCGAGTCGCAGTACGCGCCACTCCGGCTGACCGCTGCCGGGCGTTCAGCCGGCCAGCGCCCTCCACAGCGTCGCGAGCTCGGCGGGCCCCAGGACCTCCGGACGAACGTCCGGCGGCACTCCGGCCGCGGCGAGCGCCCGTTCGGCGGCAGCCGGAGTGAGGCCGCGCATCGTCCGTAACACCCGCCGCATCTGCTTCCGGCGCATGCCGAACGCCGCGATCACGAACTCCGCGAAATCGCCCTGCTCCGCATCCGTCACCAGCGGATCGGATCGCGGCTCGACCCGGATCAGCGCCGACGCGACTTTCGGGGCCGGTGTGAAGGCGCCAGCCGGGACGCCGCGCACGAGCGTCGCGGTCGCGAGTGCCTGCACGTTGGCCGAGAGCGCCCCGTACGCATCCGACCCGGGAGGAGCGATCACACGATCGGCGACTTCGCGTTGCACCAGGAATACGGCGCGGCGCGCGCGCGGCGACCGGAGCGCGTGGAAGAGTATTGGGGTCGTGATGTAGTACGGCACGTTGCCGGCGACGAGGAAGTCAGCCGTGCCCGCGAACTCGGCCAGTGGCGCCTCGAGGACGTCGCGCTCGTGTACCGTGATGCGCGGATCGCCCGCATAGACCGCCCGGAGCCGGGCGGCGAGGGCCGTGTCCAGCTCCACCGCCACGATGCGCCCCGCGCGGCCGGCGAGCAGTTCGGTCAGTGAGCCTCGTCCCGGTCCGATCTCGACGACGGTGTCGTGAGGCTCGGGCGCCAGGGCATCGGCGATGTCGCCGAGTATCTGCGGATCGTTGAGGAAGTGCTGGCCCAGCCGCTTTCGCGGACGTGGCCACGGCTCATTGGCGCGGTGGCGCACCGGACGCGGCGCCACGCGCGGCTCAGCTCCGCAACACGACCAGCGTCAGATCGTCGCGCGGAGGCACGTCTCCCATGTGTTGGCTCAGCATGGCGAAGACTCGCTCGACGATCTCCGTGGTCGGTTGCGCACGGTGGGCGGTGACCGTATCGAGCACCGCCTGCTCGCCGAGCCGGGTGCCGGCGCGGTTGCGGGCGTCGCTGACGCCGTCGGTGAACAGGAGGAGCAGGTCCTGGTTCGCTGCCCAGGGACGCGACGACCCGTGCGGGGCGCTCGAGACCATGCCGAGTGGCGGATCGAGCGCTGGAAGCCGCTGGATCGTCCCGTCCGCGCCGATCACGAACGCGTGCGGATGCCCGGTATTGGCGTAGCGCAGCTCCCCGTGGCGCCGGTCCACGACTCCGTAGAACGCCGAGATGAACATCTCGGTCGTCGCCAGTTCATCCCGGAGCGACGTCTGCAGCGCGGCGAGCGTCTCCGCCGGATCCATCGTGGACTGCGCATGGATCGCCGACGCGCTCATGGCGAGCGCCATGATCAGCGCCGCCTGGTAGCCGTGGCTCGACACATCGCCGATCATCGCGCCGGTCGCGCCCGGCGACAGCCGGAAGAGATTGTAGAAGTCTCCCCCGACACTGTCGGCGGGGATGACGCGCGCCGACACATCCGCGTCGGGGGCCACCCCTGCTCCGGTGGGCAGCAGTTTCATCTGCAGGTCGTGCGCGAGCTGCATCTCCTGCACGAGGCGCTGCTGCGCGAGCGACGCCCGCACGAGCCGCGTGTTCTGGATGGCGGTGCCGATCTGCGTCGCGATCGCCGCCACGAGCTTTTGATCCCCCGCGCTGAACGGCTGCCCGGAGCGGCGGTCCGACAGGTTGACGACGCCGAGCGGTTCACCTCCGTCAGGGGACGTCCACATGATCGGCACGGAGAGCATCGCCCCCTGACGATAGAACGCTTCCGCCGCGCATTCCATCTCGTGGTGGTCCACGATCGTGGCACGCCGCGTCCGAAACACCTTGGCCGACACGCTGCAGGAATCATCGAGGGCGATCGGCGGCGCCTCGTCGGGCCTGATGCCCAGAGCCGCCACGACCTGCAGCGTATCGGTCACCCGATCATGCACGAGAATCGAGGCTTTGCGCGCGCCGACGGTCTCGGAGATCTCCTTCAGGATCGTCGCCGCTGCCTCCTCGAGACGAACGGTGCGGCCGAGGATCTCGCTGATCGTGTAGAGCAGGTTGATCTCTTCATACCGCTCCGCGAGCTCGGTCGCCGCATGCTCGACCTCGAGCGCGTTCTGCAGCATCTGCGAGATGACCGGCGCGAGAAAGCGAAAGAGACTCGCGAGCGGGAGCCCATCCGGCGCCTCCGGCCCGATGGCCAGCCACGCGCGCTTCGCCGGCGGGACGCGGCCGATCATCTGGCGCCCGGCGGGTCCCGCGACCATTACCGCCTCGGGGCCGAGCGGCAGCGAACCCGCGTCAGGAGGCATCGGCGGGGCCTCGATGGGCGCCGCACCCAGCAGAGTCAGTGGCTGCCCCGCATCCTTCTGCACCCAGACCGCGCCCGGACAGCGCGTGGCATCGTAGAACGCGGCGAGCACGCCGGTGACCGCCTGCTCTCTCACGGCGCGCGGCCCGGGGCTATCACGAGCCGTCCGCTGGCGGCGGGCGCTTGATGGTCAGCCGCACGACGTTCCGCGCGAGGCCGTGTGCCTCCGTGTATCGCTCGACGCGATCGGTGAGGCGCCGCATCAGGAACAGCCCCCGCCCGTCTTCGCGCACGACGTTGGCGGGCGTGGTCGGATCCTGCGTACACGTCTCGAGATCGAAGCCGCGCCCCTCATCCGTGATCTCCATGACCAGACCAGCGGGGTCCACCATCACGCGAATGCGGACCCGTTTCGCCGGGTCCTCCTTGTTGCCGCGCAGCATCGCGTTGGACAGCGCCTCGCTCAGCGCAACGGGCACGTTGAGCGAGCAGATCGCGGCCGGAAACTCCAGCTCCCGCGCCTGCCGGCTCACGAGTTGCACGATCCGGCCGATCAGGCGAACGTCGGTCGGCACTTCGAGCTGGAGCGCTAGACGGACCGCATCCGGGCCGGCCGGATCTCCCGTGCTGCCGGCGGCCGACGGCCAACGCTCGCGCACCGGTGCCATCAAGGGTGCCTCACCAGGACCCTTGCACCGAGGGTCCGCCCCGCCGGGGCCACGGCTACGGACCCCCGCGACCGCGGCCGCGCGGCCTGCGGGCGCACCGGCATCACGGAATCAGAAGCTCTCGAGGCCGCGGTCGCGGTTGTCGGCGATCTGAAACAGCGTGTCGAGCTTCGTCAACTCGAAGAGCGTCTTGAGATCGTCGTTGAGATCGGCGAGGCGCAGCTCACCCGCCTGCTCGCGGATCTTCTTCGACAATGAGACCAGCACACCCAGCCCGGAACTGTCGATGTAGCCGGTGCGGGCGAAGTCGATCAGGAATTTCCGTTCCCCTTTTTCCAGCTCGTCGAGCACTTTCTGCTTGAGTTCCTGCCGGTTGCCGACGATCAACTGGCCGTCGACATCGACCACCACCACGTTGCCGTGCTTCGTCATGGTAAAGCTCATCGACCAGATCTCCCGGCGTTAAGTGGGCGGCGCCACCAGTAAGGCGGTCACCGCCGCAGCATTGATGATGTCATCCGGACCGGCACCACGCGAGAGATCCGCGCAGGGACGTGCGAGCCCCTGGAGGATTGGACCGATCGCGATGGCGCCGCCGAGACGTTCGACCAGCTTGTACGCAATGTTGCCCGCGTCGAGCGATGGAAACACGAGCACGTTGGCGTGCCCGGCAACCGCGCCCGACGACCCTTTGCGCTCGGCGACCGCGGCGACGATCGCCGCATCACCCTGCAATTCCCCATCCATCAGCACCTCGGGCGCCCGTTCGCGTGCCAATGCCAGTGCCTCCCGGACCCGCGCGACCGCCGGGGCGTCCGCACCGCCGCTGCCGTGGGTGCTATATGAGAGAAATGCAACCCGCGCGACATCGCCGACGACGCGTTGACGGTCCCGGGCCGCCGCGATGGCGATGTCCGCCAGTTGGTCGGGCCCCGGCTCCGGAATCACCGCGCAGTCGGTGAATGTAAACACATCCTCCACGCCGTCACTCCCGGGCCGCGCGAGGACCATGTAGAACGCGCTCGAGATCAGACGCACCCCTGGCGCCTTCCCCAGCCGCTTGATGGCCGCCCGAAGCACCGCCGCCGTGGTGTGGGCCGCGCCCGCCACGCATGCGTCGGCCTCGCCCGAGCGGGTGAGATCCATCGCCGTCGCCAGCGCGCCATCCGGACCGGGCGATACGACACGCAGGTCCAACGACTCCGCAAGCATGCGGACCGAGCCGTGCGTCTCGGGGCGATCCGGATCGAGTACCAGCACGGGGGACACCACGCCTCCGGACACCATCCCCCGAACCGCGTCGAGGGTCCGCGAATCCCCGGTCTCGGGCAGCACCACTCGTCTCGACGTGCGCCCGGCACGGGCCCGCAGCTCGGCCACCACCGGGCCGGGCGGTCGCAGCCGGCCGGCGCCAGAACTCATCACCGGCACGTCGTTCAGAGTCACGACGGGATCACAGGCACGTCCCAGCCCATCAGCTCGTCCTGAATTTGGCTCGCAACGCCTCGGCGACCTCCGGATGCACCAAGCCGCTCAAATCCCCGCCGAAGCGCGCCACTTCGCGCACGATGCTCGAGCTGATGTACGTGGTGTCCAGAGAGGGGCTCATGAATACCGTCTCCAGACTGCCTGACAGGTGGCGGTTCATCAATGCCATCTGGAACTCGTATTCGAAGTCACTGACCGCGCGCAGCCCGCGGATAATGAGCCGGGCACCCACGTCTGCTGCGAAATCGACGAGGAGGCCCGTGAATGACCGCACGTCGATGCGCGCCTCGTCCGGAGCCGTTGCCCGGATAAGCGCCATCCGCTCGTCGACGCTGAACAGCGGCTGCTTGGCCGAGTTGATCGCGACCGCGACCACGAGCCGGTCCACGAACTCGAGGCTGCGGTGCATCACGTCTTCGTGCCCCCTGGTGATTGGGTCGAAGCTGCCAGCGTACACCGCGACTCGCGTCTTCGGCGCGTGACCACCCCCGTCGGGCACGCGGTCGCGTCCCTGTGCGCTCATGATGTGATCTCCCGGCCACTGGGCTGCACGCCAGCGCGATAAATGGTCACGGCGGTGGAGCCGTACCGGCGCGTCGAGCCGCCGTCCGGCATGGCGTCCGCGGCGGCGTGCTCGACGCCAAGGATGGCAGCGAATGGTATCGCGAGCCAGTGCTCGGCCACCGCCGCGGCCAGTCCGTCTCCATATGGCGGGTCCGCAAATGCCACGTCATACTCGCCAGTGGTGAGCCGTCCCGCGACGCGAAGCGCATCGCCGCGATCCACCGTCGCCCGGTCGCCGGCACCTAGAGCCGCGATGTTCGCCCGCAGGGCGCGCAGGCTCGGCGCGGCGCGCTCGACGAAACGTGCGTGCCGCGCGCCCCGTGACAGCGCCTCCAATCCGAGCGCGCCGGATCCGGCGAACAGGTCGAGCACGCGTGCCCCCGGGAGCCACGGCTGCACGATGCTCATCCAGGCCTCGCGGACGCGGTCCGCGGTTGGTCGGACGAGACGGCCCGCGGGCACCACGATCGTCCGCCCGCGCCACATCCCAGCCACGATGCGCATTGCCAGCCGGTCCGCGGTGATCCGCTCACACGCGGAAATCGGTGATCTTGGCCTGCACCCGCTGCTCGCCCTGCCACTCATCCCGTTCCACGCGGAAGACGACGTCCACCGGGCCGCCCGCATCAAGCTCGCTCAGGCGGTGCGCGGCGCCCCACGCGACCGCGTCGAGCGGGCTCCCGGTGCGCCCAAGCCGCATTTTGAGACCGTCGTGCAATAGCGCACGCGGCGGGGACGACAGGTGCACCCCGCGCGCGAGGAGCGCGGGCGAGGGATTGCCCGCGCCGAAGGGCTCGAAATGGCGAAGCAGGCCCTCGAGCTCCGGTGTGACATCGTCGATCGAGACCTCGAGATCCACTCTCACCTCGGGCACCAGATCGTCCGGGCGGAGGCGGTCGCGCGCGACAGCATTAAAGCGGGCGGCGAACTCGCCCACGCGCTCGCGTGCGACCGTCACGCCAGCGGCCGCCCGGTGCCCGCCATACCGTAGGAGGACATCGCGGCATTCCGACAGCCCGCTGTGCAGATCGAAGGCCGAGATCGACCGTCCCGACCCGCGGCCCTCTGCTCCCGACAGTGCGACCATCACGACCGGCCGCGCGACTTCCTCGACGAGCCGGGAGGCGACGATCCCGATGACTCCCGGATGCCACCCTTCGTCGGCGAGTACGATGCCGTAGGTCTCGTCGAGATCGAGCCGGCCGACGAGGTCCCGCGCCTGCACGAGAATCGCGCGATCGAGATCCTGCCGGCTCCGGTTCATCTCCTCGAGATCCCGTGCGATCCGCCCCGCATCCGCCTCGCTCGCCGTCGTCAGCAGCTCGACCCCACGCATGGCATTGCCGATCCGGCCGACCGCGTTGAGCCGCGGCGCCAGGATGAAGCCGGCGCGCCCGGCCGTGATCGTCTTCCCCGCCAATCCCGAGGCCTGCACCATGGCCCGCAATCCCGGGTTGGCCGACTCGGCCAGCAACCGCAGGCCGTACCGCACGAATACGCGATTCTCACCGCGCAGCGGTGCCACATCCGCCACCGTCGCCAACGCCACGAGATCGAGCAGCCCGAAGACCGAGCCCTCGCTTCCGCCCAGGCGCCGCGTCACCTCCAGCGCGAGCTTGAACACGACGCCCGCTGCGGCGAGATCCTTGTCGGGATACGCGCAATCGGGCTGGCGCGGATTGAGCACCGCCAGGCACTCGGGGACCGGCCCACCCGGGAGATGGTGGTCGCTGATGATCACATCGATGCCGGCCGCCGCCAGCGAGCGCACGGCGGCGTGCGCCGTCGTGCCACAGTCGGCCGTCACCACGACCGCTGCGCCGGCCGCGATCGCCGCCCGCACACCCGCCTCGGACAGGTCGTAGCCATCCTCGAGGCGCCGCGGCACGAAGGGGACGACCCGGCCGCCGAGCGCACGAAACGCCCGCGTCAGCAGCGCCGTGGAGGTCATGCCGTCCACGTCGTAGTCCCCGTGCACGAAGATCACTTCCCCGCGCTCGATCGCCTGCACCAGACGCCCGGCTGCCGCGTCGAGACCGTGCAGCAGTTTCGGATCGTGCAACTGGCCGAATCTCGGCCGCAGGAACCGGATGGCCGCTGCGGGCTCAGTATACCCGCGAGCATGGAGCAGCCGGCACACCGTGATGGGTAGGTGCAGCGCGCCGGCGAGGGCTGCCACCGCCGCGTCGTCCGGAGCCGCCGGCAGTATCCAGCGGCTGGGCGCCCGCGTCCGCGGTGGAGCGGAGGTCTCCGGTGCGGTCACGCGCTCACGTGGCGGCGTACATCAGCACACCGCAGGTCTCGCAGACCTCGATCGTGCCCCGGGCCGCCATGACGTTGCGGCGCTGCATCGGTACGCTCGTATCGCAATGCCCGCATGACGGTCCACGAAGCGGAAATATCGCCCCGTCGCGCCGCACCGTACGGATGCGATCGTATTTCTGGAGGAGCACCCGATCGACCTTCGCGGCCGATCCGGCGCGCGTCGTCCGCCGGGAGGCCAACTGCCCATCCACTTCCGCACGGGCCTCACCGATCGTCTCCCGCTCGGCACGGTGCTGGCTCTCGAGCTCCGCCAGCGCGCGCTCATGCGTCTCGGCAGCGCCGCGCAGTTCCGCGAGCCGCCGGGAGATCCCCTGGAGCGCTCCCTCTTCCTCGGCGAGAATGCGCCGCGCCTGTTCAACTTGCGACATCGCGGCGGTGGCCTCCTTCATCCGGCGCACGGAGTCGAGTTGCGCGATGTTGCGCTCGTGGAGCAGCTTGTGCTGCGCGATGCGGGTCTGCAGCTCGCGATGCGCACCCTCCTCGGCCTGCACGGCTCGCCGGGCCCGGTCGAGTGCCTCCACCGCTGCGGCATGCGCGACATCCATCTCCCGCAAGCGAGGCTCGAGGGCGGCCAGCCGCGCTTCCATTTCGCCGATGGCCTGATCTTCGGTCTGCAGCGCCAACAACGACTCGACATCCGAATGCACCGTCAACCTCCCCTCGCCGTGCGCGGCGATCTGCGAAATGTTTTGTACTCGCGTCCGTTCAGCTTCCGCCTGCTCTCGGAGTTTTCCATCTTTTCCCGCATCAGCACCATTTTTTCCTCCGGCGACGCCAACTCCATCATCCGGTCGATCTCCTGCGATCGCTCGGACAGCTCTCGAACCTGCAACATGGCGATGCTGGCCTCGATTTCCGCGCCGGGATCCGCCCCCGTCGGGCCATCGGCCGTGAGCGTCTCGAGCAACTTGACCGTATCCGGGTCGAGCTCCGCCGCCATCTCGGGCACCGTCGCATCCGGCCCCAGCTCCGCGAGCACCGCGAATATCGCACTCAACTGAGGGTCGCGGATCTGCGACGCCGTGACCCGGTCGCCGACCCGCTCCCGCTCGGATCGCGCGAGCAGCAGCCACCGCACCAGCTCCCGCTCAGCAGAATACGCGGCCTCGGTGGGACGGTTTCGCCCGCCCGCAGACGCGGCGCGTGCTGGCCCGCGGCGTGGTGCGGGCGCCATGGGTCCGGCAGCGGGTACGCCCCCGGCCGCCGCCGCGGGGTCACCCGCCTCGCGCCACAGCAGCCCGCGGGGTACACCGGCGACTTCACTCGCGCGCGTCACGTACATGTCGCGGAGGATCGGGTCCGCGGTCGCCCGGATGGTGGGCAGCAGCCGGTCGATCGCCTGCCGCTTCCGCGCCAGATCCGAGAACCAGCCGCTGCGCTCGAGGAGCTGCACCTTGCGCTCGAACACGTCGAGAGCGCCACGGAGATGGCTCTCGAGCTGCTCAGCGCCGTGCGAACCGACGAACGTGTCCGGGTCTTCCCCGTCGGGCAGCGTCACGACCCGAACGGAGACCCCGCGACGCAGCAACTCGTCGCCGGACCGGAACGTGGCGCGCAGCCCGGCCCGGTCGCTGTCGTAGATCAGATAGGCCACCTTGGTGTAACGCGCGACCAGCTCGGCCTGTTCAGCCGTGAGCGCGGTCCCCAATGGGGCGACGACGGATTCGATGCCAGCTGCCAGCAACCGGACGACGTCGAAATAGCCCTCCACCAGGATCACGCGCTCGTCGCGCCTGATCGCGAACTTCGACCAGTTCAGCCCGTACAGCAGCCGTCGCTTCGCGAAGATCGACGACTCCGGCGAGTTCACGTATTTGACGTCGCCGGGGCCGATCAGGCGCCCACCGAAGCCCACGGTGTGGCCCACGGAGTCGAAGATCGGGAAGATCAGCCGCCCGCGAAAACGCGGGCGGGGTTCGCGTCCCTCTTCCGGCTGTGTCAGCACACCAGCGGCGATCTGCCGGGCGTCATCGAACCCCATGGTCTGCAAATGGCTGCGCATGAAGCCGATGGCCGCAGGCGCGTACCCGATCCCGAAGCGGTCCGCGGTCGCCCGGTCGATTCCGCGCGATGCCAGATAGTCACGCGCCGGAACGCCGCCCTCATCATCCCATAACATCCGGCGGAAGTATTCGGCCGCGGTGGCCGTGACTTCCCACAGCGGCTCGCGGGGATCAGGCCCGGAACGCTGGGATTCGACTTCCCGGATCTCGATGCCCGATCGGCTCGCGACGAGGCGGACCGCACTCGGCCAGTCGAGTCCCAGCCGCTTCGTCAGGAAGGTGAAGACATCGCCGCCCTCCTTGCACACGAAGCAGTAATACATGTGCTTCTTCGGCGAGACGGAGAAGTTGGGATGGGTGCCCTGGTGGAACGGACACGGACCGCGATAGTCCGTCCCCGTCCGCTTGAGGGTCACGTGCTCGCCGATGATCTGCACGATGTCCGCCTCTTCGCGGACCCGTTCGACCACGTCGTCGGGTATCACGGCGAGCCTCCCGCGCCGGGCCGTCCGGGGCCGTATCGCATCGCTCGCCCCGCGCCGCCGGCTTCGTGTCTCACGCAAACCCCACTATGGTGACGCCGGCGCCACCCTCGTTCCACGCGCCGAGGCGCACGCTTGTCACCCGTGTGTCCTTGCGGAGCATCTCCGCGACGCGCTCCCGCAGCGCGCCAGTGCCCTTGCCGTGGATGATCCGGAGCTCCGGCAGATCACCCAGCACGGCGGCATCGATCGCCTGCAGCACCACGTCGTCCACCTCCGCCACGCGCATCCCCCGCACGTCGATCTCGCGCGCCGCGACTGGATCGGCGGTCTCCCCAGCGTTGATCGCGATCGGTTCCGCCGGCGCGGGCCGTGACGATGGACGGACGGAATCGGCCGGCACCCGCATCTTGAGCGCCCCGACCGCAACCACCGCGTCGCCATCGCGCACGTCCAGCAGCCGGCCAGTCCGTCCGCCGAGCGCCGGCATCTCGACGGCATCGCCGATCCGCAGCGTCCCGGGAGCGGCAGGCGAGGACTGGGCCACAGCATCCGTCGCCGTATCGTCGAGCGCCGCCAGCGCCTGCCCCTGCTCGGCCACCAGCTCCTCCACCCGCTGGCGCGCCCGGCGCGCCTGCTCGGCGCCTTCCGCCCCGGCCGCGGCGACTGTCTCGCGCAACTCGCGCACGGTCTGCTCGACCTGCGCGCGCGCGTGCAGCAGATACCGGCGGGCATCGTGACGCGATCGCCGCTCGAACTCCCGATCGCGCTCCCGGAGATCTCGCTCGCGTTCTTCCACTCTCGCGGTCCGGTACGCCACGTCCGCCGTGCGGTCGGCCGCTGCGTGCTCACGGTCCGCGAGTTCCGCATCCCGCCGTTCGAGATCGGCCAGCAGCGCTTCCGCGTCGCGCTGCACCTGCGGCACCCGCGCCTCCGCACGCTCGAGCACCGGCTCTGGCAGCTTCAAGCGCCGCGCGATGCTGAGTCCGTATGACCGGCCCGGCACTCCTTTGATCAACCGGTAGGTGGGCGCCAGTTGCACCGCATCGAACTGCAGTGAGGCGTTCACGACGCCGGGCACTTCGGTCGCCAACTCCTTGAGCGCGCCAAGATGCGTGGTGGCGAGCGTGAGCGCCCCTCGCGCCGTCAGGTGTTCGAGCACGGCACCGCCGAGAGCCGCTCCTTCGAGCGGATCCGTGCCGGAGCCAAGCTCGTCGATCAGCACCAGCGACGCGGGAGTCGCGCCGGCCAGGATGTCGCCGAGGTTCTTGACGTGAGCGCTGAACGTAGAGAGGCTGGCCTGGATCGATTGCTCATCACCGACATCCGCAAACACATCATCGAAGATAGCGAGCCGGCTCCCAGGGCCCACCGGCGCCGGTACGCCGCACTGCGCGAGCACTGAGCAGAGCGCGACCGACTTCAACAGCACGGTCTTCCCGCCCGTATTCGGCCCGGACACGAGCAGCGTCCGCTCGGCCGGCTCCATCGCGAGGTCGAACGGTACCACAGTCATGCCTTGTGCGATCAGCAACGGGTGCCGCCCTTCGCGAATCACGAATCCGTCCGCCGGCGATCCGAGTTCCGCCGGTTGGCAGCCGAATTCGTCGGCGTACCGCGCCCGCGCATACAGTGTATCGAATTCGACCAGCGCCGCATGGCCGGCGACGAGGCCGTTGCGTATGGGACGCAGCGCGTCGGTCAGCTCGCGCAGGATACGGTCGGTCTCGCGCCGTTCCTCGGCTTCCAGCTCCCGGATCCGGTTGCCCGCTTCGACAGCCGCCGGCGGCTCGACAAACAAGGTCGCTCCTGTCGCCGATGCATCCTGGACGATGCCGGCCACGGCGCGCTTGGCTTCGCGGCGAATCGGGATGACGTACCTCCCGTTGCGCACGGTCACCGACATGTCCGGGACCTGCTGGTGTGCCTCCAGTCCGCCCATGATCCGTTCGAGCAGCGCGATCAGGTCGCCCTCGGCGCTCTGCAACTCACGGCGAAGCCGCCTGAGGAGCGGCGACGCCTGGTCGCGGACCTCGCCGTCTTCGGCGATCGCATGCTCAATGGCCGTTTCGCGGTCGCGGGCGTCGGGCATGGCGCCGGCAATCTCGGCGAGCATCGCACGGGCGACGGCGGGACGCCGCGGATCACGGAGCAGCTCTCGCGTCCGGCGCCCCGACGCCAGCAGCAGCGCGCCACCCCGGAGCTCGATGCCCGTCCAGGCTGTGCCCTCGACCCGGAGACGCTCCAGGGCCGGCATGATGTCGGGGATCTGGCCGGATTCCCACGCGGGCTCCGACGCGACCAGCGATCGCATGGCCTCCACCCGCGACAACTCACGTTCGATGGCCGCGCGGTCCGTCGTGGGCCCCAGCCTGCGCACTGCGGCGCCGCCAAGGGCAGACGCCGCGCGGTCTGCGACCAACCCGAGCACCCGAGAAAGCTCCAGGACCGCGAGTGCATGCGCGTTCATGGCCGCGGGGCGCGCACCATCACTTTCGTGCGCTGAGCTCCTCGCGCGCGATCGCGCTCACTGTGCCGCCGTCGGTTTGCCCCTTGAACTGAGGGAGGACTTTGCCCATCACCGCGCCGATGTTGTTGGCGCCGCCGGCGATCACCGCGCGGACTGCGGCACGTATCGTCTCCGGATCGATGGCCGCGGGCAGATATTTCTCGAGCGCCGCCACTTCACCGCGCTCCTTGGCCGCCAGATCGGCGCGAGCGCCGCGGTCGAATGCCTCGATCGATTCACGCCGGCGCTTGATGCCCTTTCGCAGGACCTCGATCACATCCTCGTCAGTCGGATCGCGCATGAGCTCGATCCGGCGGTTCTTGATGTCTGCCAGAATCGTCCCGAGGAGCAGCGTCGCCGGCTTGTCCTGCGCCTTGCGCGCGATCACGAGGTCTCCCTGCAACCGCGTGAGCAACGCCGTCATCTAGGCGTGCCTGCTCCGGCGGTTCTTGCGCATCGCGGCGTTCATCTTCCGCTTCCGCCGCTCACTGGGCTTCTCGTAATGCCGATGCTTGCGCAGATCGGAGAGAATGCCGGCCTTCTCGCACTTCTTCTTGAACCGCTTGAGCGCGCGCTCGAAGTTCTCGTCGTCGTGAATGATGACTTCGGACAATCGTGAAACTCCCTGCAATTGGGGCGGCCGCGAAGCGGGCGCCGTAAATGGTGTAAGCCTTGGAAAATACGGCGTTTAGCCGGTACGTGTCAAGCACACGCTCGTCTATATTTCGATATGGCTGCCGATCCAGCGACCACCCTCACCCGGCGCCAGTTCCTGGCCGCCGGCGCGGGCGTTGCGGCGATGTCCTTCTACGGTGCGTCATCCAACAGCCTCGACACCACCCACGAACGCCTCGACCCGCCCTCCGCCCAGAGCCATTCCATCCGCGTGGCGCTCGTGACGGACATGCACGGTCCCCATAACTGGATCGGCCATCAGGAGTTAGTCGACCAGGTCAACCGCTTCCAGCCCGATCTGCTGTGCATTGCAGGCGATGCCGTCGACGACCGAGGGGACGAGCCGCTCGTGTCGCGATACGAGGGAATCCAGGCCCGTCTCGGCAAGTTTGCCACGCTCGGGAATTGGGAGTACCAGGGCGAATGCAACCTCCGCCGCCTGCGTCAGGAATACGAGCGGGCCGGCATTCGCCTGCTCGTCAACGACCGCGTGCGTCTCGATGACTCCCGGGGTCCGGTGGATTTGCTCGGACTCGACGACTGGCGAGCGGGCGCTCCGGACTACTCCCAGGTCACGGCGATGGACGCCGCAGCTCCGGGCGCTCCGCGCGCGATCATCATGTCGCATTGCCCGGTCGCGTTCGATGCGATCGCGCAAATCGCCCACCGGCCTACCGTCGTTCTCGCGGGACACACGCACGGTGGCCAGATCGCACCGCTCGGATGGGCCATCGTGCTGCCCGAAGGCAGCGGCCGCTACGTCCACGGCCAATATCAGAGCGCCGACGCCCGGCATACGCTCTACGTGAGCCGCGGGCTCGGCAACTCGGGTCCGCCGTTCCGCATCGGGGCCCGGCCGGAGCTGGCGCTGCTCGAGATCTAGCGCCGTCTCTAGCTCAGCCTCTCGCTCTCGCGTGTTGGCCCGGCTCGGTCCCCTCTCACCTTTCTCCTTTCTGGTCTTTCGCCCGGCCGCTAGCCCGGGGGCCAGCTCATCTTCCGCCCCGCGAGTAGATGCGCGTGAAGATGAAACACCGTCTGGCCGCCATCTGCATTGGTGTTGATCACGGTGCGGTAGCCGGCGGCCGCGAAGCCCTCCCGCTCCGCCAGCTCCGCCGCCGCAATCGCGAGACGCCCCACGAGTCCAGGGTCACGCGTGTCGTTGAGCGTCGCCACATGCTCGCGCGGAATGATCACCACGTGATACGGCGCCTGCGGCGCGATGTCCCGGAACGCGACGACGTGCGGGGTCTCGTAGACGATCTGGGCCGGGATCTCGCCGCGCAGGATCCGGCAGAACAGACAGGAATTGGTCGCGCTCATCACGCCCTCAACGGTACCCGCTGCCATCCGCCGGACCGGCGCCGGCCGCGATCGCCGCCTGGACCGCGCCGAGTGCCGCCACGCCGGCAGTCTCGAACCGGAGAATAGCCGGTCCGAGAGATGCGCGCACGAATCCCGATGCCGCCAGCGCCGCACGCTCGGGCTCTTCGACGCCGCCCTCCGGACCCACCGCAATGGTCACCGGCGCCACGAGCGGCAGCTGGAGCGCCTGCAGGAGCGGCGTGCCCGGCGGATCGAGGAAGATGCGAACGCCCGGAGGCGCGGACGCGAGTGCGGCGGAGAGCGACGATTCGGCAAACTGCTCGGGGAGCCATGCGCCACGCGACTGCGTGAGCGCCGCCATCATGCGAGCGCGCACTTTGTCCCGGAACGCCTGACCCGCCCCGCGCGGTACGACGCTCGCCGACCGGCGCCACTCGACGGGACGCCAACTCGCGGCGGCCAGCTCCGTACACTTCTCCGCCATCCACAACATCCGGTCGCGGTCCGCCACGGGCACGATCATGTGAACTGGCGGCGGCCGGTCCACCGTCCAGACCTGGTCGATCGCCACCATCGCATTACGCCGCCCGAGGCGGACGAGGGTGCCGGCGCCGACGTGTCCAGCGCCGTCGACCACGGCGATCCGCGCGCCGAAATCCAGCCGCAGCACGTTCATGTGGTGCGCCGCGTCCGGCCCAAGCATCACTTCGCTGCCGAGACTGAATGCGGACGGCGCGACGAACTGCGCGTCTATCGGGCGACGATCGCGCTCCACCACTCCCCCTCGGCATCTTCACGCTCGACGCGCCACCCGCTCTCGTGCAGCACCGCGAGCATCGCGGCCCGCTCGTCGCGCAGGATGCCGCTCAGAACCGCTTGACCGCCGACTGCCAGCGCGCTCATGATCGCGGGAAGCAGCTCGATCACCACGGATGAGATGATGTTGGCGGTCACGACGCGCACCGGAGCCACGAGCGGGAGCAGCATCTGCGCGAACCCCTCGATCACCCGGACGCGATCCGCGACGCCGTTGCGCATCACGTTGGCCTCCGCGTTGCCAATGGCGTCGGGATCCATCTCGATGGCCGCCACGCGCGCCGCGCCAAGCTTGGCCGCGGCGATCGCCAGCACCGCGCTGCCGGCACCCAGATCGGCAACGACATCGCCAGGCCGCACCACGTGCGCGAGCAGCCGCAGCGCGCCACGCGTCGTCTCGTGGTCCCCGGTCCCGAATGCCATGCCGGGATCGATCACGACCGTCCGTGCGGGATCGCACCCGGCCGCCAGCCACGGCGGTGTCACCGTCAGTGCGCCCACGACGTGCAAGGCGACACGCGCGGGCCACCGTTGTACCCACTCCTGCGCATCCACGTATCCCAGCTCGACGCGGGCCGCCGCGTCAGCGTCCGCGACGCTCCGGAGCAGCGTGTCCTCGTCCATCGCGGACGCCGGGAAGAACGTCACCAGGACGTCGCCATCTTCGTGAACGCCGGTGGATCCGAGTGAGAACAACGCGGCGATCACCGCCTCGCGGGCGCTCGCGTCACGCGCCGACGGCCACACGCGCACCGATCGCCAGCGGTCACTTGCCCGGCCGCTCTCGCGGTCGCTTGCACGGTCGCCCTCAATGGGTGCGGCATCGCCGCCCCCGTTCACGCGCGTAGCGCTTCCTTCATCTTGCGCCAGAATCCTTTGGCGCGCGTCTGCGACGGTTTGGATTCGACCTCCGCCAACTGCTGGAGCAGCGCTTCTTCCCGCGGCGTCATCTCTTCGGGGGTCCAGAGTTGGATCCGCACGTGCAGGTCGCCCGCGCCCGACGCATTGACTCGCGGCAATCCTCGGCCGCGCACGTCGAAGATGTGCCCGCTCTGGGTGCCGGCCGCCACACGCAGGTTCACCGGAGGGCCGCCGACCGCCGGGACCTGCACCTCGGCGCCGAACACGAGTTGTGTGTACGACACGAACACTTCGGTGTAGAGGTCCTCGCCATCCCGTTCGAACCGCGGATCTTCGGCAACCTGGAAAATGACGATGACGTCGCCCCGCCCCGCCCCGCGCGATCCCACGTTGCCCTGTGCGCGCAATGTCATGTATTGGCCCGTCGCGACTCCCGGCGGGATGCGCACGGTCACCGCGCGCTCGACGCGGACGCGGCCGTCGCCGCGGCACTTCTTGCACGGCGACGAGACGACGGTCCCCTCCCCGGCGCACGTCGGGCACCCGGCCACACTCACGAATTGCCCGAAGAACGACCGCTGCGCGCGCCGCACCTCGCCGGTCCCCTGGCACGTCGGGCACTTGTGCGGTTTGGTGCCCGGTTCGGCCCCCGATCCGCTGCAGGCGTCGCACGTGTCGAGCAGCTTGACTGCAAATGTCTTCTCGACGCCCTGCGCCACTTCGCTCAGCGTCAGATCCGCGGCCAGCTTGATGTCGGCGCCCGTACGTGTCGCCGGCCCGCCGCGCCCGCCGAACAGATCGCCAAGGCCGCCGAAGCCGCCGAAATCCCGCATGAAGATGTTGAGCGCGTCCGCGAGATCGACGTGCGGCATGCCCCCGCCCGATGCCCCGCGCAGTCCCGCCTCGCCGTACCGATCGAACAGCGCGCGCTTGTCCGGATCGCGCAGGACGTCGTACGCCTCGGTGATCGTCTTGAATTGCTCTTCGGCGTCCTTCGACCCGTTGTTGCGATCGGGGTGGTACTGCATGGCCAGCTTTCGGTACGACCTCTTGATCTCGTCGTCCGACGCGCCGCGCGAGATGCCTAGTACGGCGTAGTAGTCTGCCATGAGTCGTGAAATGGGTATGCGAGGGGGTTCGTGCCGTTCAATTTAAGCCGGCGAACGGCTCAGCCCGCGCCGCCGCACGCCCACATCTGACCGGTCCCGGCCTCTGTATCGCTGAGATCGTCAGCCGAGGAGGTCGGTGACCAGTCGCGATGTGTGCCCCACGAGTGAGATCACTTTCTCGTACGGCATCCGCGTCGGCCCGATCACTCCGATCACACCCGTCAGCGGGCCCGCACGATACTCGGCGGTCACGATCGTCAGGTTGCCGAGCCGCGGATCCGCATGCTCGTTGCCGATCGTGATCGAGATCCCCGGCTTGGCGCTCCGCTGGCGCAACAACTCCGCGAGATGCTGCCGAGTCTCGGTCAGCTCGATCAGCCGGCGCAGACTGTCGCCGGATGCGAACTCCGGCTGCTCCGCCAACACCGACGCCTGCCCGAGCACGACGCCATCGTCCCCAGGCGCGACCGGCACGTCGAACACCGTCTCCGCCTCCTGCACGAAGATGTTCAACAGCTCGCGCGCCGCTGGCCGGCCGCCCGCCACACCGTCGCGCAGCCGGTCGGCCGACGTCGTCCGGATCTCCCCGAGGCGAAGGCCGCCCAACCGCTCGTTCAGTACGACGGTGACCTCGGCGATCGCTTCATCCGCCACCGAGCCTGGAGCCTCCACGAAGATCGTGCGCATGGCGCCGCCCCGAAGCGTCAGCACCAGCAGCAGCCGCTCGGCCGACAGCCGCACCAGATCCAGTCGCTCCAGCACGATCTCATCGAGGCGGGGCCCGAGGGCCACGCCCAACTCCTGGGTCAGCACGCCCACGCTCTGCGCCGCGCACCGCAACACGGTCTCGATCGCCGAGCCGCCAGCCAGGATCCGCTCGACCAGCCGGTCCCGCTCCTGGGCCGCGAGGGGTGCCAGTTCGACCAGCGAGTCGACGTACATCCGGTAGGCACGGTCGGTCGGGATGCGCCCCGCGGAGGTGTGCGGGTGGAAGAGGTACCCCTTCTCTTCGAGGTCGCTCAGGGTGTTCCTGATGGTCGCCGGCGACACGCCCAATCCGAAGCGGCGAGCCAGCGTACGGGATCCGGCGGGCTCCGCCGTCTCCACATAGCTCTGGATCACCGCCTCCAGAATTCGCCGTTCCCGCTCAGTCAGGTCCGTTAGCGCCATAAGTTCAAATCTAGTAGCGACTTCCGGGATTTGCCAACATCGGGACCAGCTCGTCCAGCCGAAGCCACCCTTCCACGGTTAGCGAGAGGCGTGCCCCCCCGCTCTCCAGCCTCGCCCACCCAGCCTCTACCCACGGACGCACCAGTTGCTCCACCCTCGCATCCGCGACCCCATCCAGGACCGTTCCGGCCGCTGTTCGCAACTCGAGATAGAGCCGCTCCGAAACGCGGTTGCCGTCGGTCAGAATCTCGCGATCGCCGAGCGGGTCCTCGCCACGTAACGCACGCTGTGCCCACGCCGTGTACGCCCCGATGTTCCACCGGCGAACGTCCCCGTCGAACTCGTGAGCCCCCGGCCCAAGTCCGGCGTACGCGGCTCCCGACCAGTACCCGCTGTTGTGACGAGATCGCGCGCCGGGTTTGGCGAAACTCGACACTTCATAGTGCTCGAAGCCCGCGGCCGAGAGTGCGGCGTGCGCGGCCAGATAATCCTGCGCATAGCGATCGTCGGTCGCCGCGGTCACCGCGCCACGCGCCACCCACCGGCCGAGCGGCGTCGAACCCTCCACGGTGAGCCCGTACAGCGACAGATGGTCGGGACCGAGTGCGAGCGCGGCCTCCAGGTCGGAGGACCACGAGCGGGGCACGCTCTCGGGCAACGCGAAGATGAGATCGAGCGACAGGCTCGCGATGCCCCCGTTCCGCGCGATGCCCACGGCTTCGGCGATCTGGTCCGCGGTGTGCGTGCGGTGCATCCACGCGAGCGCGCCGGGATCGAACGATTGTGCGCCGAGGGAGAGTCGCGTCACACCTGCCGCGCGCCACGCTGCGATCGCCGCCGGCGTCACGTCATCGGGGTTGGCCTCGATCGTCACTTCGGCGTCGGGCGCCGGTGTGATCCGTGCGCGCAGCACATCCATCAAGCGCCGGATTCCGTCCGCGCCGAGCCGCGATGGCGTGCCACCGCCCAGATACAGCGTGTCCGCATACCACGCGTCGCCGCCGGCGAAGCGTGTGCCGAGTTCTCCAGCGATCGCGGCGATATATTCGCCGGCCGGCACCTCCCGCCGCACGGCGATCGCGAAATCGCAGTACGTGCACCGGCGCGCACAGAACGGAACGTGCACGTACACGTGGCGGGGCCGCGGCCGCCCGGGAGCGGCCGCACCATCCGCGGCGTCGCCGGATCCCGGTGTCACGTGCGTCGTACTTCCCCGGTCAGCAGGCACGTGACCGCACCGCGCATCTCGAGTGTCGTGATCGCGGCCAGACACCGGGTGGTTGGCAAATGCGAGCGAATCGCGATCGTGTCCACCGTCATCGCTCCAGCCGCCAGCGCGTCCCAGACTTTGGCCTCATCGTCGGTGAACTCCGCGCGCGGCGGCGCGACTTCGATGCGCGGACCGATCAGGTCGAGCACATCCTCCACCGCGACGATCGCCCGCGCCCCCTCGCGCTGCAACAATCGGTTCGATCCCAGGCACCACTCGTGGTCGATCGGACCGGGCACCACCGCCAGCTCGCGTCCCAGATCGATCGCGAATTGCGCCGTATGCAACGCGCCGCTCCGGGGCCCCGCCTCGACCACCACGACCGCCCGGCACATCGCGGCGATCAGACGATTCCGGTGCGGGAACATCCATGGGGCCGGCGGGCGATGCGGTTCCCACTCGGAGAGCAGAAGCCCGCGGGCCGCAATGCGCGACTTGAGCTGTCCGTTCGACGCCGGCGCGCCGGCTTCGATACCACCGCCGAGTATCGCGCAGGTGCGACCATCGTCGACGTCGAGCGCGCCAGCGTGCGCCGCCGCGTCGATCCCGAGCGCGAGTCCGCTGACCACGCACGCGCCGGCCTGCGCCAGCACCCGCCCGATCCGCCACGCCGCGGAGAGACCTGCCTCAGTCGCCCGGCGCGCACCCACAACCGCGATGGCGGCGCGATCCGCCACGGCGCGTGTGCCTCGCGCGAATAGCCTGGCCGGCGGATTGGGCGCATCGTCCAGGGCCGCGGGGTATTGGCCATCGCCCCGGACCCACACTTCGATGGCCGCGCCCACGATCAGGGGAGTGGCGCCTGCGCGACCTGCTGGCCAGCCGCCTTGCGGAGCGCGAGCAACTCGTCCCACCACGCGGCCAGCAGGCGGTCGAGCCCCTGACGCGCGGGCGCGCTGATCGCGAACACGCCGAACGCATCAGGCGCGTCGATCGGCGGAGGATCCATGTCGCCGAGCAGATCCATCTTCGTGAAGACGACGCAGTGCGGCTTGGTCAGGAGACTCGCCGAATACGCGCCGATCTCGCCCCGCAACTGATCGTACTCGGCTTGCCAGTCGGTGGAATCGACGGGAATCAGGAGGGCCATCAACCGCGTGCGCTCGATGTGCCGGAGGAACTGCAGCCCCAGCCCGCGCCCGTCGTGGGCGCCCTCGATGATCCCCGGGAGGTCCGCCACCACGAACGTCCGATGATCGCTGAGGGGAACGACGCCGAGGTTGGGTGAGAGGGTCGTGAACGGATAGTCGGCGATCTTGGGACGAGCCGCCGAGATCACCGACAGGAGCGTGGATTTTCCGGCGTTGGGCGGTCCGACGAGACCGACATCGGCGATGAGTTTGAGTTCGAGCGTCAGCGTGTGGCGCTCGCCCTCCTCACCCGGCTGCCATTCCCGCGGCGACTGATGCGTCGCGGTGGCGAAGAACGCATTCCCCTTCCCGCCCCGTCCGCCGTGCGCGATCACTACGGTGTCGCCGTTCTCCAGCACTTCACCCAGCCGCTCGCCGGTGTCGGTGTCGGTGGCGATGGTGCCCGGCGGGACCGGCAGGACCACGTCATCCCCGGAGCGCCCGGTCATGTTCGATCCCATGCCGTGCTCGCCGCGACCGGCAATCCACGAATCACGGTACGTGTAGTCGAGCAGCGTCGCGAGATTCGCGTCGGCGCGCATGTATACGTCCCCGCCGCGACCGCCGTCGCCGCCATCGGGGCCGCCGAGCGGGACGCGGAACTCGCGCCGGAACGATGTGCACCCCGATCCGCCCGTCCCAGCCTCGATCCGTACGACGACACGATCAACGAACACGGCGCTGCCCCCCGTCGCAAACCCGCCGCCGAACACTGCGGAACGCCGACGCCCGCGCCGCATCGGGATCACCCGAGCGGTACGATCGAACGCCACCACGCTGGGCCGAACGCGGGGTGCAGTGCGCTGGGTGCGGGCGCACTCAGTTCACCGTGCGGATTTCGCCGACGATCTCGTTCCGGGTGTTGCGGACCGGCTTGCGCAGGTATTCCTCGAGCCGCGGTGTCAGGCGATCGCCGAGGACGCCCAGGTGCTGCAGCAGCCGGATGACGGCCGGGTACTGCGCGCGCTGTGCGCCATCTTCGACTTTGACCGCCAGCCCGATCCCCAGATCCGGCACGGCCACCGAATGCACCCCTTCGGCGCCGACCTTGGCCACCACCCGCCCGGCGGTATCCTCGATCATCACGGAGTCGAACCGGTCGGTCCCGCCGACGAGGAAGGGCCGCGCCGTCATCGAGTGGATCACCCGGGCCGCCACTTCCTCACCGCGCGCCGCCGCCGCTCCGAGTCTCGCGTACGCACGGGCCATCCGCTCGATCGGAAGCGCCACGACCGGCACACCACAGCCATCGATCCCGACGATGAGCGCGCCGAGGGGCACCGCCGCCCACTCCGCCACCGCCGTCATCGCGCTCTGCTGCACGGGATGACCGGGCTGTTCGTAACCGGCCGTCTGCCACCCCGCAGTGTGCGCCCGCGCCAGCATCGCCGCGTGCTTCCCCGAGCAGTTGTTGTGGAGACGTGAGAACCGCGTGCCGGTCTCGCGGGCCAGGCGGATACCCCGCGGAGAGAGCGGTTCGTGCGCACCGCACGCGAGATCACCCTCCTCGAGCCCGATGTCACCGAGCATCGACGCCGCGATCGCGACGTGCTCCGGCTCGCCCCCGTGCGATGCACACGCCAGCGCCAGCTCGTCGTCGCCCCACGCCAGGTCGTCGATCGCACCCGCCGCCACGAACGGAATGACCAGGAATGGCTTCGACCCCGACCGCCAGAACGACACGACGTTCGGGTCCCCTGCACCGCCGATCATCGCGTCCTTCGGCCCCACCACCGCCGCGTGCACCCGATGGCGCGATTCGACCGCCCCGCCACGGGTCACCACGACGTCCAGATTGTACGAGTCCATATGCCCACAATCTAAAACACCCGCACGAGCCCCCGGGTGTATCGCCGCGGATTCTGCTTGATATCGGCCAGCACGGTGTTGAGGGTCGCGACTGCTTTCGTGAGCTGATCGTAGAGTTGGCGGTCGCGGAGGAGTCTCGACGCCGTGCCCTGGCCATCGTTGAGCTGGTGCATCACGGAATCAGTGCTGCCGGCGACGCCAACCAGCTGGGAATACAGCGTGTCATCGTACAACAGCTTGCCCAGGGTCCCCTGGCGGTTGTTGACCTGCGCCAGCGCCGAGTCGAGGCCCGCCACCGCCACGGTCAGGTTGTTGTAGAGCGTGGGATCGTCGATCAAGCGGCCAACCGTGCCGTGCGGGTTGTCGAGCCGCGCGAGTAGCGCGTCCATCCGCACCAGTGTGCCGGTCAGCCGGTCGTACAGCGACCGGTTGGTCACGAGCTGCCCCATCGTCCCATCGCCGCGGACGATCCCGCCACTGATGATCTTGAGATCACGTGTCAGCTCGACGGCATCCTGCACGACGACCGATGTCTGGCCGATCACATCGTCCATGTCGATCGTTGGCCGCACCCGCAGTGTGTCGTTCGCCTGCAGCACGCCGTAGCGCGGCGTGCCGGAGCTGATGTCGAGCACCTTGTCGCCGAGCACTCCCATCGACTTCACCGAGGCCCGGCTGTCGGCGCGCACCTGGTCCTGCAGGCGTTGGTCGATCGACAACTCGACCTTGAGATTGCGGGTGGTATCGGTCCCGATCGGGAGGAACGTGATGTCGGTCACGGTCCCGGCGACCACGCCGTTGATGGTCACCGATCCGCCGCGGGCGACGCCGCGTGCATTGGACAGGAAGACGTAGAGCGTGTAGCGCCTGGTGAAGAGATTCGCGGCCTCGCCCAGTTTGTAGACCGATACCACGAGGACCGCGGCCGCAAACAGCACGAGCACGCCCACCCGCAGTTGGTCCCAGGTCACCCCGGTCGGTCGTCTCATATGCTCCTCGGCACCGCGGTCCGGTGGACCACCGCTCCCTGGCGCTTAAAGTCCACCGAGAAAATCCTGGATGTAGCGGTCTTCACTGGCCGCCATCTCTTCCGGCGTTCCGCAAAACACGATCCGCTCCTCGGCCACCACGGCGATGTAGCTCCCCATCCGGTTCGCGGACCGGATGTCGTGCGAGACGACGACGCTCGTCACACCAAGCTCGCGCTGCAGCTTCATGATAAGCCGGGTGATGGTTCCCGTGGTCAGCGGGTCCAGTCCCGACGTCGGTTCATCATACAGCATGATCTCGGGATTGTTGGCCAGGCCCCGCGCGATCCCCACCCGCTTTTTCATGCCGCCTGACAACTCCGACGGCAGCAGGTTCATGACATGATCGGGGTGGAGATCCACGTATTCGAGTTTCTGCCGCACCCGGGCCTCGATCTCGTCGTCCGTCATCGAGGTGTGCTCTCTCAACGGGTAGGCCACGTTCTCGAATACCGACATCGAATCGAACAGCGCGGCCCCCTGAAACACCATCCCCATCTGCTGGCGCACCAGCATCGCCTCGTCGAACGACAGCGTGACGATGTCGCGCCCCTTGATCAGCACTCGGCCGGTGTCGGGCGTGAGCAGCCGCAGGATCAGCTTGAGGATAGTCGATTTCCCCGTGCCCGATTCTCCGACGATGACCATCGTCTCGCCGGAGTAGATCTCGAGGGACACGTCCTCGAGAACTGGCTGCTCGAACGCGAGCGAGACGCGCTCCAGCGCGATCACCGGGCTGGCGTTGACCGGGGTCGAGCTGCGGCGCACCGAGCACGTCATGCCGGTCGGCGTCTGCCTGGGCACCCGCGGGGCCGGAGCCGTCGGCGTCTTGAGCATGAGCGCCTTGTCGGCCGCCAGCTCGTCGCGAATCGCGCGGCGGACGCGCCCCGCGAACGCCTGCTCCGCGGCCGACGGCTCGTCGTCGTCTTTCACTGGAGGTTCAGCGCGCCGATGAAGAGCTGCGTCATGAAGTAGTCCACCACGAGGATCGACACGCTCGCTACCACGACCGTCCGCGTCGTGCTCTGTCCCACGCCCTCGGTGCCGCCAGTGGTGTTCAGTCCGTGATAGCACGCCGTGATCGCGATGATCCCGCCGAACACGAACGGCTTGGCGAGACCCTGAATGAAATCGTTCGGCAGATACCGCCAGGTGAAGCCGTCGATCGCGATCTGGTCCCACACCCCCCGCCAGTAGACCGAGCTCGGAACCCGGACAAAGACCGTGGAGATGAGATTACCGCCGATGACCCCGACGGCGTCGTTGACGATGGTCAGCACGGGCATCATCACGAGCAGCGCGATCAGCCGCGGGGTGACCAGTTTCTTGATCGGGTCGGTCCCCAGCGTGTTGAGCGCATCGATCTGCTCGGTCACCCGCATCGACCCGATCTCCGCCGCGATCCCCGACCCCACCCGGCCGGCGACCATGAGCCCCGCCAGGACGGGACCCAGCTCGCGGATCATCGACGCCGTCACGAGCCGCCCGATAATCGCGGTCTCACCGAATTGCGCCAGGCTCGCCTTGGACTGGAGCGCCAGCACCATCCCCGTGAAAAACCCGGTCAGGACGACGATGAAGAGGGAGCCGACGCCGATCGAGTCCATCTGCTCCATGACGTCCGCCGCGTAGAACGGCCGGACGAACATGAACCGGATGGCGTTCCAGGCCAGCACCGCGCGCTCCTGGACCGCGAAGACGGCGAGCTTGGCCTGGGTGTTCAGTCGTTCGAACAGCAGTGTGGCCAAAATTGACCGGGCTGGAGGGTTCCCGTACCTTAGCAATGGGCATGCCTTCGTCAATCACACGCGCGCGCCTGGATGCGCTGCTCACGGCCGCGGCCGGGACGCGGGTGGCCGTAATCGGCGACGCGATGCTCGACGTGTACCTCCGCGGCGACGTTGAGCGAATCTCTCCAGAGGCCCCCGTCCCCGTGGTCCGCGTCCGCGAGCGCACCCATGCCCTGGGCGGCGCCGCGAACGTTGCGCAAAATGTCGCCGCTGTCGGCGCACATTGCGAACTGGTCGGCGCGCTCGGCGGCGACGACGCCGGCCGCACGGTGCGGGACATGCTGGTGCGGCTGGGGGCGGGCCACGAGTCCCTCATCACGGTCTCCCGGGCTACCACGACCAAGACCCGGATCGTAGCCCGGGCGCAGCAGGTTGTCCGGGTCGATGAAGAGGACGACGGGGACGTCACCGGGGCCGAGGTCGCCCAGTTGCTCGCGGCGGCCGAACGGGCCGTCGCCACAGCCGATGCGGTCGTCCTCGAGGACTACAACAAGGGCGTGCTGGTCCCCGCCGTGATCGAGGCCGCCACGCGAGCCGCCACCGCCCGGGGGATCCCCGTCGTGGTCGATCCCAAGTTCCGGAATTTCTTCCGGTACCGGGGGGCGACCATATTCAAGCCCAACCGGCGTGAGCTGGAGGGGGCCCTGGGCGCCGCCGTCGACCTGGACTCCCCGCGCGCCCTCCACGACGCGGTCGAGCGCCTCGGCGTGGGCCATCTCTTGCTGACGTTGGGTGAGCATGGGATGGCGCTGGTGGGTCCCGACGGTGCGACGCACCGGGTACCGACGACGGCTCGCGCGGTGTACGATGTGGTGGGCGCCGGCGACACGGTCACCGCGTACCTCGCCGTGATGCTGGCCGCGCGCGCGACGCCGCTCGAAGCCGCGATCGTCGCCAACTATGCGGCGGGTGTGGAGGTCGGGAAATCCGGTGCGGCCACGGTGACGCCCGCCGAGGTCCTCGAGGCGTTCGATGCCCACGCCGCCGACGGACCGCTGCCGGGCGGGCCTCCGCCGGGACGGAACGCGCGGGCGTACACGTGAGGACAAGGGGAGATGTGAGCCACCTCGGAGATGGGCGGCGACTCGTATTGCTGTGGCGCGTCGGCATCCCCGTCGCGCTGGCCTGCGGCGTCGTCGGCGTGCGGGCGGCCGGCGCCCAGCAGACCCTGCATCAGGACGCCTTCGCGACGACGATCGAGGGCGCCCACCTCTCCGTGAGCTCGTCGACAGACCCGGGAATCCAGATCAGCGCCGGCAAACGCCCAGGGTACGTGATGGTCGCAGCGGTCCTGCCGGAAGCGGCGACGGCGTGGGTGGACAGTGCTCGCGCGGTGCTCGACGCCCCTCCGCCGCCGGTTGCGCCCGGCGCCATGGCCACACTGTCGAGCGGACTGCTCAAGGACGGCTCCTTCAACTCGGTGTCGCTCGACCGCGTGTTCTCGACGGGCGCTCCGCGGTGCACGCTGTACTTCAGCGACGGCGCGAACGTCAATCACGTGGATGTCGATCTGCCCTGCGAGACCGCCCGCCAGTTCGTCGCGGGCGTGAGCAAGGCCGCCATGGCGCAGGGCGCGTACGACCACTCCGACAGCACCTCGCCGGCCGCGCAGATGGCGGCGGGCCTGCGCGCCGCCAAGCACGTGCGCGACTCCACCATGGCAATCGCCGCCGCGGCCGCCGCGCAGCGAGACTCGGCCGCACACGCGGCGGCTCTGCGCGCAGCGGCTGTGCGTGATTCGATCGCGATGGACTCGGCGAATCGCGCCACGGCCAAACCCGCCCACCCCTGACGGCACCGAGGCGCTAGTGGCCACCCACGCAACGGGGACGTTCAACGTGCAGATGACCCCGCAGGCCACCGACGACAAGACCGCCGGATCGACGCTGGGACGCCTCGCACTCGCCAAGCAGTTTCACGGAGACCTCGAGGGCGATAGCAAGGGCGAGATGCTGACCGCGATGACGTCGGTCCAGGGGTCGGCAGGGTATGTCGCGATCGAGCGCATCACCGGCCTGCTGCACGGCAAGGCCGGCACTTTCGTGCTGCTTCACCGGGGCCTCATGCAGGCAGGCCGGCTCGACCTGACCATCAGCGTCGTCCCCGATTCCGGCGACGGCGACCTGGCTGGCCTCGCCGGAACGCTCGCGATCACCGCCGTGGACGGACAGCACTCGTACGACCTGGAGTATACGCTGCCCCAATCCGCTGAATCCGCGGCGGATCCGGCTGCAGCGCTCTAGTACTGCAGATTGAAGTTGAGCAGGTGCCAGTGGATGATGAACCACGCGAATCCGAGGCATGACGCGGTGAGCATCACATCCCACGCGCGCGCCCACACCCACCAGGTTCGATCGCGCCACGACATCCGGACGGTGTAGGCGACGACGACCGCGCCGAGGACGCACAGGACCCCGAGCACCTGTAGCGCGTGCAGCTCGGCGTCGCCGGCCGCGCCCAGGCCGCTGAGGCTGTTCAGTTTGTTCACGAGAACGGCGAGCGCCGCCACGAACAGCGCGATCCCGAGAGAGACCGCGCGCGCGATGAGCCGGTGGCGGCGCACAGACGGAGCGAGTGCGAGTGGACGGCCGAAGTGCTTGCGGACCATCGCGCCAATGGGCCACCCGAGCAGCGTGAGGGCGATGATGCCGAGGCAGATGCCGAGCAGCAGCTCATTGAAGGTCTTGCGATTGAGCCGGCGATCGACCTGCTGGTAGATGTCGAATGGGAACGTCGTGTAAGCGATGCGTCGTCCGGTCGCATCAGTCGTGAACGCCAACTCCTCGTGTCCCTCGGCGGAGGCAAATCGCATCGGTGCCACCTCGCGGTAGTGCACCGGCTGCCCGTTGAGGCCCTTTTCGTCCACCGAGAGGAGCGTGCTGTCCTTCGGATCGAACGACAGCGTGACCTCCGACAGCATGATGAGCGCGGACAGGATGTTCGTCTCGGAGCGGCGGCTCGCTTCGTAGACTCCCGCTACCGTCCGCGCGTCGGCGGCCGCGGTTGATAGAGTGGGAGCGGCCGGCCCCGGGGCCCGGAAATACCGGTCCATGAACGCGTCGAAGAGCGTCGTCCGAGGGCTGACGTCATCGCGGCCGATGCTGTTGTAGGACACGAAGAAGCCGACATTTGCATCGAGGATGAGATGCAGGTCGCTGTGAAAGGCCTGCGTGTCCCCGCCATGTCCGATGATGCGGTGCCCGTTCTGCGACTCTTCGTAGAAGCCGAGCGCAAACGCATGCATCGCGTCTGGCCATCCGGATTGCCGGACGTGCATCGCGGCCAGCGTCGCCGGCTGCAGGATCCGTCCCGCCCCATACGTGCCATCGCCCAGTTGCGCGATCATGAAATGCGCGATGTCATCCGCGGACGTGCTCATCGAGCCGGCGGGCGCCACTTCGATCAGCTCGAAGGGTAGCGAGTCGCCAGACGCGAGGTCGTACCCTCTGGACATGAGTGGTGCAAGCGCCGGCGGCAATGGTTGGCGAAAGGTGCTGTGCATCATCTGGAGCGGCCCGAGGATGTGCTGGACGACGTATTCATCGAACGGCTGTCCCGAGGCGCGCTCCACGATGTAGGCGGCGAGCGTCGCCCCGTAATTCGAGTACGCCGGGACCGTTCCCGGAGCGAAGATCTGGGCTGGTATGTGCGTCCGCAGGTACTCACCAATTGGCCGGAGCTGGCTCGCCGTATCCACCGCGAGATCCTTGTCCGCCTCCTCGAAGCCCGGGCGGTGTGTCATGAGGTCGCGGAGCGTGATCGGCTTCCCGAACGACGCAGGGATCTTGAAGTCGAGGTAGTCGTTGACGTCGCGGTCGAGATCGAGCTTCCCGAGCTCGGCCTGCTGCATCACCGCCGTCCATGTGAAGAGCTTCGAGATCGACCCCGGACGGAACAGTGTGCTGTCGGGACTGACCTGGCGCTTCGCGGCCACGTTGGCGTAGCCGTAGCCCTTCTCGAAGAGTACACGCCCGTCCTTGACGACGGAGACGACCGCACCCGCGATGTCATCCCGCCCGATCTGGAGCGGCATGAATCCGTCGAGAAACGTCTCGAGATCCTCGGCAGTGAGCGCGTGCGTGCCCGGCGGCACGACCGGCGTTGGGGAGGCCGCCGCGGGAGGTGCGGCCGGCCCCCGGTGTTGCGCGCCAGCGATACCGGCGTACGCACTGAGGGCAACAGCAACGGCACACAGCCGGTGTGCGATGGCGCCGGCGCGCGTCCAGGGAGCCATCCGGGAATCCTCTCGTCGAGAAGTGAGCGGCCAGTATGCTCATCCATCCGCCGCGGCGCAATCGTACACGGCCGTGCCACCCGCCGGTGCGCGGCTCCTTGCGTCACACCGCAACGGTTTCGTATATCAGCGACCCATGCGTCCGAGACTCTTACTTTGCGCGCTCTGTCTGGCGGGCGTCGCATGCGCTCCTGCCACCAACCCGCCGGCTGGCGGTGACTATGATGTCATTCTGTCCAACGGCCACATCATAGATGGGACCGGCAATCCCTGGTTTGCGGGCGACGTCGCGATCAAAGGCGACCGAATCGCCCGCGTCGGGGCCGCCGGGACGTTGGCAAATTCACGCGCCGCCCGGCGCATCGATGCCACCGGGTTGGTCGTCGCGCCCGGCTTCGTTGACATTCAGGGACAGTCCTACACCGCGTTCCTCACCGGCGACGGGCGCAATGTCAGCAAGGTCACCCAGGGCATCACGACCGAGATTCTCGGCGAGGGTACCACGCCGGCGCCGGCGAACGCCCGCACACTGGCTCTCGACGCAAACGACACGGCCGCGGCGCGGCTCGATTCCACGTTTCAAGGTGCGCACGGGTTCGACCGTTTTCTGACCGCCATGGGCCGGCACGGGATCTCCGAAAACGCCGGATCCTTTGTCGGCGCTGCCACGATCCGCTCGTATGGCAAGGGCGCTGATACGGGTGCTGCCACGCCCGCACAACTCGATACGATGCGGGCTGCCACGCGCCGGGCGATGCAGGACGGTGCGTTTGGCCTCGCGAGCGCCCTGATATATCCGCCTGGCAGCTACGCCTCGACCGACGAGTTGATCGCCGAAGCGCGCGAGACGGCGCCGTTCCACGGGGTGTATATCACCCACATGCGATCCGAGGGTGACCACCTTCTCGATGGGGTCGCCGAGGCGATGCGCATTGGCCGCGAGGGCGGCGTCCCAGTCGAGATCTATCATCTCAAGGCAGCCGGCCCGCGCAATTGGAGCGCCATGGCGACCGTCATCGCGCGAATCGATTCGGCGCGCGCGGCTGGCCAGGACGTGGGTGCCGACATGTATCCGTATGAGGCCGGGGCGACTGCGCTCGACGCGTGTCTCCCGCCGTGGAGCGCCGCGGGTGACAGTACGCTGATCAACATCGCCAACCCGGCGACGCGCGCCCGGATCACTGCCGACCTGCTGGCCCCTCGCACATCGTGGGAGAGCCTCTGCCAACTATCTACGCCCCAGGGCGTGATGGTAGTGGGGCTCAAAGCCCCGGAAGACAAGCCCTACGAGGGGCTGCGCCTGACCGAGATCGCGGCCCGCGAGCACAAGTCGTGGCCTGATGCCCTCATGGACCTCACGACGCGCGAGAAAGGAAAGGCAGCCGCGGAGTTCTTCATCGCCAGCGAGCCGAATATCGAGAAGCAGATGCAGCAGCCGTGGATCAAGTTCGGGACGGATGCTGAAGGGTTCGATCCAGATTCGATGAAGGGAATGGATCACCCGCGCGCGTTTGGAGATTATCCGCGCATCCTCGGCCGTTACGTGCGCGAGCGCCATGTGCTCGGCCTCGAGGAGGCGGTGCGCAAGATGACATCTGCCGTGGCTGAACGGCTTTCGATCCCGGATCGCGGGGTTCTGCGCGAGGGTGCGTTTGCGGATGTTGTCGTCTTCGACCCGGCGACGGTCATCGATCACGCGACGTACGAGAAGCCGGCCCAGGTGTCATCCGGAATCCGCGAGGTATTCGTCAACGGGGTCGAAGTCGTACGAGACGAGAAACACACCGGCGCGAAGCCGGGCCGAGTCGTGCGCGGGCCCGGCTACGAACCCGCGGCCCCCTGATCGACAAGCACCGCATCCGCGGGGGCCTGTCGTATACGTGCCGGCGACCGGTAAGTGTGATGGACAAAGGCGCCGTCGCGGCCCTCGCCCGTGCCGCCCCGCATTAGCACGCAATGACTAGAAACTGTGGGATCGCTCGCGCGATGGGCGCTGTGACATTTGTCGCGTGCATTGGGTGCGGGCCAAACATGGCGAAGCTGGGCGCTGCCGTCGCGCGCGATCTGAATCCCGATCTCTTACCACTGGGGACCGATACGATGAGCATGTGGCGCAATCCGAAACGCCCGGCCCTCCACAACGGGATCCCCTGGAATGGTGGGTGGTCTCCGCCGGATCGTGATGGATGGGTTTCGGAGGGCGAGCGGGTTGTTACCGTGCGGCGTCGAGCCGACAAAGCCGGCGATATAGTCGAACTGATCGACGACGGCCGCCGCGCAACCGGTCGAGAGCGCTCGACGGTAGACGCCCAGTTCAGTGCGGCCACACTCGAGCCGATTCGGTTGCACGTCGAAGAACCTGACGGCGGATCGGCAACCGACTTCGTATTCATGGATTCCCGAGTAGCGGAATTGCCGGCTAATCGAGGGCTCAGGGATACGGTATTCAACCAATACCCAGACAGTGCGTATTCGTCCGAGGAACTCGATCTCGTGCTTCGCTCTTTGCCCCTTAAGCAAGGCTATCGAGTGACCATCCCGCTGGTGTATGCATTCTCATACTCGCATGGGACTGTGCCGGTGGAGGTCGATGGTCGCGACTCAGTGCTCACTCGTTCTGGTAGGACGCACCAATGTTGGCGGATCACCGCCAGCCTTCGAGGCGGTACCCCCGGATGGTTTTGGGTCGACACTAGGACGCGTGAACTCATCCGCTTTGTGTCGCAGGACAACGATGGGGCGGTGTCGGTAGAAACGCGCTAAACACGACTCCTAACCACCGTCGCGGTACCGCCGCTTAGTGTGTGGTCGGCACGATTATCACGAGCCGACAGGTCTTAGCCCCACGCGCCGTGGGTTATGCGCGCGCATCGTCATTGTCGTGGTCAGCCCCCGGCGGGCGTTGCGCAGCTACCGCACCCGCGACACTCTTTACTCGTGATCCCTGAATTCTATACTCTGTCAGTGGTCTTCCCGGGCGGCGTGCTGCTGCTCACCCTCGCTTTCGCCCTACCGGTTTGGCGGCGTGCGCGCGCGAGCAGTCGTTGGAGCGCTACTTCTGGTCGAATATTGTCATCGGTCGTGACGTCCCCACCTCCAGGAACACGTTGGTCGTCGATCCGTCTAGCCGACGTACGATACCAGTACGACGTCGCGGGGACGTCTTACGGCGGCGCCACCGTGCGATTCAGCTTCTCAAACTCACGCCCTGATGAAACAGTAGCACGCTACCCGCCGGGCCGTCATGTGACGGTCTATTTCGATCCGGACGCACCCGCTCAATGCGTATTGGAGCCAGGGCTGCCACCGGGTGATGTGCGCCGGGCGTCGTACCCGTTGTTGCTGGTGGTGTCGTTGTTCGCGGCCATGTGGGTGGCGCACTTTTTCGTCGCTTCGCCACCCACGCCCGCCATTGAGAAAGCAGTTGTCTCCTATGGAGACATCGGCAGCAGCGCGCCGCAGTGTAAAGCGGCCCGTACCACTGTCGAGATGGAGGAGTGTCTTCAGCACGAACTGAGGGTGGATGAGGGCAAGCTGAGCACACTCGAGACCCGTGTACGTGGCCAACTCGCTCAAGTTGCTTTGGGATCGTTTGACTCGGCGGCCATTGCTTGGCGCTCATACAGAGATCGGGAGTGCAAGGGAGTCTATCTAGCGAATAGCGCAGGTAGCATTGCTGCTATGTCCTCGGTGGGGTGTAAACTTGAGCTAACTGATGGGCGTCTTCACCTCCTTGGACCCCCTGTACGTGATCGACAAGTGATGTAACCGCTCAACGAAGCTGCGCTGGCTGGACCTGAGTCTTACGATACTCAGAAGAGAGCCCCACCGAAGAGGTCGGACGCCGAGCAGTTGACAGTTAGCTAAGTCGTTATAAATAGGTCGATTCACCATTGCGGGCCCTTAGCTCAGCTGGTTAGAGCAGCGGACTCATAATCCGACGGTCGCAGGTTCAAGTCCTGCAGGGCCCACTCCGCACACCGGTGGGAGGCTGTGTCGGATCAGCAGCCACGGGCCATCGATCCAGCCGTCGTAGGCGCGGATCCGATGGGTCGGGTGTGGGCGGACGGTGGGGCCGTTCTCCGAACAGGGCGACCTTCGGTTCGCGAACGGCCCCTGCTGCCCTCCTTCGCAGACTCAGGTCAGCGCCAGATAATCGTCCGTGAGTCGCCCCACCATGGACCCTTCGCCCACGGCTGATGCGACCCGGTTCATCGCGTCGCCTCGCAGATCGCCGGCGGCAAAGACCCTTGTCCTTCACCGCGGCACGCGCCGGATACATCCCGATCTGCGTCGATCCCACACTCGGCGCCGTCCGCCTGTAGGCACGGAGGCCCGCCGACCCTTGATTCTCGCCGTATGAACCAGTCTGGCCAGTCGAGCCACCATCTCGCCAAAGCCAACCAGGTGAGGCACACTAGGCCCATTGGATTACGCAGCGGGGGCCGTTCGCGAACGGCCCCCAAACGGATGCGGCCCTCAACTTCTTGCCGTGGCACCACCAGGTCCCGGCACTCGGTTGCTTGTCCCGACTGGTTATCTCGCCCGCTGCACCAGAAGCATCACCGCGCCGAGGATGATGGCCGCACCCGCTAGACACAGCGCCCCCGCCAATGCCCAAGGATTCGCCCGCTGGCGCCGGTACGCCGCAAACGCGACCTCGTCGAGATAATACCGGCCGGCTCCACCGGGATCTTGGCGGATCACACCGGCAGACTGAAACCGATCGAAATACCGCGACCCCTCCAGCCCGAGCTGGCTGAGCGTCTGGGCACGTCCCGGCGCCGTCGCATCCGAGACACGAAAACGCTCGAGCAGATCAGCCTCGGCCCGCCTCGCGCTGGCCGCCGCCACCACTGCAACCGTCGCGCCCATCGGCCTCCCCCTGATGTGATGTACGGCCGCCAACCTCCAACTATGCGATTAGCGGCAACACGAGTTGTTCGCGATCCGGCTCGGGCATGTGCGGCGCACCTCGTACCCGAGACCGCACCGCCGCTGCCGGGCCCATCACCGTCATCCCGTCCCACTCCGGCGAACGGTCCCACTCGCGCTCGACGAACGCATCCACATCCGTCGTCCGAGCCGTCCGTTCCAGGCGCCGCGCCTCGGCGTCCAGCCGGCGGATCGCCGACAGTTTGTCTCCCTGTCCCAGCTTCGCCCGCGACACCGCCTGCGACAGCACCCGAATGGTCTCGTCGTATACTCGCCGCGGCACGGGATACGGATGCCCGTCTTTTCCACCGTGCGCAAGCGAGTAGCGCGCGGGATCCCTGAATCGCGCAGGGGCCCCATGCACCACCTCGCCCGCCAACGCCAGCGCAAAGACCGTCCGCGCCCCGACGCCCGGCGTCAGCAGCAGTTCCGCGAAATCGATCGGTCCCCGCGCATGCGCCGCCGCGATCGCGGCGTGCAACCGCCGTCCCATCACATCCTCGGCGCGCACCTCGTGATGGAACGGAAATCTCAGGCTCTCCGCGCGCGCCGCAACCCACGGCGATCCCCGGCTCCGTAGTGCGCGCACGACCGCGTCCGGACCCTCACGCACCAGGGCGACTTGTGCGTCCCGCGCGGGCGCTGCCCGGGAGTCCGTCAGATTGATGATCGGCTCAGGATTGGGGACGCCGTCGATCGCCGCGTGCGGCGCATTCACGAAACTCTCGAGACCCTCGCCCAGCCAGTGATAACGGCGCGCGGTCCGGGCCGTCTCGTTCATGCCCTGCTGGACGACCACCCACGACCCGTCGTCCGCCACGATGAATCCGTGGAGATAGAGGGCGTAGCCGTCCTGAACTGCCGACCCGTCGACCTTGGCAACGAGCCGGCTCACGCTCGCAAGCGATGTTCCGTCGATGCCAAGCCGCTCACCGAGCACCTCTAGCTCGCCAGGCGTCTTCCGCGACTCGCGCCCGCGGCCGCCGCACACGTGTACACCCAGCTCCCATTCCACCGGCGCGAGCCCTCGTTTCAGCGCGCCAAGAACCGATGTGGTAATCCCGGAGGAATGCCAATCCATCCCCATCACGGCGCCGAACGCCTGAAACCATCCCGGATGCGCCAGCCGACGGAAATATTCGTCACGGCCGTATTCCAATACGATGGCTTCCGTGATGACGCGGCCGAGGCTCGCCATCCGTGACGACAGCCACGGCGGCACCCGCCCATAGTGCAGCGGCAGCTCGGCGCTTCCACTCCTACCCATGCCGGATGTTAGCCGCCGATATTTCCGCTCGGAAGCCAAGAGTGGTCCAAGTCTCCGCGCTTCCCCCTCCCCTTCTCCAGCGACATCCGAAATGACCTCCGCGCTCGCCCGCGCTGATACGTTCTGCAAACGATTCGGACTCCGCATTCCGGTCGTGCTCGGGCCGATGGCCGGCGCGAGTCCCACATCGCTGTCGGCCGCCGTCGCGAATGCCGGCGGGATGGGCGCGTGCGGCGCGCTGCTGATGCCGCCGAGCGAGATCCTGAGTTGGGCCGCAGAACTGCGAGCGATGACCAGCGGCCCGTTTCAGATCAACCTGTGGGTTCCGGACCCCGCTCCGGAGCGAGATGCTGTTCAGGAGGCAGCCGTACGCGCGTTCCTCAGCCACTGGGGACCCGAAGTGCCAGCGGCCGCCGGTGACCGGACGCCGCCGGACTTCGCGCTGCAGTGCGAAGCGGTGCTGCAGGCGGCGCCAGTGGCCGCTTCATCCGTCATGGGGCTTTACCCGCCGGAGTTCGTGGCGCGCCTCAAAGCACGAGGCATCGCCTGGTGGGCTACCATCACGACCGTCGCGGAGGCGCGTGCGGCGGCGCGCGCCGGTGCCGACGTGATCGTAGCACAGGGGATGGAAGCAGGCGGCCATCGCGGTGCCTTCGATGCCCGGCGGGCGACCACGGATCTCATCGGACTCTGTGCACTCGTGCCGGCGGTGGCCGACGCAGTGGACGTCCCCGTCGTCGCCGCAGGCGGCATCGCGGACGGCCGCGGTCTGTCGGCCGCCCTCCACCTCGGAGCGAGTGCGGTCCAGATCGGGACCGGGTTTCTCCGATGCCCCGAAGCCCGGATCCCGCAGGCCTGGGCCGACGCGCTCGGACGCACTGCGCCGGAAGACACGGTCCTCAGCCGCGTGTTCAGCGGACGAGCGGGACGCAGCCTCACGACCGCCTACACTCGGGCAGCGACGTCACCCGATGCGCCGACACCGGCTCCGTATCCCGTGCAGCGCGGGCTCACACAGGCCATGCGCGACGCGGCGAACGGCGCGGACGACATCGACCGCATGCAGGCATGGGCCGGCCAGTCGGCAATGCTGGCGTCACCGAAGCCTGCCGCGATAGTCGCAGAGACAATGTGGGAGGCCGCGCGGGCGCAGCTTCGGTAAGGCGCGCCTGCGGGCCTTGCACACTCGTCCCCATTCTCCTTTCTCCTTTCCCCTTTCTCCTTTCTCCTTCGCCCAAACTCTGTAATGACGGCTCGTTACCGAAAAACCGGCCCCGGCCACCGCGTCGCATCCCCAGACCGCGACGCTATCTGCGGGGTCGGGGGACGATTACGTTTCTTGCCTTCGGGTCGCGTAGCTCAGCTGGTTAGAGCGCTGGTCTCACATACCAGAGGTCCGGGGTTCGAGTCCCTGCGCGACCACTCGCAGTAGCAGTAGCTGATCGAACGACAACGGATCGCATGCGAGACGGCCACCGCTGGGGTGGCCGTTAGCGTTTCAATTACCCGGGAACTACGCTAGAGCGAAGTTTGCGGCGAGCGCTCCCGAGCGACACGAGCGCGCAGGTCCGCCACGAGTTCATCCGCGGCGTCGAATCCCCTCAGCGACAGATCGGGCCAAGCGATGGCCGCGGATCCACGAGGCATGAATCTCACCTCGCGAAGGCCGTCGACGGGGCGATCGAGCCACAAGGTGACCGTGCGAGGCAGAGTCCATCGGCTTCCTCCGTCAATAAGGTGCACGGAGGCCAAGGGTACGCGCGCGAGTCCCGTCGGCCCCTTTACGTCCAGCGCATCGCCGACGAGCCACACATCGCATAGGCTGCGACCACGCCAGGCGAGGTAGACTACTACCGAGAACAGAGGAATAAACGCGACGATGGCCAGTGTTAGCGGATCACGGGCGGTCCAGCCAGCCCAGGCCACTGCTCCCGCCCCAGCAACCGTGATTGCAAGCGCGACAAAGGGGGAAATAGACCGATAATAGAACGTTCCCTGCGATGAGAGGCGTTCGCGCACGACACCCTTCGCTGCGTCGGGCGGTAAAGCGCTCGCTTCGGCTGGGCCGGAAATCATATGGCCGCCACCGCCGCATTCGTCATTTAGTCGCCAATTCCTTCATCGCGTTACGGTAGCGCTGCATCCCTTCGCGATAGGCGTCCATCGCCTCACTGAACGCGGGGTCATGTGCGGTCAGGAGGATGTCCTCGGGAACTTCGACGGCGTAGACGGTATCCCCCTGGCGAGCCTGCATACGGTCGAGCATCGGCCTGGGTATCACAACGCCGGACGCGTTCCCGATCGCGCGGATGACTGTCGATTTGATCATTAGTGTCATTCCGGTGGGAGTTGCAGCGAACATTACCCATATGAGACGCCGACGACCCCCCGGCGGAGATACCCCGCCCAAAACCGTTATCGCTATATCACTCCCAGCCCCGCCACCACCCGCTCCCCGGCCCGCCCATCCCATCCCTCCGGCCGCGGCGGGTTCACCCGCCGTCGCGCCGCTCGCACGCCCGCCGGAATCTCGGACGGATTCCGCACGATCACGTTCGTCCCCTCGCGCACCGTCACTGGCCGCTCCGTCGTCGCGCGCACGGTGAAACACGGCACGCCCAGCACCGTCGTCTCTTCCTGCAAGCCGCCGGAATCCGTGATCACCGCATGCGCGCCATCCACCAGCGCCAGCATCTCCAGATAGCCCAGCGGCGGAATCACGGTCACGCCCGGCATCGACACGCCGCCCGCCCGCATGCGCTCCTGCGTCCGTGGATGCGCCGGGAACACGACCTGCCGATCCGCCGAGACCGCGACCAGCGCCTCCGCCAGCGCCGCGAGCCGCCGCGGATCATCCACATTCGACGGACGGTGCAAGGTCACGACCACCGGCCGGTCCGTTCCCCGCCACCGCGGCTCCAGCACGCGCGCCCTCGGCAACGCGTGCAGCACGCTGTCGATCATCACGTTGCCCGCGAAGACGATCTTGTCCTCGGGCTCCCCCTCCCGCCTCAAGATCTCGTCAGCGTCACGCGACGGCGTGAACAGCCGCGAGGCCAGCCGGTCGGCAATGATCCGGTTGATCTCCTCCGGCATCCCCCGGTCCCCGCTCCGGAGCCCCGCCTCCACATGCGCGCTCGGCACACCCAGCTTCGCCGCCACCAGCACCGCGGCCAGTGTCGAGTTCACGTCGCCGTACACCACCACCCAATCCGGGTGCTCGGCCACCACGATCGGCTCGAGCCGCTCCAGGATCCGCGCCGTCTGCACGGCATGCGTGTGCGATCCCACATCGAGATTGATGTCGGGCGGCGGCAGCTCGAGGTCGCGGAAGAACGACGCCGACAACGCGTCGTCGTAGTGCTGTCCCGTGTGTACCACGATCTGGTCCGCGCGGCGCGCGGCCGCGGCCCGGTACACGGGTGCCAGCTTCGGAATGTTGGGCCGCGCGCCGACGACGTGGAGGAGGCGCATGCGTGCGGGGCCGGAGCCGCGATCAGCGAGTCCGCAGACAGTCGACCACACGCACCGCCGCCATCCCGTCCCACCCCTCGGGGCGCGGCGCCTGCGCGAGCCGGCGAACCGATGCCACCGCCGCGGGCAGGCCCACCGGGTCGAAGACGAGCCGGTTCGCGCCACACGTAACCGTCTCCGGCCACTCGGTCGTATCCCGCACCGTCAGACAGGGCACGCCGAGCGCCGCACTCTCTACCTGCAACCCCCCGGAATCGGTGACCACGGCGTGCGCCGCATCCATCAGATCGAGCATCTCGAGATACCCGACCGGCTCCATCAGTTTCACTTTCCCGGCGTCGATGCCGGCCGCGTCGAGCCGCGTGCGGGTGCGGGGATGCACGGGGAACAGGACGGGCCGATCGGCTGCCACCACCCGCAACGCCCGCATGATCCCTTCGAGACGGAGGAGGTTGTCCACGTTCGCCGGGCGGTGCAGCGTCACCACGACCGCTTTCCCGTTCTCCACGCCCACGCGTTTGCGAGCACCGGTCACCCGGGCACGCTCCACCGCGAACAGCAGCGCATCCACCATCACGTTCCCCACGAACGCGATCTCTGACGCCGGCTCACCCTCGGCACGCAACGTCGCGTCCGCGGTACGCGATGGGGTGAGCAGGAGATCGGCAAGACGGTCCACCACGATCCGGTTGATCTCCTCAGGCATCGACCGGTCATTGCTGCGTACCCCCGCCTCGACGTGCGCCACGCGCTGTCCGAGCTTGACCGCGACCAGCGCCGCGGCCGCGGTGGAGTTGACGTCGCCGTAGACGACCACCCAGTCCGGCTGATGCTTCACCAGCTCGGGCTCGATCCGCTCCATGATGCGCGCGGTCTGCTGGCCGTGCGTCCCCGACCCGACTCCGAGATTGACATCGGGCGGCCGGATGCCGAGATCGCGGAAGAACGCGTCGGACATCGCGTCATCGTAGTGCTGGCCCGTGTGCATCACGATCTGGTCCAGCCCCGCCACGCGCGCGGCCCGATACACCGGGGCGAGCTTCGGGAAGTTCGGTCGCGCGCCAACCACGTGCAGGATCTTCATGCGGACGGCACCCCCGCGGCCGCGAATGGTAGATCACGAGACGCATCCGCGGACTCGCCCGCATCTGCACCCGCGGTGGTCGCCGTCTCCGTCGCCACGGACGCCGTAACGCCCGTGTGCGGCGCGGTCCGCGTGAATGTGGTGAACATGCTCGGCCACGCATGCTCGATGACCCGGGCAAAGGCCGCACAGTTGGGGCCGCGCTGATACCGCGACGTGTACGCGGCCAATCCGCGTGCTCCCGCTGCCCGGGCAGCGTCGGGATTCGCGCGCCAGGCGCGAATCGCGGCCGCCACGCGGCTCGCCGCATCACCGATTCCGGGATCGACGATCTCCCCGCAGTCCGCCGAGCGGATCGTGTCGGCGGTCTCGCAGGCGGCCGGCCCGACGAACAGCGCTGGACGGGCGGCCGCCATGATGCCATACAGCTTCCCGGGCACCGAGATGCCCGCGAACGCGCTTCGGAGCGAGATGAGATGCACATCGGCCGCGGCGAGCATCCCGGCGAGGTCCTCGCGCGCCACATAGTCGAGGTAGGTGAAGTTCCGGAGCGCATGCGTGCGAGCGTACGCCTCGATCTCGGCGCGCCGTGGACCCCCGCCAGCAAAGACGAAATGGATGTCGCGCTCGTCGCGCATGAGCCGCATCGCTTCCAGAATCGGGCCGAACTCGTGCACGACGCCCGCGTTGCCGGAGTACATCACCACCGTGGCCGGCTCGAGGCCGAGCCGCGCGCGCATCGAAGCACCCGTCGCGGCAACTGCGGGGCTCTCCTCGGGTGCGGCACCCCAAACCGGTACCGTGGCGACTCTGTCGGAACGGACGCCCTTGGACAGGATCCGTTTCCGCATGTAGGGGCCGAGATCGACGATGAAGTCGGCGTGCCGGTACCCGCGATCGTTGAGCCAGTTGAGGACTCGCGACAGGACGCTGCCCCGCCGCAGCATCCCAGCCGCGACTTCGGCGTCGGGATGCAGATCCATCGACCAGATCCCATAACGGCGCCCTCTGGCCACTTTGCCGATCCAGCCGATCACGCCCAGCAGCGGCGGCGTCGTCAGGTAGACGGTGCCGTCCGCGGCTTCGCCCATCCACGATGTCCACGCCACCTGCCCGTAGAACATCGCGTAGTCGAAGATCCGGCCCGCACGCGACCGCCGGCCAAGTCCCGCGGTCCGATACCGGCGGATTCGCACGCCGTCCCGGACTTCGGTAGGAGGCGCGTCGAGCACGCCGCCGGCGTAATGCGCGCGCCCAGTCACCACCTCGACCGGCACACCCGCCGCCGATAGATACTCGGCGAGATCCGTGAGATGCTGGCCCGTCGAAGCGACGTCGGGCGCGTAGTGCTGGTTAACGAAGCGGAGCAACGGCCGGTGCGCGCAATGGAGCGGGCGCCGCCGCGGACCGGGCCGCGAGTTGGGCGGCGATCCACTCGTACGTCTGCCGAAGGCCGGCTTCGAGCGACACCGTCGGCTCCCAGCCGAGTACCGCCCGCAGCCGCGTATTGTCGCTCGTCCGGCCCCGGACACCCAGAGCGCCCGCGATATGGTGGCGGGTCACCCGCTTCCCGGCGATCGACGCGACGAGATCTACCAACTCGTTGATCGATATCAGCCGCTCCTGGCCGAGATTGAGCGGATCACGATGTGACGAGTGGATCAGGCGGCGCATGCCTTCGACCGCATCATCGACGTAGCAATAGGAGCGGGTCTGCGACCCGTCACCCCAGACTTCGATCGCTTCGCCGTCGCGGGCGAGCGCGACCTTGCGGCAGATCGCGGCGGGCGACTTCTCCCGGCCTCCGTCGTACGTGCCCAGAGGACCGAAGATGTTGTGGAACCGCACGACTCGCGTTTCGAGGCCGTAATCCTCCCAGTAGTGGCGGCACTGCCGCTCGCTGAACAGCTTCTCCCATCCATATCCATCTTCAGGATCGGCCGGGTAGGCATCTTCCTCGCGCAGTGGGGTGACGTCCGGCGACTGCTGGCGGTAAATCGGGTAGACGCACGCCGACGACGTGTAGAGATAGCGCTCCGCCTGCTCCTCGCGCGCCGCCTCGAGCACATGGGTGTTGATCAGCACGTTGTCGTGCATGATCACCGCCTTGTGATGCTCGATGTAGCCAATGCCGCCCATGTTCGCGGCCAGGTTGTAGACCTCCGCGCCTCGTGCACCGCGCATGGCGGTCTCGCATTGCTCCCAGCGGCGAAGGTCGAGCAGCTCGAACTCGTCGGCGACCGTGGTCCCGAACTCGGGATATTTGAGATCGACACCACGCACCCAATACCCATCCGCCTTGAGGGCGCGGACGAGGTGATGGCCGATGAATCCACCGGCTCCCGTCACGATCGCGCGCTGGGCAGGCATCAGCTAAATGAGGGCAGCCGTCCGGCGGCTGGCAAGGCGACACGCCCAAGCACGGTTCGGCACGCCGCGACCACGGTGTCGGCGGAAATGAGATCGAGACACTGGCGGTGGGAACATTCGCGAAGGAGACACCCGTGACATGGAGGATCGGTCCGGAGCACGATCTCGCCCGGACGGTCGAGCCCCCAGCGCCACGGCTCGTCGAGTGAGCTCATGACGGTGACCTGCGGGCGGCCCAGCGCCCCCGCGATGTGGCGCGGCCCGGAATCCGTACCAATGAAGAGGGCGGCCCGGGCAAGTAGTGACCCGAGTTGGCCAAGGTCGGTCTCGCCCGGCAAAGCCGTGGACGGCGTCTGCATTGCTTGTTGGACCATTCTAACCGTGGCCGCGTCACGCGCCGTCCCCACGAAGACAGGGTGGAGTCCGTCCTCCCGGGCCAGCCGGTCGGCTACCGCCGCCCAACGATCGGGGAACCACGTCTTGGACTGCCAGTTGGACGCCGGGTGGATGACCACGAGCGGGCGCGACAGCCCGACGCCTTCGCGCTCCAGCAGCGCGGCCGCCCCCGACGCGTCCCTGTCGTCGTACCAGAACTCCTCGGCCCCATCCGCCGGATTCGCGCCGACGGCGCGCGCGAGCGCCAGGTTCGCGGCCAGCACGCTCACCTTGTCGGGGATCGCCAGACGCCGCGAAAACAGATACCCGAAGGCCCCCGTATCGAACCCGATCCGGTGGCGTGCCCGGGTCGCAACCGATGGGAGGATGTAAGGGAGCGATACCTGGTTCACACACGAGAGCACGCAGTCGTAGCGCACTCTTCGCACGTCGCCCAGCACCTGCCGCCACGCGGCGAGTGCGCGCCTCCTTTGCCCAGGCCCGGTGGTATCCCAGCGCACGACATGATGGGTCCGGATGTGGGGCGACCGGCGATGGACAGCGTACCCCGCGGACCCCGACAACATGTCGATCGCCACCCCAGGGTATCGCGCGCGAATCGCACGAAGGACCGGCGACATCATGAGACTGTCGCCGACCTGCTGGAGCTGCAGCACGAGGATCTCGCCTTCCGGCGGAATCACGATCGGCGGCGAGCCGTCGTCACCATCGCCGGGCAACATCGAGCGATAGGCTGCCCCCACCGCCCGGATTGCGCGTCGCGCACCGGGCCACCCGCCGCCCAGAGCGGCCGATCCACTCATCCCCTCGTCTCCGCCGCGGCCGCCGGCACGACACCCCGCCCGGCAGGATGCCGCCGCACGACCGTGGAGTTCAGCACGATGACGTCCATCCGCGTCCGCAGAAAGCAGTCGAGTGCCTGCTGCGGAGTATCCACGATCGGCTCGTTTTCGTTGAAGCTGGTGTTGAGGACGACTGGCACGCCGGTCAGCGCCTCGAACTCCCGGATGAGGCGATGGAAAAGAGGGTTGGTGGTCTCGCTCACGCTCTGGAGCCGGCCGCTCCCATCCGCATGCGTGACGGCCGGGATGATCCCGCGCTTCTCCGGCCGCACGGGATAGACCTGGATCATGAACGGGTCCGGGACCGCATCCTCGAAGTAGTCGGCCAGCGCCTCGACCGCGACTGCCGGCGCAAAGGGCCTGAACTTCTCGCGGAACTTGATCTTGGTGTTGATCAGATCCCGTACGTCAGCGCGCCGCGGATCGGCCAAGATGCTTCGATTGCCCAGCGCCCGTGCGCCCCACTCCATCCGCCCCTGATACCAGCCGACGATGCATCCGTCGGCAATCAATCTCGCGGCTTCGCGGGCGGCCGACTCCGGTGAATCCAGCCGGTCGACCGTGTACGTCCATTCGGGATCGGAGCGCGACGCCAGTCCATCGAGCAGGGCCTGTTCCGGATGCGCGGGACCCCAGTAGCCGTGCTCCATGACGAATCCGCGACTACCGTGCAGCACTTCGTGCCACACGTGGTACGCCGCACCGAGCGCGGTCCCGTTGTCACCCGCGGCGGGCTGGATATACACCTCGCGAAACGGCGTTTGCGCTCGGATCTTGCCGTTGGCCACGCTGTTCATGGCGCACCCGCCAGCCAGACACAATCGCGGATTGTGCGTACGCTCCCACAGTCCGCGCAGGATGTGCATCGCACACTCCTCGTACACCGCCTGCAGCGACCTGGCGATGTCCTCGTGGCGGCGTGTCAGCGCTTCGTCCGGCCGGCGCGGCGGGCCCAGGATCTCGTCGATCGCCCCCGAATACACCGGTCCCATTGTCGGGTAGCCATCCTCCCATTCCATGGCGACGCCGTCGGACCAGTGGCGGAAATACCGGAGGTCCAGCTCGAACTTCCCGCCCGGGCGTAACGTCACGAGCCGGCGAAGATCGGCGGCCATCGACGGCTGTCCGTAGGGCGCGAGCCCCATGACTTTGAACTCGTCGCCGAACGACGGAAAGCCCAGATGCTGCGTCACCGCCGTGTACAGAATCCCGAGTGAATGAGGGAAGAAGACGTGATCGAGCACGTCGATGTGCGTCCCCGCCCCTGCCGCGAACGACGTGCTCACGAAATCGCCGAAGCCGTCGATGGCACAGCAGGCGGCATCGGCGAACGGCGAGACGAAGAATGCGCTCGCGAGATGCGCCGGATGGTGCTCGACATGATGCACGGGCGGCAATGCGTCGCGGGATACGCCAAGCGCGGCGGCAAGCGGGCCGCGCACATCGCCCACCCGCCGCCGGTTTCGCAGCCGGTCCCGCACGAGCGCGATGTCGGGACGCCGCGCGATGGTGTACCACGCCTTTCGCAGGAGATGGGCGCGCGGATCCCGGCTCACGGCGACATGATCCACGGCCGCGCCCGTGATACCGCCCTGCTGCAGCACCGATTGGATCGCCATCGCGGGGAACCCCGCGCAGTGCTTGATGCGCCGGAACCGCTCCTCCTCCACCGCCGCGACGAGGACGCCATCGCGCACGAGCACCGCCGACACGTCGCCGTGGTACGCGTTGATCCCGATGATGTGGACCGGCCGGCGTGCGCTCACCCGGACGAGTGCTCCGGACGGCGGTCGTGGGCGAGCGCCGCGTCGTACATTGCGCGGAGCGATGGCGCGATGGTGCGAGGCGCGAAATCCGCGTCGACGAGAGTCGCACCACACCGGGCCACTCGCGCGCGCAGCGCGGCGTCATCGAGCGCACGCCCCACCGCATCCGCGACCGCGGAGGCCGTCCGCTCCGCAATGAGTCCGGCCTCCCGCCGCGCGACCCACGGGGCGAGTTGGACGCCCGGCGTGACGACGATCGGCACGCCTGCGGCGACGGAATCCAGCACCGAGATCCCGAAGTTCTCATGAAGGGACGGCAGCACGCACACGCTGGCCGCCGCCAGCGCCGCGACCTTCTCCGCCCCTCGCACGAATCCCGGAAACGCGACCGACGATGACTCGTCGCCGAGTGCGGCGGCCCGCGACCGAAGCTCGGCTTCGTATTGGGGCGTGCCCTGCCCCGCGACGATCAAGCGCGCCCCGGGATGTCTCGTCCGAACGGCTGGCCAGGCGTCGAGGAGAATGTCCACGCCCTTGACCGGGTGGAGACGCCCCAGAAAGAGCACAGTGGGCGCCCCGGTCGCCGGGTGGGCTTCCGCGGAGCGTAGGCCACGATAGGGAGGCGGTACGACATGGGCCCGGGTTCCAAAGTCGATCCCGTGCCAACGCGCTTCCTCGCGCTCGGCCGTCGTGGTGAAATGCAGCGCGGCCGCCCGCCGGAGGTTGGGAGCATCGACCGCGCGAAAGTACATCCGCTTCGCGATCGTGCGGCGGTGGCCGAATGTGTAGCGTGACATCGTCCCGAACGGTCCAATGACGACCGGGACGCCGCTGCCGAGCGCGGCTTTCGCTGCGCCCGAGCTGATCGGGTTCAGGAGGCCGTGCACGTGAACGAGATCCGCGCCCCCGGCCCGCAGCCGCTCCGCGGCACACGCCACGACGGCACCGCCCGAGCGCCACAGACCTCCCGCTGGCCGGCCGGCCTGTGTCACGCCGGCGTCCCCGGCGGCGTTCTGCAGCCAGCGTGTGTCGTCAGCCGATGTCTGCGGACCCACGATCTCCGAGCTGATGCCGGCCAGTTGTCCAGCCATGACGTAGCCGATCAGCGCCTCCACCGGTCCCCCGTACGCGCGGGCCAGGCTCGGCATCACGTGCAGCACCTTCACGTGGGAACTGCCCGGCGGAAGAGCCGCCGCAGATGCCATTGTCGCAGCACGGCCCACGCCGGGACGACTGACATGAAGGCCACCATGACGAACGCCGATTTGACGACGTGGTTGACGGCTTCGCCGATTCCGTTCTCCGCCTGCATCGTGTAGAGCATCACGTAGGGGGCCCACGCCCACCACAGCGGGTTCTCGAGGGCCCACCGCGCGAACACCCGGTACACGAGCCCCAGCAGGATCCCGAATCCGAAGACGCCAACCAGACCGCCGTTCCGTCCGAAGTTGGCGTACATCTCCCCGGCGACGCTGAGATTCATGCTCGTCTGCCGCATCGACAGGCCGGTGAACCGCTCGAAGTACCAGTATCCGCCGGCCGTGTACTTACCCGGATCGAGGAAGCGCGGCAGCAGGGCGGCGCGGATCGCCGTCATGAGCGTCTCGCCGCGTGCGAAAGGCTCGCGCGCCGGTACCCAGTTGAGCGTCCGGGAGATGATCCAGCCCTGATTGATGCGCGCCACAGTGTGAGACAAGCCAAGATCGTGGAACGCCGACGTTGGCTGGTGGAACTGATCCGCCATCGCGTCGCCGAGGATGGTGGCGCGCTCGGCCAACCCCATGTCGGCGTTCTCCTCGATCTCGATCCGGTAGGCGATCTTCAACTCGTTGAGCATGCCCATCGCCAGCAGCGCGGCCGTCGCCAGCACGGCGAGCGTGCGCACGCGCCAGCGATAGACGAAGCCGAGCAACGTGCCGGTGTAAGCGATCCAGAGCAGGAGATCGTGGAACATGCCGTCGCTCGACGTCAGCACTGCCCGCAGCGCCAGTACGGCCGCCAGCCGCCATCCCCATCCAGGCGCGCGCGCCAGGAGCAGCCCGAAGGCCCCGACGAACCCGAGGTACCCGACGAGGAGCATCAGGTACTGCAGGGACACCGGCAGCGGCGTGTTCTGAATGATGCTGGCGCCGATCCCGACGACGACCATGATGTCGCACGTGCGCACGAAGTCGGTGGGCATCGACGGCGCCGTTCGTTGCACCGGCCGCCGGCCGATCCGCCACAGCGGGAGATACACGCCCAGCGCGAGGAGCAGCGTCGCGGGCACCGCATAGCTGAAGTAGTCCGGCGCCTGCACCGCCATCGCGAATGTCGGGAGCAGCGGGGTGACGTGATAGGCTGCCCACGGCCCCAGGACCCACTGGAGCGCTGCCACCAGGATGATCAGTCCCGGGATCCACGGTACCGATGATACCGCAAACGCCGTATGAAGCCCGATGAGTACGGTCAGCGCGAGACCAGCTCCGATCCAGACAGAATCGTGCTCATACCCGGCGAATGCGGCGCACGGGACGATCACCGCGAGCGTGATGATGAGCAGCCACCGGGACTCCTGGACGAAGTACCACTGTCCCTGGACGATCGGGATGCCGGTTGCGCGGGGCAGCTCGATCGTGTTCGCGGCCGTCGGCGCCCCGGCGGCCGCGACGGTTGCTTCGCCGGACACTACGACGGCCACGGCGCTCTCCCGGCTGCCGCCTCGGCGGCCGACAATACGCCCGCCGCCGCCGCCGCCGGCGAGTATGAGGCGACGCGCGCGCTCGCCGCCTGTCCCATGCGGGCTGTCTCACCCGGATGATCCACCAGGTACGTCAGGATCTGCCGCAGGTCGTCGGTATCGCCTTCGGCAAACGAATATCCGGTCTCACCATCGCGGATGAGATCGGGGACACACCCCGCAGAGTCCGACACTACCGCCGGTAAGCCGCTGGCCATCGCTTCATTGACGACCAGGCCCCATGTCTCGTGGCGCCCGGACGGCAGGACGAGCACATCGGCCGACGCGTAGGCGTCGGTGATCGCCGTCTGGTTGAGGAATCCCGTGAACGTCGACGGTATGCTGAACCGGCTAGTCTGGCGCCGGCATTCGCCTTTCAACTCACCGTCGCCAACGATGATGAGATGGATCCCGAGCAGCCCCCGCACGGCGCGAATGAGGTCGAGCGGGCGTTTGCGGGGAATCAGCTTGCCTGCGAACAGCACCACCATTGACGTACGGTTGATGCCCCACCGATGACGGGTCGTCTCGCGGCGCGCGCGGGCGACGACCGCCCGCTCGGCGAACGCGGCGTTGTCAATGAAGTGCGGGGCCGGGATGATCCGCCGGGCGCCATAGTACCGGAAATACTCCGCGCTGCGCTCTCCCACGCTGAGACACGCCTCGAACCGGCGCAGCAGCCGGCGATACATGAGACGCTTGAGCACGCGCTTCCCGAAAGAGTCGTCGCGCAGTTGAGAATCGCCGCGCACGATCATCGGCGTCCCGGTTGCCTCGCACGCGCGCATCGCCTGCCAGTCGGACCGCGTCCGCCACCCGGTGAGCATGAAGGCGTCGAAGCGCTCGCGCGCGATGCGCGTCGCGATTTCCGGCGTGTCATAGTCGCGCGGCCGGTCGCGGAACGGTGCGCCGGACTCGGTGCGGCGCGCATCCGCTTCGTTACGGAGCCAGACGTGCCGGTAGCCATCGGTCAGGTCCAGATCCCACGCGAACGGTACGCCGTACCCGATCCCCTGTTCCACGCTCGTCGGCTTGTGCGCGAAGTACACGGTCAGGTCCACGCCCGGCGTCGATCCCAGCACGCGGTAGAGCGGCGCGTGGTACTGGATGGGATGCGTCGCCAGAACGCCGATCCGGATCGGGGTGCGAACGACGAGCGACGTCACCGGCGCAGCCGGTACCGGCTGCCCGCTGTCCGGCGTCCGAAGCCGCTCAGGCGGTTGGGCGGTCACGACCGGCTCCCGTGCCGGATTCCACCATTGGCGGACCGGCGACCGCTCGGCGACCGGCGACAACCCGGTCGAGTACCGCCGCAAGAGCCTCCGTCATACGCGCTGCCGTACGCGACTGGAGCGCCGCATCGGTGGTGAAATCCGCCGTCATCGCTGGAAGCGTACCCTGAATGAGTTCGTTGAGGGCCGACGCGATGTCCCGCACCGCCGATCCAGGTGACGGAGTGTCCGCCGTGCCGTAACAAACTAAGCCGCGGCCGCCGAGGCGGCGCAATAGCGCGGCGGGCTCCGTCGCAGCGTGCACGACGGCGAGAACGGGCCGCCCCGCCGCCAGCACCGGCATGAGTTTCGACGCCGCATAGTACGCGGTCGTGTCGCCGAGGACGAGATTGGCGGCGGCACCATCAGCGAGCGTCAGCGCGCGCACGTACGGCACTCGCACCGGATGTTCGGACACCTGCGATTCGAGCCCGCGCTCGGCGACGAGCGCTGTCGTCCGCGCGACCGCCACCGCGGGTGCCGCATAGGTGGTTCCGTAGAACTCGACCCGGAGACGCGCGGCCGCCGACGAGCGCTCGCGCCGGAGCAGCACGACGGCGTCGAGTAGTGCCGCGAGCACGGGCAGTTGTGCGTCCGACAGCGCCCCGATGTACACCAGGCGGCACTGGGCGCCGCCCGCGGGACCGGGATCGCTCCGCCCATCGCCCGGCGGCGCCGCTTCGGCCACTCCATGTGTCTTGAGCAGGAGCGTGCGGTCGGCCTCTTCGAACCCGTACGGCGCCGCCCCCGCGGGCATCGCACTGGTCCAGGGGAAACGGGTCCGGACATCGGCAATGATCGCGTCGGAGACGGCGAACAGTCCGTCCACGGCGCGCAGGCACCGCCCTTCGGTGCGCTCCGCCATCCACGCTGCCACCCGGCTCTTGGCCGAACCGGTCGCCGCGATGCGCCACGGGTCGACGTAATCAACGACGACCGGCGCCCCCGTTCTCTGCCGCACCAGCGGCGCGAGCCAGAGCGCGTACCACGGCGGCACCACCAGCAGGACGACGGGGTCCGGCGTCTCGCGGGCAACATGGATGGTCCGGGAGGCGAGCGACCGGAACGACCGGAGTACGAGATCGCCGACGCCGAGGACCCGCGTGACATTCGCGGGTAACGCCCGGACGAGTTCCACGCGCACGTCCGGCGGCACCGTCGCCAACAGCTCAGGCTCGGGCGGTTCCTCGCGGTCGCGCGGATCGATGGTCACGACAACCGGCGTCCACCCGCACGCCGCCAGATGCCGGACGAACAGGCGCGCGCGATGTGCGGGAGGCAACCCGGACGGGGGAAAATGCGGCGCGACGATGATGCAGCGGCGTTCGGCCATCAGGAGCCCGCGGCGGCCGAGCCGGCGGGTGTCATTCTGCGCCTCGCCGAGAGTGTACCGGCGAGCGCGCCCGCGACCGTTTCGAGGAATTGCGGCTTTTCGTGATCCCAGACGTACGTCGTGCGGCCGGCGATCCACGCGGCGCGCTGCGCCGCCGCCAGGGCCGCCGGATTGGTCAATGTCTCGAGGACGGACGTTAGCGACCGCACATCCCCGGGCCGGTACAGCCCGCCAAATCCTGCTCCCGCCGGAAAGACGGAACGATGCCCCGGGATGTCGGTCGCGACACACGCGAGTCCGGCCTGCAGGTACAGAAAAAACTTGTTACCGACCGTCAAGCTGTGGTTGAGGCTCTCGCCGCCATCGAGCGCCAACCCGATCTGATGGTGCGCGAGCGCGGTGAGCATCGCATCGGCGGGCTGCAACGGATGCAGCACCACCGCCGACCGTTCCCGGACTGGTGCCAGTTGCTCGTCGAGCCACTCGCTCTGGCCAGACGGTATCGCGCCGTATAAGTGAAGCGCGACCCGGCCGCCGAGCTTCGGCAGGGCCGCAAAGATGTCCTCGAGTCCCCGGCCCGGCCCCACGGTCGCTGAGATCCACGCGAGTTCCACCGGACCGTTTGGCGTGGGCCGGTCCGCCGGCCCGCGCAGCGCGGCCGCGTCGGCCGCTGGAAAGCAGTTGTGCCAGACTCGCGTGGTGCGAAGGCCGTAGCGGCCGGCCAGATACTCTGCCATTGGCACCGATGTCGCCGAGACGTACGCCGCCCGCGGGAGATAGCGGCGCTCGATATGGCTGATCATCGGCCGCCGCCACGCCGCGCGGCCGCCGTCTGCGGCGTCCTCCGCGAGCAGGTCTTCGCAATCGAACGCGAACGGCACGCCACGCGAGGCTGCCGCCTTGGCGACGACCGCCAGCACCGGCTGCGTGTGCGCGATGTAGAGCGCAGCATCCTGCGCGGCCGCCCATCGCGAGAGCATGCCGTCGCCCCTGCAGTACGCCGCCCGCTCCGCCCGCGCGCTTCGCAGGCCTGCTCGTACGATCCACTCAGCGGCCCGCTGCCGGGCCGCCGCCCGCATCCATGCGAACGGCTGCCGGTCGCGTGCGACATCGATGCGATGCCAGCGCCAGGGTTTGTTCCTGAGAATCGCATCATCGCGGTCGGTGGGACCGTCCGCACGGTATCCGGCGACGACGTCGTATCCCGCCTCGTGCAACGCGTCCGCCTCCTTCACCAATCGCGGATTGACCCAGACCGGTGCGGGAGACACGAGACAGATGCGCGCGGTCATCCGCGATACCCCTCCGCGGCAGCCCTTCGCAGGCAGTCCGCCATGCGCTCCGCCATCAGCCGGTGCTCGAACTGCGCGATGAACGGCTCGTTCGGTTCCACGAGACGCCGCGGATCGGGAGCGGCGATCACGCGTGCCAGGACCTCCGCCACCGCGTCGCTGTCGTCCGGATCCGCCAGCAGTCCGAGCCCGGACTCCGACACCAGATCGCGCATCGCGCCATCCGTCAGCAACGCCAGGATCGGAACGCCGGCCGCGAAGTATTCATAGACCTTGCCCGCGATACTGTAGTCGCGGCCGCCCACCACCTTGGCGGACGTCAACAGCAGGGCGTCGGCCTGTCGTTCCAGCCGCAGCGCCTCGGCGTGCGGCACGGGGCCCGGCGTCGACACCACATCCGCGGTTTCGGTCTCGGCAAGCATCGGCGGCAGCCAGGGCGGCACCCGGCCCAGGAACGTCACGCGCAGCCGGCGCGCCAGTTCGGGGTGCACGACCCGGAGGCGCTGGATGCCACGCAAAAAGAAATAGGGCGACCGGTACAGCCAGTCCTCGCGGCGCAGGCGGTAGTGCAGCCAGTGTTGCGGGGACCGCCGCCAGATCGGACGAAACGTGGCCGCCCGCGCGTCCGGCGTATAGTAGAAACTGCCCGCATACACCACGTGACGGAGATCGGCCTCCGCAGAGCCTTCGGGGACGCTGCGCCTCGCCGCGAATGCCGGCACCATTGCTGCGTCGTACCCGTTGTAGATCGTCACCATGCGCCCGGGCGACAGTGAGGGTGTGTCCGCGAGCCACTGCCCGCGAGTCACGTGCGATGTCGCCACCGCGACGTTCGCGCTCTTGAGGACCGCGCGCTCGTGGGTCCGGGCGTACAGGTAGTGTGCGATGGTGGGATACGGGGCCACACACCAGCGCGACCAGGCATCCCGCATGTCGGCCACCCACGGCAGCCGGTACCGCCGTGCGGCGATGCGGCCGAGCACCGCGACACCGAACGGCGGTGCCGTGGCCAGCAGCACGTCCGGGCGCCGCTCTGCCACCAGCGCGTCGAGTTGCTCCAGCAACGGCCGCCGCCAGAACAACGAGACAGGATCGCCCCAGTGGGAGTACTGGGCCACGCGAAATCCCGCGCGTCCCCGCGTCAGCGACCAGTACCAGGGCGGGAAGCCGCTCGGTATGCGGTGCACCCGCACGCTCTCCGGAAGCGCCCTGAGAAGTGTGGCATCCACCGGAGCGCCTGACCAGAGTGCCAGATCCTCCGCCTGCACCGTCACGACGTCGAGATCGATCCCGCACGCCGGAAGCCCCCGGGCGAGTCCCATCACGCGCTGCACGCCCCCGGCGCCCAGCGGCGCAAACTCGAACGCGATGAGGAGTACGCGCAGCGGCGTGGCCGGTACCGGGCTCTCGCTGACGGGCAGGCTCATGCCGGCAGCAGGGCGAAGAGATCGAGCGTGAACTTCGCGGCGTGCGTGGGATAGCCGAAGGGGTCGTATTCGCCCCACGGGGGTGACGACCCCGGGATGGCACCGGAAATCTCCGGCCACGCCTCGAAGATCCGCACGCGGCGTTGCAAGGACTCGGCGACCGACTCCGCCGCCTGCCGGTACCTGGTGTCGCCCGTCGACCTCGCGAGCAGGCACCACGAGATGGCGACCTGCGCCTCGCCGGTCAGACAGCGCCACCGCGCGCGCGGGCGCCAGTCGCTGGATAGCCGGCCCGGCAGCCGGCCGCGAAGGCCGAAGAGATTGCGGAGCGCCCGCGCCGCCCGCTCCGCTGCGCCGGTGTACCGCGTGTCGCCCAGCAGCCCGCCGGCCTGCAACAGCCCCTCGAGGACATAACCGATCGTGTGGGTAGTCGGCGCCTCTGTGGCAGTGAACCCCGCCGACCGGAACCACCCCGAGGACTGCTGCTGCGCGAGCACCCAGTCGAGCGCCCGCCGTGCCGCCGCTGCGTACCGATCGTCGCCAGTCAATTCCGCCAGTCGCACGAGCGGCGCGGCGACCCGCGCGTAATACGTGTGCGGGATGCCGTTGAATGCGTGCCGGATCCAGATCCCGCTGGCATCCTGCTCCCGCAGAAGCCAGTCCCCGGACTCGCGCGCCAGCTCAGTCCACGCGGCGGCCGCCACGCCATCGATGTTCCGGGCGCGCGCCAGCGCACACCAGCCTTCCACGACCTGCGCCGTGTTGAACACGCTCGGGGTCGAATTGCCCGGATACCATTGTTTCCGGCAGATCGCGCCGCCGGCGATCCGTGTGCGCGCCAGCCAATCTCCGGCTCGCGCCGCGGCGTCTGCCAATTCGGGGTCGTTCCATGCGGTGGCGTAGTGCAGCAGCGTCGAGATGAGATAGCCCGTAATCTCGGGATACGCGCCCGCCCACCCGCTGGTGACGTGATACCGTGCCGAGGCACCCTCGCCACCGCCCCCTTCGATCGCGCGCTGTACCCACGCCATGATCGCCCGGGAACAGGCATCCCGCTCGGCAATGACGACACCTGATGACAAATAGGTAGCCAGGCGTCCCCGGCGCGCCAGAATGCCCAGCACGTCGGCCGCTGCCAACGTCCGGTTGCTCGCGCTTCCCATCTGCCGGCGCACCCGGTCTGCCGCGGACGCTGACGGCGTGCTCACCGGCGTATCCCGATGCCGGTCATCGGAGATCTCGTCGATTCTCGCCGCAAATGCGCGACCACGCGCGGGCCAGGCGAAGTCGCTGCACGCCCGCTCGGCGCCCCGTCGTCCCATCTCGCCGCGCCGCGATGGGTCTCGAAGGAGATCGCGCATGGCGTGCGAAAGGCCCGCCGAGTCCCGCGTGTCCACGAGCATGCCCGTCACTCCGTCCGCAATCGCTTCCGCCACGCCGCCGGTCGCGCCGCCGATGACCGCCTTGCCGTACGATCCCGCTTCCAGATACACGATGCCGAAGCCCTCGACGTCATGGGCCTCGGTCCGGGTCGGAAGAATGAAGAATTCGCATTCGGCAAACAGGGCCGCCTTCGTCGCTTCGTCGATCGCACCGGTGAACACGACGCGGCCGGCGACCCCGGCGGACCGCGCCAGCGCTGCGAGCGCGTCGCGCTCCGGCCCGGCCCCTGCGGCGACGTAGCGGAGCGCGGGGAACTCCGCCGCAACGGCGGCGAACGCCTCGATCGCGAGGTCGATCCCCTTTCGGTGCCGCAGGTGGCAGAGTGACAACACGAATGGGTCATCCCCCAACCCCAGGCGCTCACGGACGCCACGCCGGCTCTGGTCATCTGCGTCCGCCGGACGCGGCATGACGACGCCGGGCAAGAGCAAGCTCTGACGCGACTCGGACACCCCCATCGCCGCGAGCTTGGACGCCGTGTCGCGGCTGATGGCGAACCAGTGCGTCGCCGCGGCGACCATGTCCACGCGTCGTCTCGCCCACGCGGGCGCGAGCGCCTCGACCAGTTCGAGCCCGTACGCAATGCCGGCAAACTCGAGGCCCAGATCGCCGCACGCGACATACCAGGGATGCGTCACGGGACTCATCCGGCCCAGCACGTAGGCTGAGTTGGGGTGCTCGGCGTGGATGCCGGCGAGCAACCGGCGCACCCGGCGCCGGCGGCCGAGGTGCCAGACCAGCGTGTTCATGCGCCGCATCGGCATGAACCCATCTCCGCGGCGAGATTGCGCCTGGCGGAACCACGCGACTTCGCGATAGCGAAACGGCAGGCCGGGGTTGAGCGCCTCGGCTCCGGGCACGCTCGTCACCACGAGCACGTCGTGCGTCTCGGATGTCGCGAGCGCCAGTTCGTGGAGGTATTCGGCGATCCCGCCCAATGCCGGTTTTGAATCCTCGGTGAGGATGACGATCCGCCGGCGTCCCGCTCGGGTGCTCACGCGGCCGCTGGAGCGCACGGTCATCACCCGGTCTTGGCTGGCACGGGATACCACGCGCCGAGCCGTTCGAGTTGCTCGCGGATCGGGGGCCGTGCATCGCTCGGGATGAGCGACCGGTCCACGGCCTCGGCACCGGCCGCCTCGGCAACCGTGAGATGCGGCGCGTACAGATCGCGAAACGCGCACAGCAGCTCGTACTTCGTCACCACCGGGGTGCCCGGCTGGATCAACGACGCGACGGGCTCTCCCCGCGCACGGGCCGCTGCGCATTCGAGCGCGATAGCTGCCCAGTCAAGAGTGGTGATGCCGTTCCAGCGATGGTTAGTGTAGCCAGGCACAGGGCGGTCCGGCGGCTGGCGCAAAAACCACGCGAGCAGCCCATGACCATCCCCGCGGTCCGGCCCGATCACCGACACGCGCAGCACGGTCGCGTTGGGATATCGGGTGATGCTTTCGCCGAGAGCCTTCGAAAAACCGTACGCGTCCGCGGCGTCGAGCGGATCATCGATGCGGTACCCTCCGCGGACACCGGCGAAGACACAGTCGGTACTGGCGTGTACGATGTACTGCGAGGCATCCAGCTCCGTCGCGAGATGGACCGGGAAGAGCGCGTTGGCGAGGTAGAGCGCCGGCGGGTCATCGCTGCGCTGCTTCGTGAGACCGAGGCAGTTGATGACGACCGCCGCCCCGGAGTCGCGCACCGCGGCGACGAGACGATCCGCCGGCCCTCCCTCGTAGCGCACGTCCGCCGTCACAACCTCGTACCCCGCGCCCGCCGCATAGCGCGCCACCACGTGGCCGAGCATGCCGCGGTGACCGAGTACGAACAGCCGTCGCCGGGCGTCGCTCACGGTCTGAACGACGCGCGCCAGGTCCGGCCCATCCTGCCGGGGGAGCGAACGCCGGCTGCTGCCTGAGTCATCGGCCCTAGATGTAGTACTCGACGAGCCCCACGCGGTCGAGAAGTGCCCCGATCTCCTCGGAGCTGGTGAGCCGCCGCGTATTCGCCGAGGTGTACTCCGTACCGACCGGGTAGTGCACCGTACCGGCCGGGACACGGTATTCCGGGTGGATCGTGAAATACTCGTCCGTCTCCTCGGCACGCCGCAGCTCGTATTCGTTGACCAGCACCTCGTCGATCTTCTCGCCGGGCCTGATCCCGACGGTGCGGATCGCGACGTCCGCGCCATCGCCGTACTTCGCGATGAGCGCCCGCGCGAGATCGGCGATCGTTGCGGCCGGCGCCTTCCGGACGAAGATCTCACCGCCCATGGCGTGGCTCATCGCGTGGACCACGAGGTCGACTGACTCGTCGAGCGTCATCAGGAACCGCGTCATGTGGCCGACCGTTATCGTGATCGGGCCGCCCGCCTCGATCTGCTTCCGGAACAGCGGTATGACCGATCCGCGGCTTCCCATCACGTTGCCGTAGCGAACGCAGCAGAATCGGGTGTCGAGCGGAACCTGGTTCCGCGAGCACACGATCTTCTCCATCATCGCCTTGGACATGCCCATGGCGTTCACCGGCTTGACTGCCTTGTCGGTGCTGAGCGCGACCACCGTCCGCACACCCGCCCGCAGCGCGGCCTCACACAGGTTGTGCGAGCCGACCGTGTTCGTCTGGAACGCCTCGTACGGATAGGCCTCGCAGGACGGCACCTGCTTGAGCGCGGCCGCGTGAAAGACGAGATCGACGCCGCGTAGCGCGCTGCGGAGGCGCTCTGGATCCCGCACGTCCCCGATGATGTACTCGAAATCCGGCAGGCGCTGCTGCATCTCCCACTGTTTTTTCTCATCGCGGCTGAAGATGCGGATTCGCCGCGGCCCGAGGGCGCTGAGATGGGACGCGACGCGGTTGCCGAACGACCCCGTCCCGCCGGTGATCAGCACCGTCTGGCCGGCGATGCCGGATGTGGCAGTGGTTCGCGGTTCCGCTTGGCGCGGCTGTCCCTTCCCTGCCGGCGGGGTCATGCGACGACCTGCTCCAGGCGCGCCGCCGCCGCCGCGGCAATCGCGCGTGGCGTGAGCGCAGTCCTCCGGTCCAGCCGCCTCCGGGCACGCACCGCCGCGCCGAGGCGCGGCATGGCGGCCAGCAGGCCACGGGCCGTAGCGCGGTCGCCGCGCAGCGCGCTCGTGATGAATCTCAAAGGCGCGAGCGCCAGAAAGCCCGCGAGAAAACCCCAGCCGCCGATGTTCTTCATCGTGAACAGTACGTGGTTTCGGGCCAGAAGCGTCTGGAATTGTGCTTCCCGCGTCACGTCGCGCATCGTCGCCGCCTCTCGATGATAGATGACGCTGGCCGGCTCGAAGACCGTGCGCCAGCCCCGCATCCATGCCCGGTACGACAGGTCGACGTCCTCATAGTACGCCGGGCGGTACAGCGGGTCGAATCCTCCGAGACCGACGAACCGGTCCCGCCGGAACGCCGCGCATCCCCCGCCGGCATCGAGTGTGTACACCGGCTCCGTGACCGTCAGATCCCACCACTTGTAGAACCACCACCGGCGGAGTGCCATCCGCCGCTGTCCCGTCGTGCGGCGTACACCGTCCCAGTCGAACACGTTCGCCGTCGCGGCGAACACCGACGGGTCGCCGAAATGACGGACCAACGGCGCCACGAACCCCGGATCGACCCGCATGTCGTTGTTCAAGATAATGACGACCGGCTCCGGACAGCTCGCCACGATGGGATTGAGCGAGAAGAGAAAATCATTGGCCGCTGCGACGACGACTTCCACCTCGGGGAACTCGCGCCGCACAGTCGCGACATCCGGCTCCGTGCTGCGGTTGTCTACCACGACCACTCGCACGATTCCGGGATACCGGTCAGCGGCGTCGCGAAGCGATGGCAGAAGCAGCCGGAGATGCGCGATGCCATTCCAGTTGAGCACCAACACGGCGCACGCGGGCGGCCAGGACGACGCGGTCATGCGGCGGCTATCGTCCGGCCAGCCAGTGATTCGACGGCCTGGATCACCGGCTCGAATGTCTGCGTGAAATCGAGGTGACGGGCGTAGTATTCCCGGACCGCTTCGGCATACCGATCGTAGTCCGCGCAGATCGTTCGCGCCGCATCGGGGATCTCGTCGGTGGTGCGCACCCGCACGCCGCATCCCTCGCGCTCCACCCAGTCGAAGCACGCCAGCCGGGTAGTAATGACGGGCAGCGCGTTCTTCATATAGAGGCACAGCTTGCCGGAGGCGGTCCCCATCAGCCGGTCGTTGGCTTTACGATCGTCATACAGCGCGAGGCCAATGTGGGCGGATGAGATGGCGTAGTCGAGGAGACTGGCCGGGAGAGTCGCGGGACTGAACCACACCGCACCTCGTGAATCACGGGCCTGCATCTGGGTGGGAAGCCGCCCCTGAAACACGACCGCTGGCATCGTGTCGTCCCATGAAGCCGCCGCCGTCGCCAGCGCCTCGGCCGGCTGCCAGCCCATGCCGCCCGCATGTACGATCACGGACCGGTTCGGAGCGATTCCAAGCAGTTCCTGATAAAAATGTGATTGGTGCCGCTCGGCCGGGCCGGGCGAGCTGTTCGGGACGACGTGGATCGGATGGTCCCCCGGCAACCGGTTCAACCCCCGGAGGAAGTCCGCGCGATCCTGCGACAGGGCAATCGAAAACGCGCACCGCTGGTGGTCCCGCCGCTCGCGCATCTTCCATCGGCGTTGCGCTGCGGTCGTCAGCTCGCCGTCGACGATCAGTTCATCCGAGATGTACCCGACCGGCGCCGCGGAGAAGCTGGATGCCGTGCTGGCCCAGTGGAGGCCCCACTGAGGAGCCGCCAGCACCGCCGCGTACCGCGGCCGGTGCATCGCCAGACGAGCCAAGAGGGTCACCGCGCCCGGATAGGTGATGTCCACCGGAATCACCCGGATCCGCGGATTCGAAAAGGCGGGTGCCGGATGCGTCGCCGTGAGACGAGTATAAACATCCACGCGCGCGCCCCGCGCCGCGAACGCCTTGATCGGCTCGCGAAAGCAGGCCAGCGCATCGACGTACGGGTGCTCGATGACGAACGCGATGTGCAGCGGGCCGCGCACGGTCACGAGACGGCCGCGGAGACCAGCGGGGCGGCGGCCGGATGGATCTCCCACGTGCATGCAAGCCGCACTGGGCCAGCCCCGGCCGTCGGCTCGAAATGCTCACCGGTGTCGCGCCGGATGGGCTGCACATCGAAATATCCGGCTTGCGGCAGGAAATCGAGGATCCGGGCCCCCGACAACACCGCGCACGAGACCGCATAGCGACCCGGGTTGAGCACCGGGTTGGGCACACAGAGGTCGACGGTATAGGTGTTGTTGCGGCCGGCGGCCATGATCACGCCCGCTTCATCGCTGTTGAACGTCACGATCCGGTTGCCGTACAGATCATCGATGCCGACGCCGATCGCCGCGCTATGGATGTTGCTCATCGCGGCGAAGGTCAGACGCAGACGGAGATCCTCGCCGAAGCGAAACCCCGATTTCCCTTCCGCGGCCGGCCGTACCTCGACCACCGTTAGTCTCGCCAGCTCGCCATACTCATCGAGACGGCGCGGCAGCGCCGCCGTCTCCCAACGGAGCGAGTCAGGTCGCTGCTCGTCCGCCAGGTACTGCGTGACGGCTTCGAGCGTCGGTCCATCGAAGGCGAGACGGCCATGGCGCAGCAGCAGCCCTCGCGAGCACAACCGAGAGATCGCAGCCATGTTGTGGCTCACGAACAGGACAGTGCGGCCCCCGCGCCCGACGTCCTGCATCTTGCCGAGACACTTCTGCTGAAACGCCGCGTCGCCGACGGCAAGGATCTCGTCCACCATCAGGATCTCCGGCTCGAGGTGCGCGGCGACCGCGAAAGCCAGCCGGACGTACATCCCCGATGAGTATCGCTTGACCGGCGTATCGAGAAAGGACTCGACCTCGGAGAATGCCACGATCTCGTCGAACTTCCGCGTGATCTCGGAACGCCGCATCCCGAGGAGCGATCCATTGAGGTAGACGTTCTCGCGGCCGGTCAGCTCGGGGTGGAACCCGGTCCCCACCTCGAGCAGGCTGGCGACTCGTCCGCGAATGGCGATCGTCCCGGAGGTTGGCTCGGTGATCCGGCTGAGTGCGCGCAACAGGGTGCTCTTCCCCGCGCCGTTCCGGCCGACGATACCGACGACGGTCCCAGCGTCGATCGAGAACGAGATGTCGTCGAGCGCGTGAAACGGGCGGCTCCGGGCTTCCGTTCCGCCCCGCGCCAGCCGCCACGCGCGTCGCAGCGGAGCACTGACCGCCGTCACCGCCGCCTCACGAAACGTCGTATAGCCCCGCACGCGAGCGCCGAGCACGTACTCCTTGGTCAGGTGCTCGACGACGATGACGGGGCCGCCGGTGGCGCTAGACGACATCGACGAACCGCCTCTCGACGCGCTGGAAGTACGCGATGCCCGCCACCAGTGAAAGGCAGACCGCGACCGCCGAAATCACGACCAGATCCCAGGACGGTGGCCGCCCGAGCATCGATGCGCGAAACCCGTCCGTCATCCCCGTCATGGGGTTCATCGCGAAGGGAACGCGCCACCGCTCCGGCACCGAACTCGCCGCGTACACGACGGGTGTCGCATACATCCAGAGTTGCACGGCAAAGGGTACGATGTAGCGGAAATCGCGGTACGTCACGGTGAGGGCCGCCAGCAGGGCCCCGATGCCGATCGCCGCCAGCATCACGCCCAGCGTAAACACGGGCGCGAGCAGGAGCAGGGGCGTCAGCGCCACATGATACCACGCCAGCAGCCCGGCCATGAGCACCGAAGCCACGGCGAGATCCACGAGGCCCACGCCGACCGCGGCCAGGGGCACGATCATGCGGGGGAAGTAGATCTTCGTGATCAGGTTCGCGCTGTTGACGAGGCTCGTCGACGACATCGCCACCGTCGTCGCAAAGAACGTCCACGGCAACAGCCCCGCATACACGAACACCGGATACGCGACGCCATCGCTCGGCAGATGCGCCAGCCGGCCGAAGATCAGAGTGAACACGACCATGAACAGCGCAGGCTGCAGCACCGCCCAGAGCGCTCCCAGGACGGTCTGCTTGTATCGCACTTTGACGTCGCGCCAGACGAGAAAGTACAGGAGCTCGCGGAACTCCCAGAGCTCGCGCAGATCGAGCATCCGCCACCCACGGTGGCGGCGGTACACCCGCGGCGCGGACCCGGACTCCGGCGGCACCGCCCTGGCGATCGGAGCGGGCCCGACGGCGACCGGCACTTTAGGCGATGGGGACCGCGGGGCCGGACCCCGTCGGCACACGGTCGCGGCCGCGCGCCCGATCCCCGGATGAAATCCCCTTCGCCACCGCCGGGGCGGCCGCCACTGGGGCAGCCGCGGCTACGCTCGCGCCAGGCGCTTGCCGCCGGCCAGCACCCATCGGCCAGAGCGTGAGGAGCTTGGCCTCGATCTGTTCGCGCAAATCGCCGGAGATGGCGTGGAAATGCGGGAATGGCGATCCCGCCCCCACCCCGTCCGCCCAGAGGACCATGGAGCCGAACCGGCGGCCATCATGGCCGAGGAGCGGCAGTGTGACGTGCCACCAGGACGGCTGCAAATGCGGCGCATCAGGCGCGTTCCACGTCCATACGGCGACATCGTCTTCGTCGGTCGCGTCCGGGCGATGCGGTCCGCGTCCGCCGACGGACCCACGGCGCCCATCCAGAAATGCCGCCCGCAGGCGCACCTCGGCCCTGGGACATCCGTCCTCCGCCAACGTCTCGCCGAGTGCCACGAAGACCGCCGCAAGGTCATCGAGCGTACCCATTCGGGCGCTCGCCTCCCGCACCCGGACTCCACGCTCGATCGTGTGGCGCTGCCGTACTCCGCGCCGCAGCAAGCGGCCGACTTCCTCGAACTCGTAGATACGGAGCCGCTGCACCATGAACCCGACGCCGATCCCGATCGTCACGAGCACCAACGCCACGACGTGGCCGCCGTTGTTCACCAGGAGCATGCCGGCCAGCGCGAGTAGCGCGCATACGCCGTAGAGTGCCAGTACCACCGCGCGCGGCGAATAACCCCGCCCCAGCAACCGGTGATGGATGTGCCCGCGATCCGCCGCGAAGATCGGCTGCCGGCGGAGGAACCGGCGCGAGACGGCGATCAGGGTGTCGAGTACCGGAAGCCCGAGCGATACCACGGGGATCGCGACCGCGATCACGGTGGGCGACTTCTGGGCGCTCAACGCCCCGATGCCGGCAAGCATGAATCCGACGAACAGGCTTCCGGAATCACCCAGGAAGATCGTTGCCGGATGAAAGTTGAAGTAGAGAAAGCCCAGCATCGCGCCGGCCAGAATCAGCGTCACCAGCGCGGCGCCAAAGCGTCCGTTGGCGATCGCCACCACGAACATCGTCGTCAGCGCGAACAACGCCGCGCCGGACGCCAGCCCGTCCAGGCCGTCGATGAGGTTGAACGCGTTGGTGATGCCGACGAACCACAGTACGGTGAACACCAGGCCCGCGACCCCACCCAGCTCGATGACGCCAATGAAGGGGAGCGACAGGGTCGTCATCCGGACTCCCGCCGCGAAGACCAGCACCGCGATCAGGATCTGGGCGAGAAACTTCCAGCGCGCGTGAAGCTGTCGCAGGTCGTCGTAGAGGCCCACGCCATGGATCGCCAACCCGCCCGCGAATACCACCAGCAGCCCGCGGCCACTGCCCGCGAACACGCTGCCGCCGAACAACAGGAACAGCGAGATCGATGTGATGGCAACCGCCAGCACGATTCCGACGCCGCCGACCCTCGGGATCTGCGTGCCGTGCAGCTTGCGCGCGTCGCTGAGATCGAACAATCCGGCCCGCCGTGCTTTCTGGCGAACGGCGAAGGTCGCGAGCATCGACGTCGCTGCGGCCGCCACGAACGCCAGTGCGTAGACCCGTACGCTGGGCCGCCCAGCGACACTGCCCAGTATCCCGTCGAACGCGGTGCCCGCCGCTGCGCCCAGCGCACTGCGAAATCCGCTGGCCCCGGCTCCGGTCATCGCGGCGGCCATGCTAATCACGGTCGACCCCCGCACTCACGGTGGCCCCGGCGCGCCGCAGCCGTCCCGCCATCGCATCATCCATCCGCGCACGCACGACGACGGCCGAACCCTCGGTGCCCACGTTGAGGACTTCCGCTTCCCGATAGAGATCGGCCAGAAGCTTGCCGGAATCCGCCGGGAGGTGCACGATCGACAGCGGACGCATCACCCGGACCGCGGCCGCCAGCTCCCGGCGCAGCGAGTCGAGCCCGCAGTCCGTCACGGCCGAGGCGAAGATCGAATCCGGCAGCAGGTTGCTCACGCGATCCCTGAGCGCCGAGGCGTTGGGTCCGTCGAGTTGATCCATCTTGTTGAAGACGTGCCGGATCGGCGTCCGGCTCGCCCCCAGGTCAGCGAGGACGTCCTCCACGACCGCGCGCTGGTCCTCCCACGCGGGATGGCTGGCGTCGATGACATGCAGCAACAGATCGGTCTCCGTGACTTCTTCGAGCGTCGCCCGGAACGAGGCGACGAGGTGATGCGGCAGCTTGCGGATGAAGCCCACGGTGTCCGTCATGAGAACCCGTGCCCCACCCCCCACGTCGGCGTCCCGGGTCAGCGGGTCGAGCGTCGCAAATAGCCGGTCTTCGACCACGACGTCCGATGCCCCTGTCATACCCTTGAGAATGGACGACTTGCCCGCATTTGTGTATCCGACGAGCGCCACCCGGAACGCCCCCTGGCGCGCCTGGCGCTGCACCGACCGCGTGCGCTCCACGTCCTCGAGCCGCTCGCGAAGGAGTTTGATCCGGTGGCCAATCATCCGCCGGTCGGTCTCGAGCTGCGTCTCACCTGGGCCCCGCATGCCGATACCGCCCCGGACCCGTTCCAGGTGTGCCCACATCCGCGTCAGACGGGGCAGCATGTATTCGAGTTGGGCCAGCTCGACCTGCAGCTTCGCTTCACTCGTGCGGGCCCGCGTCGCGAAAATGTCGAGGATCAGCTCGGCACGGTCGATGACCCGCCGGCCGGTGGCCACTTCGATATTCTTGCCCTGCGCCGGGGTCAACTCATCGTCGAAGATCACGACGGACGCCTGCAGCTCCTCGATCCGCGCTCGCAGCTCGTCGATCTTGCCGGTGCCGAGATAGGTCGCGGGGTGCGGCCGCTCCAGCCGCTGGACGACTTCTCCCACCACCACCGCCCCCGCCGTGTCGGCCAGTTGCGCTAGCTCCCCCAGGTGATCGTCTACGACGTGACGATCGCCTGAGCGCTTGAGCGGAGCTCCAACGAGCAGTGCACGCTCGATGGATGGCGCGAGCGAAATCAGCTCGCGCGAAATGCGAACTCCGGCATCTTGGGTTTATCCATCCGTTTGGTCCCTCGTCGGCGCCCCGGCGCCCGGCTCGGGCGCCGCACTGCGCTCGGCCTTGGCACGCAGATCCGCCCACCACGCCAGCCGCTTGGCGATCTCCTTCTCGAAGCCGAATGGCCCAGGCTCGTAGAGGGTGCTCCCGGCCGCCGCATCCGGCAGGTAATCCTGTGGAATGTATGCCTCTGGCACGCCATGCGCATATTGGTAACCCCGCCCGTAACCCAGGTCTTTCATGAGTTTCGTGGGGGCGTTCCGGAGGTGGAGCGGTACCCCCTCCGCCGGGGTCCGCCGGGCCAGGTCCAAGGCCGCCCCCCACGCCCGGTAGACCGAATTCGACTTCGGGGCGGTCGCCAGGTAGACCGCCGCCTCCGCCAGAGCCAGTTCTCCCTCAGGGGAGCCGAGGAAGTGGTACGTGTCCCGCGCGTCCAGGGCGACCCGCAACGCGGTGGGGTCGGCCAATCCAACGTCTTCGGCCGCAAACCGCACCGTCCGCCGCGCGATGTACATCGGGTCTTCGCCGCCCTCGATCATCCGCGCCAGCCAGTACAAGGCTCCCTGCGGGTCGCTCCCCCGGAGCGCCTTGTGGTAGGCTGAGATGAGGTTGTAGTGCTCTTCACCCGACTTGTCGTACCGCGCCACCCGCGCCTGCATCGCGTCGCGAACCGCGGCAGCGGTAATCACGCCGCCGCCGGCGCCGCCGCGCTGGCGCGCGACGAACGATGCGGCGGCTTCGAGAGAGTTGAGCGCACGCCGCGCGTCGCCGTCCGCCTCCGTCACGATCGTTTCGAGTGCCGCATCCTCGATCGTCAGGTGCATCGCTCCGAGTCCCCGCTCCGCATCCGAGAGTGCGGTCCGGACCATCGCCACCAGATCGTGAACTGCCAATGGTGCGAGCACGAACACACGGAGCCGCGACAATAGCGCGCCGTTGATCTCGAATGACGGGTTTTCGGTCGTCGCGCCGATCAGCGTCAGCGTGCCATTCTCGACGTACTGGAGGAAGGCGTCCTGTTGCGCGCGGTTGAACCGGTGGATCTCGTCCACGAACAGCACCGTGCCCCGCCCCTCCGCGCGCCGTGCCTCCGCTTCGCCGACGATCACCCGCACCCGGGGCACTCCTTCGGTGACGGCGGAGAACGGAACGAACTCACGGTCGGTGTATTGCGCGACGAGACGCCCCAAGGTCGTCTTCCCCGAGCCCGGCGGGCCCCAGAACAGCATCGATCCAACGGTCCCGCTTTCGATCTCCGTTCGGAGCGGTGTGCCGGGGCCAAGGAGCTGCTCGTGTCCCAGAAACTCATCGAGCGTGCGCGGCCGCATCCGCGCCGCGAGCGGTTCCGGCAGCAGTGCTGAACTGGGATTCTTGGGCGCCCGCGCGGACGCGGGTGGGTGCGGCGTCATACGCCCACCAGCGACCGCGCGGCAAGGTAGATCGCGCTGCCCGCCACGCAGGCCAGAGCTGGGCGCCAGCCGGGCTCGCGCTGGAGCTCCGGGACGAGGTTCGACGCGGCGACGTAGAGCGTGACGCCTGCCGAGAGCGCGAGCCCGTTGGCCGCCAGGACCGGCGTGACGCCCGTGGCGACCACTCCGAGAAGCGTCGAGATGCCCAGGATAACGGCCGCACCGAATGCGCTGCCCCTGCTGCCTCCTGCCGCGAGCACCAGGCTCGACGCCGCGACGCCCTCTGGAATCTTGTGCAAGCCGATCGCGACGAGGACCAGCACGCCCAGCGCCGCACTCACCGAAAAGCCGCTCGAGATCGCGACGCCATCGAAGAACGTGTGAAGAACCAGCCCGGCGATCGCCGATCGCGACACGGTGGGACTGAGATGACCCGGCTGCTCGCTGAAATGAAAATGGCCTGGCAGAGCATGCTGCATGACGTACACCAGAAGGTACGCGCCGAGGGCCACCGCGGCCGCGCTGTCCCCTCCCCGGCGGATCGCGTCAGGCAGGAGATCGGAGAGCGACACGCCAAGCATGAAACCCGCGGCCAAGGCCACCAGAAACGCGAGGACCGACGAGCTCCATCGTGCACGGATGGTCACCATCGCCGCACCGGCCACGTTCGCGAGCGCAGCCACGCCGCCGGCCGCGAGCGCGGGCGAGTTCACAAGGGCCCCGCTGGACGGCGGCTCACGCGGGCGCGAGTCCGAGACGCGCCACCGTGGCGTCGAGCGCCTCGGTCAGCTCCGGCGCCGGTTCGAAATCGTGGCGGCTGAGTTTCCAACTGCGCGTGGCCACGACGCGCCGCTCCTCGAGGCCGAGTCCGACGAGGAGATACAACCACCGGTCGCTGCGGCCGTAGATGAACAGCTCGAGATGCGGATTGATGGTGAGCTGGTCCTCGGTCGTGTAGATCGCGATCTCGGCCCCGCCCGCCGCTGCGAGCGGCGCCTTGATCCGCCCGACCGCATCCTGCACGTCCGGGAGCGCGATTGCAGTGCCCGCCCAGTTCCGCTGGCGCCGGCGATCGTCGATCGTCACGTCCACCGCCGGGGGAAAATGGTCCAGCAGTACGTGGAACAGATCGACGCCACGCTCGGCGTTCGTCACCACATGCGCGGAGTAGTAGTCCGCCTCGCGGACGAAGGTGAATCCGTCGAGCCCGGACCGGAATCGCCGCCATACGGATGTCTCGGGCTGTCGCCCACGAAAGAAAGGCACGCGAGATGTCCTCGGTTCGCGGTTAGCCGCCCGGCCCGTCTGCCGGACGCCGGCCCGCCTTCTGTAGCGCCAGCACCAACAGTTGCGCACGGGTGTTCTGGGACGGATCGGCCAACACCAGGGCGAGCAGATCGCGAAGGATCTCCCCCAGTTGCCGCCCCGGAGCGATACCGGCACCGATCAAATCATCGCCGTCGACCGCAAGGTCGGCGAGTTCCACTGCATCGTGAAACGCACTGCGGACCGCGCGCCGGTAGAGTCCGCGGACGGCAGTCGCTGCCGGTGCGGGCGCACCGCTCGCACGCTGCGCACTCCAGCGAGCCGCCACGATACGCAGCAGCGACGCAATGCGCGTCCGGCCGGCCGCCGCCACCCAGCGGCGGATCACCTCATCCGGCATCCGGCCGCCACCGGCGAGCGTGCGCTCCATCTCCGGCCCGATGAGCTGCCACGCCCCCGCGAGACTGGCGATCCACTCGGCATCCGCGTTCGAGAATCGCAGGGCCTTGAGCGCGCGGAGGCCCGCGTCCGGCGGCATCGCCAGGAACATCGCCGCGAGGCGGGCGAGACGCCGCGCATCTGCTCTCGCGACCGAACGGGCAGCGGCTGGTGTATCGCCGCCGATCGGGCGCCCGGGCTGCGCCAGACAGTCGAGTGATGCCACCGTGATCGCATCGAGTTCCGCCAGGCGCGGCACCAGCACCGAGAGCGCCCCGCTCTCGCGCCACATGCGCAGCGCAGTGCTGGGTTTCGCCACTTGCGTCATGGTCTTGGCCAACTCTTCCTTGACTCGCTCGGCTGACAACTGCGGCAGGTACGGCGCACTCGCCACGATCGCCGCCCAGGTCGCGGGCTCGATCTCATAGCCGAACCGCGCCGCGAACCGGAGGCCCCGCAGCGCCCGCAGCCGGTCTTCGCGCATGCGGTCGGCAGCCGTCCCGACGGCACGAATCACGCGCCGGTCCAGATCCCCCCGCCCGTCGAACGGATCGTGCAGGATCCGGCGGCTTGGCGAGTACGCGATGGCGTTGATCGTGAAATCGCGCCGCGCCAGGTCCTCGTCCAGCGACGCCCCGAATTCGACGTCCGCGTGGCGGCCATCCGTGCGCACATCGCGCCGAAAGGTCGTCACTTCGTGCATCGCGCCCGCCGCGTCGAGCACACCAACGGTTCCGTGCGATACACCGACCGGAATCGTTCGCCGCCGGAACAGGTGTATCACCTGGTCCGGCGTGGCCGCGGTCGCGAGATCCCAGTCGCTGTGCCGGTGCCCGGTCAGTGCGTCGCGCACGGCCCCGCCGACACACCAGGTCTCGTATCCCGCGCGTTCGAGGCGCGCGGCGATGTCCAGCACCGATCCCGGAGGATCGAAGCCGGCGGGAAGGTTGCCCTCGTCGCGCACATCCAGGTGATTCGCGTGATCAGCCATCGCCACCTCAGCGTTCGAACACCGCGGCCAGATCGGTGCCGCTGAGGCCAGCGCCGAGTGCCAGCATGAGATCGATGCGCGCCTGCTGCGGGCGGAGTGCACCCGCGAAGATCGCGCCGGCATCGTGGAGCGACCGCCCGCCACCGGGGAATCCGTAGGTCGGCCCGACGCGCCCTTGATGGATGCGCGACGTGATCACAACCGGACGGCCCGTGACCAGCCAGCGCTCGACCGCGGCGAAGATCGGGGGATTGGTGTTGCCCCGGCCCAGGGCCGCGAGCACGACGCCCACGCCACCCTCGCGCGCGGCGTCGAGCAATCGCCCATCCGCACCCGCGTAGGCATACACGATGTCCACGGGCGACGCTGGCCGCTCCGGTGCCAGCACCGGGGCGTGAGTGGCCAGCGAGCGATGGAAGACAACGGACTCACCATCCACGATCCCCAGCGGGCCCAGTCCCGGACTTCCGAACGCCTCGAGCAGGTGGGTGTGCACTTTGGTCACGTCGGCGGCAGTGAAGATCTGTCCCGCGAACACGACGAGCACACCCCGGCCGCGTGCGTACGGACTCGCCGCGACGCGCACGGCCGCGAGCAGGTTCGCCGGTCCATCCCAGCTCAACTCATCGGACGTACGCATCGCCCCCGTGAAGATGATCGGCTTGGGGGTCGCGACAGACCGCGCCGTCATGTACGCCGACTCCTCCAGGGTATCCGTGCCCTGCGCCACGACCACCGCGGAGACGTCCGGTCTCGCCACATGGTGCGCGATCCGAGCGCGGAGGGCCCACATCTGATCGACGGTGAGATGCGCGCCCGGCATCGTCGCCCACTCGTCCACCTCCAGCACGCCGGCACGCTCGATCCCAGGGACGGCAGCGAGCAGTTGCGCGCCACGCAACGCCGGCACGGGCGCGCCCCCGGCCGCCGGATCGGCTTTCATCGAGATCGTGCCGCCCGTGAACACGAATACGATCACCGGCTGTGGCCCCGGCCAGGGACGGAAATCATCAGTGGCGCCGTCCGCGCATCAGCTCGCGCAGCCGCGCCAGGAGCCCGTGCCCCACGCGCACGGGGGGTACTGGCAATACCCCGAGATTCGACAGCACGCGCCGTGGGTTGATCTCGGTGAGCAGGGTGGCGTGCTCCGCCGCGCCCTGTTCGCCGAGCCATGTGCGTACGGCCGCGAGCGAGCGGCGATCGCCGTGGTTGTCGCTCGCCAGGCAATCGGCGAGTCCCTCTTCGACGAGCGCGAGCGCGAGCTGCCCCATGCGGCCACCGGCGAGCAATGCCACGGCGTCCACCTGGATCACGGTGCCGGACTGCCGCCACGACCTCACCAGCTCCGGAGTGCAGCCCCAGTAACGCTCCGGATGCGCGAGCACCGGAACCAGTCCCGCCATCTTCAGGCGGAACAACTCGTCGCCGGCGCGAGCGGGCACTCCCGTTCGCGGGAACTCGACAAGCACGGCCGACGATGTCCCCAGTGTGAGTCCGGGTGCCGTGAGGTCCACACCAGGGACGTCCAGCATGATCTCCCACCCCCGCTGCAACGCCGGCGTTCCGGGCGCCGCGGCCAACAGCGTATCGAAGATCGCGGCATACGCGGCGTGCGGCGCCTCGGCCGCCTTCGACGCGCGCAGATGCGGGGTGCAGACGACAGTCTCGACTCCTTCGCCGGCGAACCGGGTGAGCACTTCCACGGAAACATCGACCGACGGCGATCCGTCATCGACTCCTGGCAGCAGATGCGAGTGGATGTCGATCACGCGCCGGTACGGACGGCCGGTGCTGCCGCGTTGGGAACGCGGTCGCGGGGGGTCACGGGACGCTCGCCAGCGCCGCGAGCCGCGCCGTCGCCTGCTCCGCGCGGTCCCCGATCCGCGACGGATCGTCTGCCGCCAGCTCGAACGCGTAGGTCACCAGTGCGTCTGCCGCGAGGAGGTCGAGGGCGCAATCGCGCGAGTTGCAATCGCCTCTCAGCAATTGCGTCAGGAGCCGCTCGCCCGCAGCGAGATACGACTCGGGCGTCTCGGCGGGTGCCGCGCCCACCGAGCGATGGTAGCTGTCGAGCGCGTCCCGCATTCGGCGCGCGAGCGCGCGAGGTGGCAGGTCTTCCGGGCCGGTGACGGGCCGCACACTGGACGACACGGCGCTCACGTCAGCGATGCGACGATGGACAGCAGCCGGGCCCCGTCAGGAGCCCGGCCGGCCGGGTTCCAGCACGCGCCGGACCGTCGGCACCACGGCATCAAGCGCCGCCCCGATTCGCGATGCGTCCGGCAATCCCGCTTGCGCCATGTGCGGCTTGCCGCCGCCCTTCCCGCCCGCCGCCGCCGCCAGATCGCGGATGATGGTATCGGCCCGCACGTCGCGCGCGCGCAGATCGTCCGTGACGACGACCAGCAACGTGTGCTTCCCATCGTCGAAGGACGCGGCGAGGACGCCGATGCCGGACCCCAACCGCTCCCGCAGCGCATCGCCGAGTGCCTGCAGCGATTTCACATCCGCCGTCTGCACGCGCTCCGCGACGACCCGCATGCCATCGACCGCCTGGGCGCGCTGCACCAGATCCCCGGCCTGGTCCCCAGTCGCACTCCCCGGGGCGCCCGTTCTCGCCGCTTCCGTGACGCGCTTCTCCAGCGTGCGGCGCTCGGCCACCAGATGTTCCACACGCTGGGCGAGAGCCACCGGGTCCGCGGGCGCCCGCAGCGACGCCGCGATGCGCTCCATCGCGCCGTCGTACACGCGCGTCCGGGCATACGCCCCGCGCCCGGTGACCGCCTCGATCCGGCGGGTTCCGCCGCCGACTCCCGTCTCGCTCACGATCTTGAATTGCAGGATCTCGCTGGTGTTGCGTACGTGCGTCCCGCCGCACAGCTCCGCCGAGAATCCCGGGACCGTGACCACTCGTACGATGTCGCCGTATTTCTCGCCGAAGAGCGCCATCGCCCCCTCCGCCACCGCCGTGGCGTACGGCCTCTCGGTCCAGGTCACCGGCACCGCGCGCGCGATCTCCCGGTTCACGAGTCCCTCCACGGCCGCCACGGCGGACGCGTCGAGCGGAGCCGGATGGCTGAAGTCGAATCGCAGCCGGTCCGGTGCGACCAGCGATCCACGCTGATGCACGTGCTCACCCAGCACCTGCCGGAGGGCCGCGTGCAGCAGGTGTGTCGCGGTGTGATTGCGCTCCGTGTCCTGGCGCGTGTCGCGCGGCACTCGCGCGGTCACCGGCCCCCATTGGAACGCACCCTCGAGACGCCCGATCATCGCGACGCGGCCGTCCGCCTTGCGGACCTCTTCCACGTCCATTCGCCAACCCGGACCCACGATCTCGCCCCGGTCCGAGATCTGTCCGCCCGATTCCACGTAGAACGGACGCTCGGTCAGAACGAGGGCCGCCCGGCCATCGCCGATGTCCCGCTTCGCGGCGACTTGCGTCTGCGTTTCGAGCCTGTCGTACCCGACGAAGCGGTACCGCTCGGGCGGCGCCGTGCGTGCCTGATCGTCCACGAACTCCCACGGCGCCTGATCGCCCGCCGCGTCGCCCGGCACCGCCAGCCGCCGGCTGCGGCGCTCCTCTTTGGACTGCGTTCGCTGTGCGTCCAGCGCGCGCTCGAATCCAGGCGTGTCCACCGCATAGCCGCGCTCGCGCGCCATGAGCTCCGTGAGATCGATCGGAAACCCGAACGTGTCGTACAGACGGAAAGCGTCTTCTCCACTAATGGTCCCGCGCATCGCCAGAGAGCCCTGCGCCGTCCGGCCCGCGGGAGCGAGTTGGTCGAAGCGCGACATCCCGCCCTCGATCGTTTCGAGGAACCGCTCCTCCTCCGCGCGCGTCGTGTCCACGAGGTGCTTGGCCCGCAGCCGCAGCTCGGGATAGACGTCGCCCATCGAATCGATGACCGCCTGGACCACCCGCACCAGTGTCGGCTCGCGACGTCCGAGGAGCCACGCGTGACGGACAGCGCGCCGGAGAATGCGGCGCAGCACGTAGCCGCGCCCGTCGTTGGATGGGAAGACCCCATCCGCCATGAGGAACGACACCGCCCGTGCGTGGTCGGCGAGCACGCGAAAGGCCACCGGATCCGCTGACCCCTCGAGCGCCCGGCTGGACGATCCGGGGAGCGGGAAATCCGCGTATCGCCGGCCGACCGTATCCTCGACCGACTTGAGCAGCGGCAGAAAGAGATCGGTATGGAAGTTGTTCGTCACACCCTGCAGCGCCGCCGCTAGCCGCTCGAGACCCGCACCAGTGTCGACGGACGGCTTGGGCAGCGGCCGCAACTCACCGTCGGGCTGACGGTCGAACTGCATGAACACCAGGTTCCAGAACTCCAGGAACCGGCCCGCCTCCGCACCGTAGACGAACGCCTCTTCCGAGAACTCCGTGCGATCCATCTCGGTCCACTCGCCCGTCGCGCCGGGCGGGAACTGCCAGTCGCGAGCCAGGTGCGCCAGATCGACGTAGATCTCCGAGCATGGACCGCACGGGCCGGTGTCCGCCATCTGCCAGAAGTTGTCGGCCTCGCTCAGTCCATAGATGCGCGAATCCGGCAGGCCAGCGATCTCACGCCACAGCGCGCGTGCTTCGTCATCGCTGTGAAAGACGGAGACCCGCAGATGTGCCTTCGGAATCTGCAGCTCGCCCGTGACGAACTCCCACGCGAAGCGGATCGCATCTCGCTTGAAGTAGTCGCCGAACGAGAAGTTGCCGAGCATCTCGAAGAACGTGTGGTGGCGCGCCGTGTGGCCGACCTGTTCGAGGTCGTTGTGCTTGCCGCCGGCTCGCACGCATTTCTGGGAGGTCGTCGCCCGCCGCCCGAACTCGGGCTGTTCCAGTCCGAGGAACACCCGCTTGAACGGCACCATTCCCGCGTTGACGAACAGCAGCGTCGGATCATCCGCCGGCACCAGTGAAGCGCTCGGCCGAATCGCATGGCCTTGGCGCTCGAAGTAGCGGAGAAAGCGGCTGCGGATGTCGTTCGCGGTCAGTGCGGGGGGCATGAATCGAATATAAAGCGATTGGCGATCAGCGGTTAGCGATCATCGCTCGTGTGAGGCACTCGCCGGCGTCCACGCACGCGCGCGAGCGCGGATGTGCGAGCGCGGATGTGCCAGCGCGGAAGCGGTGGCCCTCAGTCGCCCAACGCGACCTTGACGGCGCGCCGGATGTCATCGGCGTCGTACCCGCGCCGGGCGAGATACGCGTACAGGCGGCGCCGCTGCGTCGCGTGGTCGAATCGGGCCAGCGCCATCGCGCGGCGGCAGGCCACCTGCTCGGCCAGGTGCGATTCGTCCACCTCTTCGTCTGCCATGACCTCCGCAATCGCGGCATCGGCAACCGGACGTCCCACGCCACGGGCCGCGAGCTCGCGCCGCACGCGCCGCGATGCGGCTCCGCCATCCAGCAGCTTCGATCGGGCGAGCTGGCGCGCATACGCTGCGTCGTCGAGCAATCCCGCCGCGGTTAGCCGGCCGACGACCGCCTCGACATCGGGGGCGGCAAAGCCGCTGCGCACCAGGCGGCGACGCAACTCGGCGGTCGCGTACCCCCGGGCCGCGAGCATCGTGAGGGCCCGTTCGTATGCCCGATGTCGTTCGGGAAGTTGTTCGGATTGTTCAGTCATCGAGGCGTCCCTCCCAGTATTGCCGGACACACGGCGGCCCGCTCACGTGCAGGTGGCGTTCGCGAACGCTCCCGGCAAATAATGAAGCCGGGCGGCCGCGACACGCGCGGGATGGGGATCCGGGCCCCACCCAACGCATGCCGATTCCGCCCGGCCCCGCCCTCACATCCGCTGTCGTCCGCGGGTGCGACGTTACGAGTTGTCCGCCCCCGTCTCCGCGACATCGTCCATGCCGGCATCACTCCGGACGCCAAGGACGACCTTCACTTTCTCTTCGACTTCGGCCATCAGTGCAGGGTTGTCCTTGAGAAACATCTTGGCGTTCTCGCGGCCCTGTCCGATCCGCTGCGCGCCATAGCTGTACCACGCCCCCGACTTCTCGATGATCCCGCTCTCGGAGCCGATGTCGACCAGCAGTGATGTGTGGCTGATGCCTTCCGCATACATGATGTCGAACTCGGCCTGCTTGAACGGCGGCGCGACTTTGTTCTTCACGACCTTGACTCGTACGTGCGAGCCGATCACGTCCTCCTTCTCCTTCACCGGCCCAATGCGCCGGATGTCGAGGCGGACGGACGCGTAGAACTTCAGCGCCTTGCCCCCGGTCGTCGTCTCGGGGTTGCCGAACATGACGCCGATCTTCTCGCGCAACTGATTGATGAAGACCACCGCGGTCTTCGACCGCGCGATCGCGCCGGTCAGCTTGCGGAGCGCCTGGCTCATGAGACGAGCCTGCAGTCCGACATGGGAGTCGCCCATCTCACCCTCGATCTCCGCCTTGGGCACCAGCGCCGCGACGGAATCGATCACCACCACGTCGACCGCCCCGGACCGCACCAGGATCTCGCAGATCTCGAGCGCCTGCTCGCCGGTGTCGGGCTGCGAGATCAGCAGGTTCTCGATGTCGACGCCCAGCTTCTTGGCGTATTCCGTGTCGAGGGCATGCTCGGCATCGATGTACGCGGCTACGCCGCCGTTACGCTGCGCGTTCGCCACGACATGGAGACAGAGCGTCGTCTTGCCGCTCGACTCCGGGCCGTATACCTCGGTGACGCGCCCCCGGGGGATCCCGCCCACCCCGATCGCGGCGTCGAGATTGATGGCGCCCGTCGAGATCGACTCGACCCGCACTCGCGGCGCGTCAGGGCCCATTTTCATGATAGAGCCCTTCCCACAACTCTTCTCGATCTGCGCGATCGCGAGATTCAGCGCCTTCTTGCGATCGTCCTGCGTGGTTGCAGCCGCCATCGACAGCCCCTCAGTTGAGCGTAAGAGTATAATACCCGAACAAAATACGAAGCCCCGAGGGCGAAATCAACGAGCGAGTTCCACCGTAAACGCATTTTCGAGATGTGTGACGCGGATGAGCCCGCCAGACGCCAGCACCCCGATCACGTCGAACCGATACTCCAGCCCCGGCGCCCCGTACCGGTCGATCCAGATCGTCGCTGCCCGCCAGAGATGGCGGCGCTTCCCCCGGCCGACCGCACACACCGGCCCTCCGAATCCGGCAGAGTACCGGGTCTTCACCTCGACGAACGCGACGACCTCACCGCGCTGGACGATGAGGTCGATATCCCGGTGGCCGACCCGATAGCGGCGGGCCAGCACTCGCCACCCCCGCCCCACGAGCCAGCGCTCCGCCACGCGTTCACCCAGCGCCCCCAAGGCCCCGGCAGCCATTCCCACGGCGCCACGCTATATGCCCGCCCGGGACCCCCACCACATCAAATCGCTGCGTGGGTCACGGCGAAACGCGCGGGCCCAACTCCCAGACCACCCCGTCCGAACCCCGGGCAACCACGCGAAACGGCATCGCGGCCTCCAGCTTGGCCGGCGTCGACGCCCGCGGAAGCAGGTCCGGAGCCACGTAACTTGCCGCGGTGCCGCCCGTGAACCACACCACGACTCCGGGCCGCGCCCGCAATGCACCTTCGAGCGCCCGGGCTGTGTCGGCATCCAGGATCCACGGAAGGCTCCGCGAGTCCCGGTTCAGGTGAAAGAAGATCTTCGCCGGCTCGTTGGTGTAGATCGGCTCGCCCGCCGCATGCGCCCGGAGCCACCCGATGGTGGGCCCCCGCCGCTCATCGACGTTCGCGTGATCCAGCCCCACGCTGGTGGCGATCCGCAGGAGCTGATTGGTCGTCGCCGCTGCGCCGGCCACCCACACCAGCCCGAGCGCCGCGAACCCCAGGCGGGCTGGCGACCTCACGCCGGTCCACCGCGACGCGACCAGCGTCACCACAGCCACCGCGAGGAGGTACTGCACTGGCGCCAGCACACGATCGTAGAAGGCGACGTCGGAATACAGAAGCCGCGCGGCGAGCAAGGCCGCCACATGACACACTGCGAGCAGCGTGCTCGCAGCCAGCAACCGGCCAGCCGGCCCCACAGACAGCCCGGCGTCCGGGTCACCATCTGCAGCCGGCGAGTCGGCCCCGCTACGTCGCGAAACGCGCCACGCCCGCACTTCGGCAACGATGGCCGCTGCGATCGCGGCACCAAGTATCACCTTGAAACCCGCCTGCACACCGTGGGGTATCGCTCGCGAACTCGTGCCGAGATCCCAGGGTGCGAGCCACGCCGCCGTGGCGCCCACGAGTTGGCGCAGCGCAGCACCCACTTGATGGTCCGCATGTAGTGGCCGTGCGCTCCCGCCCGCCCATCCGACGTACGCGCCCCATAACGCGCGTACCACGAGTCCCGGGGCTATGGCGATCGCCGCTCGCCTGGCACGCGCGCGGCTGGGACCCGGCTGAAGCGCCGCCCACACACCCGCTCCCGCAATCGCGGCCACGCCGAGGTACCGCACGAGCACGGCGGCCGCCGCCGCTATTCCGTACGTGAGCGGCCGGCCGGAGCGCCAGACCATCGACCAGAGCACGATGGCGAGACAGAGCAGGTAGAGCGGCTCGCTGACGACGTTCAGGTGGACCGCGACGATCGCCGGCGTCACGAGCAGCGCGACTGCCACGGCCGCCCCCCACACCGGAGCGGTCGCGGTCGCGACGATGATCGCCGTCAACGCCACCGTACACCCGCCCACCGCCGCCTGTACGATCCGTATCGCCGCCATCGGCCCGGCGCCAGCCCGCAATGGCGCGCTGAGCACGACCGGAAAACCCGGCGGCCATTGCGCCAGAACGCTCGTACTGTCAGCGCTATCGTAGGTCGCGAACGGCACGCGTAAACCGCCGTGGTGGGCGAGGGACTCGGCGGCGCCCAGGTAGCCCGCGCCGTCGCCGTACAGTCCCGGACCCGGATACCGCGTACCATCCCAGACGAGAGCGACGGTCGCGGCGGCAGCGGCCAGGGCGAGCGCCGCGAGGAGACGCCTGGACGCTGGCACCGTGGTCATTCGGAGTCGGCGAGCATCGAGGGCCGGCGTGGAAATCACGTCCCGCCGGAGTCCCCCGCGCCCGCTATCCATTCCGGCAGATACGCGGTAGCTCGTCGAGTCCCACGAGCACGTCCCGTGGCTTGGACCCATCCTGCGGTCCGAGCACTCCCGCGGCCTGCAACTGATCGATGATGCGCGCCGCGCGGCCATACCCGACTTTGAGGCGGCGCTGCAGCAACGATGTCGATCCCTGTTGATGGTGGATCACGACCTCGGCCGCCTCGCGGAACAGCAGGTCACGGTCACCGGCACGGTCGTCATCCTTGTCCGCCCCTCCATCCGCATGCTCCGCTTCGTAGCGGCGCATGGTCTCGAGGATGTCGTCCTCGGGTGCGGGCTCGCCCGCGGGCTCGGCGACGTGCGTCTTCCGCCACGCCTCGCGCTTGGTGCCGTACCAGTTGATCAGCCGCTCCGTCTCCTCGCCGGTGATGTAGGCTCCCTGAAGCCGCGACGGCTCCGACTTGCCCGGCGGAATGAACAGCATGTCGCCATTGCCGAGGAGGGCCTCGGCCCCCACCCCGTCGAGAATCGTGCGGCTATCGACCTGCGACGCCACCCGGAACGCGATCCGGCTCGGAAAATTGGCCTTGATCAGCCCCGTGATGACGTTCACGCTCGGGCGCTGCGTCGCCAGAATGAGATGGATCCCGATGGCGCGCGCCTTCTGGGCGAGCAGCGCCAGCGGCGTTTCGATCTCGCTCTGCACGGTCATCATGAGATCGGCCAGCTCGTCGATCACGACCACGATGTACGGCAGCACGCCGCGCCGGTACGTGCGCTCCTCGAACGCGACGTCGGGCCGCTGCGGCGTGAGCAACGTCGCGCCTTCCCGCAGGCGGTGGTTGAACTCCTGCACGTTCCGGCAGCCGTTGGCAGCGAGCAGTTCGTAGCGTTCCTGCATCTCGATCAACGCCCACTTCATCACCGATGCCGCGTCGCGGTTGTCGGTGATCACCTTGTGGCGCAGATGCGGCAACGCATTGTAGACCGACAGTTCGACCATCTTGGGATCGATCATCAGGAATCGCAGCGTTTCCGGTGTATGACGGTAGATGAGACTCGTGATCAGCGTGTTGACACACACGGATTTTCCCGAGCCGGTGGCGCCCGCGATCAGCAAGTGGGGCATCTTCGCCAGGTCCGCGATGGTGGGGCGCCCTTCGAGATCCTTGCCCAATCCGATCGGGAGCGCCGCCCGCGCCGTCTGGAACTCGCGCGATTCCACCAGCTCGCGGAACGTCACCACCTCGGGCGATGGATTCGGGACCTCGATCCCCACCGCCCCCTTCCCCGGGATCGGCGCCACCACGCGAATGCTCGGGGCACGCATTGCGAGCGCCAGATCGTCCGCGAGCGAGGCGAACTGCCGGACCTTCACACCCGCGGCAGGCACCACCTCGAACTGCGTCACCACCGGCCCCGTGGTCCGTCCGACCAGCTCTCCGTCTACCCGGAACGTGCGAAGCGCCTCGAGGAGCTTCACGCCCATCGCATCCAGCTCCCGCCGGTCGACGTCGGCGTTTCGAACGGCGGGCGGCGTCATGAGATCGAGCGGTGGTAGCTCGGCCGCGGGACCCGCGCTACTCGCGTCGTCGTCCCCCGTCCCCGCGCCCGCCGAATCGTCCACCAGTCCCCGCCCTTTGGCCGTTCCGCGCCTCTTCCGGCCGGCCGCTTCCTGAAGCGGACCCGGATCGATCGCCGGCATCTCCGCCGCTGGAGGATCCAGTGCGATGGCAGCGGTCAGCGGTGCGGACGCTCCGTTCCGCGACGCCGCTGTGCCAGCAAGAGAAGCCGCAGCCGCATCGCGCACCGCTGGACGGAGGCCCGGCCCGATCACCAGCCGCAACGGATTCCAGGCCAGCGTCGCGGCCGTCAGTGCGCTGGCGGCGAGCGCGAAGACGATCCACGCCCCCGCCACTCCGAACCCGCGTACCAGGTAGAACGCGGAAAACGCTCCCCACAACCCACTCGTCGAGGTCAGGGTGCGGTGGGCGCCGCTGCCCAGGGCGATTCCCATCGGCAGCAATACCACCAGGCCGCCCAGAAAAACCAGCCACGAGCGATCCGCCGACTCGCGCAGGCGGCCAAACAGGCGGAGCGCGTGCACCAGTGGCACGATCGCGAGCAGCCACGCAGCCGGCACGCCGAGCATCCAGACGAGCAGGGCGTTCAGACACCCCCCGGCGGGACCGAAGATCGCTCCGGCCGAGCTGCATCCCTCGCCGGGCACCGGATGGCGCGACGCACCGACGGTGAGTGCGCCCAGCAGGAACACCGAGAACAGCAGTAACGCGGTCCCGGTCACTTCCCGTTTGACGTTTGACGACAGCGAGACTTTCGACAGGTAACCGGCCACAGCCTACCGCTCCCGGTCAGGTCCGATCTTCGTAATCTGGCGGTCCTGGTACACTGGCACCACCGGGTACGCATCGAGCGCGGCGCAGATCTCCAGATCGGCGGCGAACCCCGCCTCGCGGAGCGCCTGGCCATGCTCGGCGTCGATGAAGAGGCGCGTGAGGTCGTCCGCGTACCGGCGTTCGAGCACCGCCGCGCTGCGGGCGGCATCGTTGTACGTGAGCGCCGGATAGTGCTTGGCCATGAACCGCACGTACCGCCCGGCGCACGCGGCATCCTCGAGTGAGTACTGGCGGTCACGTCCCGCGCAGACGAGAGTCACGTCGGTCCCGCCCCGGAGCGCGGCACGCAGGAGCACGGAGATCGCGGAGAAGTTGACGAAGGCGCCGACCACGACTTCCCGCGCGCCCTGCATCGCGAGCAGAGCCCCCGTGCCGTTCGTCGTCGCCAGCAGCACGGTCTTCCCATCGAGCGCCTCGCGCGTGAACTCGGTGGGTGAGTTTCCCAGATCCATGCCCGGCACCGCCAGCATCTTGCGCTCGGCCGCGAGGCGGACTTCCGACCGTTCGAACGACTTCGAGCGCAGCACCACTTCTTCGGCGCTCGCGAGAGGAATCACCGCCCGCGCGCCATTGGCCAGCGCCACGGCGATCGTCGTCGATGCGCGGAGCACATCGATCACCACCACGACGCGCCCCGCCACGTCCGCGGGCACCGCTTCGGCCGCGCCGAACAAGACGTCCGCGCGCACTACGCTCGCCGCCCCGCGTCCCGCATCACCCGCTCAGGACGCGCCGGCGGACGCCGGCTCCTTCATCAGCTCACTTTCCCGTTCCAGGAATTTCGTGTCCACGTCGCCGGCGATGAATCGCGGATTGGTCATCACGCGAGCGAGGAACGGAATCGTCGTGGGGACACCCTCGATGATGAAGCTCTCGAGCGCGATCTGCATGCGCCGGATCGCTTCCGGACGCGTCCGCGCCTCGCAAATCAGCTTGGCGAGCAGCGAATCATAGTACGGCGGGACGGTATACCCCGCGTACACGTGGGTGTCGAGGCGCACGCCGGGTCCGCCCGGCGGGTGAAACACCGCGATCTTGCCCGGCGCCGGCTGGAAGTTGCGCGACGGGTCCTCGGCGTTCACACGGCACTCGATCACGTGGCCGCGGAGCGGCGGCACCCCATGAACCGACAGCGGCTCCCCGCCGGCGACCCGGATCTGCTCCTGCACGAGATCGACGCCGGTCAGCATCTCGGTCACCGGATGCTCGACCTGGATCCGCGTGTTCATCTCCATGAAGTAGAACGACCCGTCGGTGTCGAGAAGCATCTCCACCGTTCCGGCGCCGACATAGCCGATCGCCGCCGCGCCAAGCACCGCCGCGTCTCCCATGCGGGTGCGAAGATCATGCGTCATCGCCGGGCTCGGTGCTTCCTCGATCAGCTTCTGATGCCGGCGCTGCACCGAGCAATCGCGCTCACCGAGGTGGATGACCGAGCCGTGGGTGTCGCCCAGCACCTGGAACTCGACATGCCGCGGGCGCGCCAGATACTTCTCGACGTACACGTCGCCATTGCCGAACGCCGACAGCGCCTCGGAGCGCGCGAGCTGGAACGAGCGGCCGAAGTCATCGGGGTCGCGCGCCACGCGCATCCCCTTACCGCCGCCTCCGGCAGCGGCCTTGATGATCACCGGGAACCCGATCTCGCGCGCGAAAACCAGCGCCTCGTCGGCGTCGTCGATCGGGCCCGTCGTCCCCGGGATGATGGGCACCCCCGCCGCCGCCATCGCGTTCCGCGCCGCGGCCTTGTCCCCCATGACGCGAATCTGCTCGGGCGTCGGCCCGATGAATGTCACGTTGGATGCCGCACACGTTTCGGCGAACTCGGCGTTCTCGGCCAGGAATCCGTAGCCCGGATGAATCGCGTCGGCCCCCGTGATCTCGGCCGCCGCGATGAGGCGCGGGATGTTGAGGTACGAGTCTCGCGACGGCGCCGGGCCGATGCAGACGTCGTCGTCGGCGAACCGCACGTGCAGGGAGTCGCGGTCGGCCTCCGAATACACGGCGACCGTCTGAAGGCCGAGTTCCCGGCAGGCCCGGATGACGCGCAGCGCGATCTCGCCCCGATTGGCGATCAGGACCTTGTTGAACACGGGGGGGAAGTTAAGGCCCGGGGTACGCAACGGCAGGACCCGGGCCTTGAAAGGCCGCGCCGAGCGGCGCTCAGGAGCTGAACCTGCCTCGAAGGCAGGCGCCCATGCTAGGCGTTCGCGTCCGCCTGGAACGCGTCCCAGCTCGTGTCGCTCGAACTGGCGACCCCCTGGATGCGCAGCGCGAACTCATTCGGGTTCGTCGCATAGAAGACCGCGTTCTCGTACGAGATGATGCCTCTGGTGTACCACATCATCAGGGATTGGTCGAAGCTCTGCATCCCGTACTGGACCGTCCCTTCCTTGATCAGGTCCGGGATGTTGAGCGATTTCGTCATGTCGCGGATGTTGTCCCGGACGGCCGCCGTGTTGATCAGCACCTCGCACGCCGGCACCCGGCCCGGCTTGTCCTTGCGGGGAACCAGGCGCAGTGAGATGACGGCCGCGAGCGCGCTGGAAAGCGAGAAACGCACCTCGGCCTGTTGGTGCGGCGGATAGAACGACAGCACGCGGTTGATGGTCTGTGTGGCGTCGGTCGTGTGCAGCGTGGAAAACACCAGGTGGCCAGTATCCGCCGCCTTGAGCGCGGTGTCGAGCGTATCCAGGTCGCGGATCTCGCCCAGGAGGATGACGTCGGGGTCCTGCCGCAGCACCCGGCGCAGTGCCTGCGCGAAGCTGGTGGTATCGGTGCCCACCTCGCGCTGGTTGATGTGGCAGTTGATGTCGCGGTGCAGGAACTCGATCGGATCCTCGATCGTGATAACGTTGGCGCGGCGCATCTCGTTGATGTGCTGGATGATCGCGGCCAATGCCGTGGACTTTCCCGAGCCGGTGATGCCGGTCACCAGCACCAGTCCGCGCGGGCGCATCGCGACGTCGTTGATCACCGCCGGAAGATTGAGTTCCTCGACGGTGCTGGTCTGATACGGGATCGACCGTAGCGCGTACGCAATCGTTCCCCGCTGCTGGTAGACGTTGACGCGGAACCGCCCGATCCCGGGCACGCCGATCGCGAAGTCGGCTTCCTTGTTCTCGGCGAACTCCTTGACCTGGCGGGGCGTCATCACCTGCTCAGCCAGGGACTTGAGGTCCTCGGGCCGCATCGCCGCATGAACCATCGGTGCGAGTGCGCCCTGAATCCGCAGCGTCGGCGGACGGCCGACCTTGAGATGAAGGTCGGACGCGTTGTTCCGGATCATCTCCTGCAGGATCGCCTTGAAGTTGAATGGGCCCGCTGGGGCCGGCGTCGCGCCCGGCGATCCGCCCGCAGCCGCGGACGCCGTCGGCTGTGCTGTCCCGCCACCCGCTGGTACCACTGACGCGCCGCTAGCCATTGTCGATCGGCCCCCGCCCCGCCTGGGGCGGAGCTTCACCCGTTAGGATCTATTCGGAGAAGCACTTGTCCGTATTCGACTGGGTGCGTGTCCTGGACCATCACCTCACGCACGATGCCAGCGAACTCCGACTCGATCTCGTTCATGATCTTCATCGCCTCGATAATGCAGACGATTTGCCCCTTTGCGATCCGCGTCCCCTCGATGACGTACGGCTTGCCGCCCGGCTCCGGGGCCGCGTAAAACGTCCCCACCATCGGGGATTTCACCTCCAGGAGCTTGGGTTTCGCCTCGGCTTTCGCTTCGGCCGTCCCCTGGCCCCCGGATCCCGTCCCATCCGCATACGCCGCCATGCCTTCACCCGGCGACATCCGGGGCCCCGCAGCCGGCAACAGTGCCGGCATCGACACCGGCGTCGCCACCTGCACCGCCCCTCGCTGGGACGGCGACTTCGACAAGCGGATCTTCATCCCCTTGTCGGTCGAGATCTCGATCGAGTCAACGCTCGACCCATCGAGGATCTCGATCAGTTTCTTGACGTAACGGAGATCGATCATAAAGATGGAGAAGGGTGCCTTTGCGTCACACGAGACCTCGGTCCAAGTGTTCCGGCAGCCCCGCGACCCAGGCTAGCCCACGACCAGCAGTTCCCGCGTAAAGTGGGTGAGCACATCCGCCGCACCCGTGCTCAAATGCACGTCATCCTCGATCCGCACCCCGCCCCAGCCCGGCCGGTAGATCCCCGGCTCGATCGTAACGACGGTCCCAACTGCCAGGACCGCCTCCGCCGTTCGTGACAACCGTGGAGCCTCGTGCACCTCCAACCCGAGCCCGTGGCCCAGGCTGTGCCCGAAGGCATCCCCATAACCGCGGCGATCAATGTAGTCACGCGCGACCGCGTCGGCATCCCTGCCCCGCATCCCCGGACGGACCGCGCCCGCCGCCACCTCGTTGGCCGCCCGGACCACCCCATAAACTTCCCGCTGCTCATCGCTGGGTGGACCCACTACTACAGTCCGCGTGATATCCGCGCAATATCCGGCGACCGAGGCCCCGAAATCGAGAAGGAGAAAATCGCCGCGCTGAAGGGTCCGCGATGACGTCGCGGCGTGAGGCAAGGCGGACCTGGGTCCGGAGGCGACGATCGACGGAAATGGGAACGTCTCGGACCCCTCTGCCCGAAGCGCGTGCTCCAGCACCCCGGCCACCTCCAGCTCTGCCAGGCCGGCCTTCACCTGCGGGAGCGTACGGCCCAACGCTCGCGTCGCAACGGCTGCCGCGGCCGTGATGTGCGCCAACTCGTCGGCGTCCTTTCTCTCCCGAAGCGACTCGACGAGATCGACCGTGGGCCGCCACTGCCACCGCGCGCCCGCCTCGAGGAGCCGCTGGAAATCGCGATGCACCAGATGCGCCGACTCGAAGCCCGCCACTTCCACGGACGCCAGCGACGGGATGTGCTGCCAGAGGCCCGTCCACAGGCTCTGCCCCTCCACCACCACCCGGGCCAGGTCGCCGATCTCTTCGGCTGCCTGTGTCTTGTACCTGAAGTCCGTCACGAAGAGCAACTCGCCCCGCGCGGTCGCAAATACCAGGGCGCTCGACCCGGAAAAGCCGGTCAGGTACCGAATGTTCGGCGCACTGGTGAGCAAGACACCGTCGAGCCCCAAGGCCCCCAACGCATCGGCGAGGGCCGCCACCCGCTGAGGGCGACGATCAGCCACGGCGGCGGCGCCGTTTGTTGCCGGTCGCGGCCGGCGCCGTGGCGCCCGATCGTCCCGCGGAGTGTGTCCCCGTTTTCGCCTGGTCCGGAGCTTTCGCTCCCAGTAACTCGGCGAGCCCCCGCAGCGCCAGCTCGTACCCGGCAGGGCCAAACCCGCCCAGCACCGCGCGCGCGGCCGGCGCCAGCATCGAATGACGGCGCTCCGGCTCCCGGGCATACACGTTGGTCACGTGCACCTCGACGAACGGCAGCCCGACACCCGCCAACGCATCGCGGATCGCAAGACTCGTGTGGCTGTACGCGCCCGCGTTCAGAATCACGCCGTCGGCACGGCCGCGAAGAGCGTGGATCGCGTCAATGAGCTGTCCCTCGCCGTTCCGCTGGGTGAACGACAGCGTGACGCCAAGCTCGCGGGCGACCGGCCGCAGACGCCGCTCGACACCGGCTAGCGTCGTAGAGCCGTAGATCGCCGGTTCGCGCGTGCCGAGAAGATTGAGGTTGGGCCCGTTGAGAACCGCGATCCTCACTTCTTCTTCAGCCCGGAGAGCCAGTTGCTGAACTGCTCCGCGTCGGCGGAGCCGACATCGAGCGAATCGCCCAGCAGCGAGTCGGTGCCCGATGCACTCCCGGACGCAGCAGCCGGCGGCGTCTCGCCGAAGAACTGGTCGAACGAGAACGCGCTTGGCTCACGGCGCGTATCGGGCGGCGCCGGTGGCGATTCGCGGAATACACTGTCGAGCGAGAGCTCGTTGCGCGCGGGACGCGCGGACCCGCTGGCCCCGGACACATCGTTCTTTGCCCCGGCGTCGTCGCCGGTCTTGCCCTCGGTCCTCGCGTCTGCCGCCGGCGCGGCGTTGAGATCCGGTTGGAACGAGGGCCCGCCGAATGCGCTCGACAATGTCGCAGCCGCCGCTTCATCGGGTGCCGACACCGGGCGCTCGGGGAACAGCACGTTCACCGATCCGGTCTGCATCGCCGCGCGACGCGCGGCCGTTTCGTCAGACGGCGCGGACTCGGCACCACCCGAGGCATCATCGTCGCCGCTGCTCCCCGCGACTGGTGCTGCCTCCTGCTGCAATGACTCGGCGGCGTCCGCGGCCACGACCGGGTCAGGATGGTCCGGATCCGATCTCTGGCTCGCGGCTGATGGCTCACCAGGCGAGGCGGGTACCGTGCTGGCATCGAACGCCATGACGCCGAATTCGCTCGATTCGTCCGCCGAACTGAACCCGAACAGCGCGAAGGGGTCGGCCTCGCCGCTTGAGCGCACGACAAACGAATCGTCCTCGTCGAGCAAGCCACTCTCAATGCGAGCATTGTCCACGGCGTCATCGTCCGGAACTGCCAGCCCGCTCGCCCCGAACTCGGCGCTGTAGGTCTCGTGGTAGGACGCATCCGAGAAGCCGATGTCGAGCTCGTGCGGCAAATGCTTCACGTCGTCCGGCGCGTCCTCAGCCCCCACCGGCGTTGCGTTCGGCGGGGCCCCTCGCGACTCCTCGCGAGGCGGTGCCTCGGCGCTCTGCTCGAGCGCCTCCGCGGCCACGACCGGCTCGCCGGCGCTCACCGCGGACACGTCGCCAGCATCTGGGGCTGCCTTGGACTCCTCAGGAGCGACAGCCGCTGGGATCTCCTGCTCGCGAGCAGCATGCGACGCGGCTGCGGCCGTGGCTTGTCCCGGCGCCTCGGCCCTGACCTTCGGCTGGCGCAGCGCAAGCTCGTTGAAGAACTCACGCACCGACCGGTGGTCGATGACCGAGTGGGCGGCCGGCACCGCGTCGAAGGCGCCGTCCGGCTGTGCGACTTGGCGGGCGGGACCTGCCGCCGACTCGCGCCGCAGTTGCTCCATGCGCTCGGCGAGCTTCGGGTCGCCGGGATGCTGCGTGAGCAACTGACGATAGACTGACAGCGCCTGGTCGTAGAAACCCTGCTGGACGTACAGCTCTGCCATGGTCTCGGTGACGAATGTCGGCACCGTCTGGGCCGCCTCGTCCACGTAGCCAGCGCCCGCGGGAGCGGCATACGATGGGGGCCGGAACTCGAGCGTGGCCGCACCGGCCGTATCCGGGGCCGGCGCCGCGTCCTCCGCGTCCCCCTCGAACAGCTCGCCCATCGAACTCGCGGGGCTGGCCGGAGCGCGTGACGATGCCCCGTTCGCGACTCCGACGTCGCGAGGCACGGCCGCGAGCATGTCCGGCGGCAGTTCGAGCGTCTGCTCGGGGTTGATCTCGGTCCACGGCGCCGGCGCATCGGCGGCAGCCGCCGCTTGCTCCGCTTCGACCGAGGTCAGGAGAGCCACCACCTCGTCGTTCCGGGGATCCGCATCGAGCACCCGCCGATACCATGCCCGCGCATCGTCGGCCTCGCCGTGTTCGCGCGCTATGTCGCCGAGGTGCCGAAGTGCGATCAGGTTCTCAGGATCGAGGCCGAGAGCCGCCTCGAACACCCCGCGCGCCTCGTCGTGATCGCCGGCCTCGAACAGCGCCTGGCCGAAGACGATGTGACCGCTCATGTGCCCCGGCTGCTGCGGGACATACGTGCGGCAAATCGCGATGGCCTGCTGAACGTCCCCCGCCTTGCGGTACTCGTTGGCGAGTGGCGCGAAGTACCGGCGCGGATTCTCGTTGAACTTCTTTTCGAGTTCCTCTATCCGGGCGGAGCTGGCCATCGATTGCCCTCGGGTGCGCCACCGCGCCGGACGGCTGCGGCGGGGGGTGAAGATATACTTCCAAGACGACCCGCGTCAATCGACGTGACAGCAGAAGTGCCGCGCTCTCTTGACCTTAGCCGTCAGCGACCGGTAGCTTGCCCACTGCGCTTTTTTGCGCGCGGCGCTGCGTCGGAAAGCCGTGATGCGGCGCCCTGGCCTTCCAGTACAATAACGCCGAAGGAGTTTCGCGCCGTGCTGAAAACTATGCGGAGCGCTGCCAAATACATCTGGATCTTCGTGGCGGTGCTCTTCATCCTCGGATTCCTTCTGTATCAAACGTCCGGGCTCTCCGGCAACGCCGCGACCGCCAGGACGCCGATCGCGTCCGTCAACGGAGAGGACATCACGGCGGCGGTGTGGCTGCGTGCTACCGAACAGCGCGCCACCCAGGCCTCGCAGCGGCTCGGCCGGCCGCTCTCGCTCGATGAACGCAATCAGGTTGACCAAGAAGCCTTTGATGAGCTCGTCTCCGAGTTGCTCCTCCGCCAGGAGCTCGATCGCCGCGACATCCACGTCACCGACGCCGAGGTGATCGACGCGGCCCGCACGAGCCCGCCGCCCGAGTTCATGAACGCCCCGCAGCTCCAGACCGATGGGCGGTTCGACCAGGCGAAATATCTGCGGTTCCTCAGCAGTCCCATGGCCAAGGAGCAAGGAATTCTGGCCCAGCTCGAATCGGTGTACCGCACGCGGATTCCCCAGGACAAGCTGTTCGAGCAAATCGCCGCAGGCGTATACGTGACCGACGGCCAGTTGTGGAGCCTCTGGCGTGACGCGCACGACACCGCGCAGGTGACGGCAGTGCGGCTGGCGCCAGACTCGGCGAGCGAAGCCGGCCCGCCGCCCACCGAGGCGGCGATGCGCGATTACTACGACCACCATCACGACGAGCTCACGCGAAAAGGGGAGGCATCGGTTTCGGTGGTCGCCCTCCCCCGCATCGTCACTTCGGCCGATACAGCCGCGACGCTCGCCCACCTCATGTCGCTCCGGCACGAGATCGAAGGTGGTGCCAAGTTCGAGGACGTCGCCAAGCGGGAATCAGCGGATTCGGCGTCGGCCGTCAATGGCGGCTCGCTCGAATGGGGTAAGCGGGGGCGCTTTGTCCCGCAGTTCGAAACCGCCGCATGGGCCCTTAAGCCCGGCGAGATGTCGGGCCCGGTCCTCACGCCCTACGGATACCACCTGATCAAGATGGATGCGCGAAACGGCGACTCCGCGCTCTTCCGGCACATTCTCCTGCGCATCGTCCAGAGCGATTCGTCAGCCGCACACGTCAATGCGCGTGCCGATTCCCTCGAGCGCCTCGCCGCGCAGTCGGAGTCACCCGCGCAATTCGATCACGCCATCAACGTGATGGGCCTCACGCCCGTGCTCCTGCACGTCATCGAAGGAACGGCCGCGTTTCTGAACGGCCGGCAGGTTCCGAGTGTCAGCGCGTGGGCGTTCAGCGGCGCCAAGGTCGGCGAGTCGAGCGATCTCTACGAGTCGGAGAACGGTTTCTATCTGGCGCGCCTCGACTCGCTCACGCCGGGCGGTCTGCCGCCGTTCGATGCCGCGAAGCCGCAGATCGTACGCGCTCTGGCGAGACAACGTGCGCTCGACCACCTCGTCATCAGGGCGCAGCAACTCGCCACCAAAGCCGCCAGCTCATCGCTGGAGCAAGCGGCCAAGGCCGACACGCTCGAGGCCATCAAGTCACCGCCCTTCACGCGCACGAGTTTCGTGCCCGAGCTCGGGCAGATGACCGAAGCTGTGGGTGCCGCATTCGCTCTTCCGGTCGGCGCGGTGAGTGCGCCCATCAAGACCGACAACGCGGTATTCGTCATGCGGGTCGACCGGCGCATCGCGTCCGACAGCGCTGCGTGGCTCAAGCAGAAGGACACCCAGCGACAGACAGTGACGGACACCCTGCGCCGCGAACGCGTCGAGGAGTTTCTGGCGGATCTCCGGCGCGTCGCCAAGGTCGTCGACAACCGCAAGCTGCTCGAAGCCGCAAACCGTCGCGCCGCGACCTGAGAACTGATCACACAGGAGAAAGGGGAAAGGAGAGTGTAGCTGCAGTCTCTCCTTTCCCCTTTCCGTTCTGCTCCCTTCTGGTGCGCTAGCGCAGCAGGCGCTTCGGCTCCTGCCCAGCATCGTCACGAACGACTGGAGGTGCTGCGTCCGCGTGCCCCCGCTCGAGCGACTGATCGGGCTTCGCCGCATCGACCGCCGGCGTCGCGCGATCCGGATCGGACATGCTCTTCTTGAACTCGCGAATGCCCTTCCCCATCGACCCGGCGAGCTCGGGGATCCGCTTGGCGCCGAAGAACAGCAGCACCACGAGCAGGATCAGTAGGATTTTTTCGATGCCGATTTCGCCGAACATACGTGAACCCTCCCGGGAATTGTCCGCAGCCAGCGGCGATGTCCCGACGTCAGAAGAGTGAGCGGGCGATCAGATAAGCGATGAGGACGCCGAGGAGGCTCAGAAGCGACACGTCGAGCACGACCGGCCCAACCGCGAACTTCAAGATAACGAGATCCACCTGTAACGGCCCGAACGAGGGCGCGACGCCCGTCGTCAGGAACTCCTTGACCGCGCCAGGAGGCAGGAACCGGCGGGCAAACTGGGTCATGAACCCCCCGACGATGAAACCGCTGGCGAGCACGACGGCATGGAAGACTGGGCGGTGCTTCGATGATCCACGGGGCGCCATCACGCTACCTCTCTTGGCTGGCGTACTCGAGCCGAACAACTGCTGACCAGGACACTACGACCGCCGGTCGAGGACGTACGCGATCGCGCGATGAAGGGCCGCCATGGCAGGGGTGGACGGAATCCCGGCAATGGCCTGCTCGGCCTCCTGGGCGTACAGCGCGCCCCGGCGCAAGGCGTAGGCGATCCCGCCGTACTCGTCGACCAGCGCAATGACTGCATGAATGTCCCCCTCCGACGGTGCGTCGGCTGCAAATAACGCCTCGACCCGGCTCCGGCCAGCCACCCCCATCTCGCGCATCGCGGCGATGAGCGGCAAGGTCATTTTCCGCTCGCGCAAATCCAGCCCGCCCGGTTTGCCCGTCACTTCCTGGCCGGACGTGTAATCGAGCACGTCGTCGATCACCTGGAACGCCATCCCGAGCCGCTCGCCATAGCGAGCCAACTCCGCCCGGTATTGCGCGGCACCGCACAGCGCGCCGACTTCACACGCCGCGCCGAACAGCGCGGCCGTCTTCGCTCCGATCAGCGCCTCGTAGTCCCGCTCACCGAACTCCAGCGGGTCGCCGTAGGTCAACTGGCGGAGTTCGCCGCGCGTCATCTCCACCGACGCCTCGGTCAGCACCCGCAGCGCCTGCAAGTCGCCGAGCCGGGACAGCTCCCGCAGTGCGCGAAGGTACAGGAAATCGCCGGCGATGACGGAGATCTGGTGGCTGAACAGCGCGTTGAGGGTGGGCATCCCACGCCGCAGCGCAGAATGATCGACCGCGTCGTCATGCACCAGCGTCGCGAGGTGCATCAGTTCCAGGACTGCCGCGAGCGTGTTGGCCGTCGGCTCGGGATGATCCGTGGCCGCGGCGGACAGGAGCACGAGCGTCGGCCGGAACAATTTCCCTTTCATCCCCAGCAGGTGGTGGCTGACGCCGGCAATGAGCGGCGAGTCATCGTCCACAATGCGCCGCAGTTCGGCCTTCACGTCCTCCAGCCCCTCGCGCACCGGCGCTTGCACATCGGCGAGCGCCACGGCCGGTGCGGGTCGCGGCCGGACGCTACTGGGCCGCGGCAGTCCCTCGGCCGGTGTGACCGACGTCCCCGATGCGGGCAGCATCAGCGCGGAGCTCGTTCGAGACGAGTGAGCCGCTGGCCAGCGTCGCGGAACTGGATATCGACGGCGAACACACGTTGATAGTAGCCGATTGCCGCCTCCCAGCGCATTAGGGCCTCGGATGCGTACCCCAGGAGGTAGAGAACTCCCACCAATTGATCATCCGTCACCCCGGGCTCGTCCAGGGCCCGGCTCAGGATGGTCGCCGCCACCTGGAATTGCTGCTTCTCGAGGAAGCACTGGCCGAGCGCCTCGTAGGTACGGACCCGGTGTCCGGGACCCCGAAGGGCCTTCTGGAACTCAGAGATCGCCTCATCCAGCAGACCCATCTCCTTGTAGGCGACACCGAGGTCGTAGTGACTCTCGTGGTCCTCCTCCGCGACGTTCTGCGCGATCCCGTGCTTGAACTGCCGCAGCATGTCCGCGAAATCCGCCTCCGGATCGCCGGTCTTTTCATCGTCGATCACCATGCGCGTGGATTTCGGCGCTTCGTCGTCACGGAGCCAGTCTCCGAGATTCACGAACTGGCCAGGATCCCGAGGCGCGGCGCTCGGGATGCCGGACCTCGGACCCGAGTTGCGGTGGCGAATGGTGGGCACGGGAGGTCGCACGGCGGGAGCCGCGGGCGGCGGCGCCTCACGCGGCGCGCCAGCGGGCGCGGTGGCAACCGGTGACGCATCGCCGGCAGCCGCATCCGGGGGATCGCCGAACGCGCTGAGCGCGGCCTGCGCTCGCGCGTCGTCGGGTGCCAGCTCCAGCACCCGCTGGTAGACGGCCCGCGCCTTGTCGGCCTGTCCGGACCGGAAGAGGGCATCGGCCAGTTCCAGGTAGGCTTCAGGCAGCCGCGCCCGATCGTTCGTCCGAAACGCGTACTCGACTCGCTTCTGATGGTGCCGGACGGAGTTCGGATTCAGGCGAATGATCAGGTCCGCCATCGAACGCGCGCCGTCGAGGTCCTGGGCGCGTTCGAGGCCGATCATCGATGCTTCGAGCTCCCGCAATCCCCCCTCACGATCCCCGTCGTCGAGGAGCGCCTCCGCGAGCTGCCGGCGCAATCCCCAATCCTGGGGACTGGCTTCGACTCTGACGAATAGCGCATCGACCGAGCGCGCCAGCTCCGAGTTCGATCGGCGGCGCGGTGCGCCGCCCGACGTCCGGCCCGCCGGACCGCTGGTCGTGGCATCCGCCGTGTCGCCCGTCGCCGGCGCAATCCCATTGGCACCGGCGAGCGACTCGGCGTCATCGCTCCCGGCTCCAGCGTCCGGAGCGGCGGCGTCCGCCTCGGACCCGGTATCGCTCTCCGCGTCATCATCACCCGTATCTTCGTCGTCGTGCGGGGCCCGAAGCTCTGGCCACACCTCCCGCCGGGCCGCGGAGTCCCCAGCCATGAACTCGATCGCCTCGTCCACTTCCGAATCGATCGGATCGGGTGCCGCCCATTCGGGCGTCGTGGCATCCGCCTCGAGGGCCTCGGTCTCGCCGCTGGCTGAGAGCGGCCTGTCCAGGTCAGGCATGCCATCCGAGGCGGAAAACGCATTGCCCGAATCCGACTCCTCGGGGGCATCGCTCTCGCCCTGGTCCAGTGATTCGTCCCCGAGGGGGATCTCGTCCGCCGGATCCGTTCCGCTGACCAGACCGAGGGGCCCGGAGCCGTACAGCGGCCCGCGTGAGCGGGGTTGATCGAGTTCCGGCAAATCCACGTCGAGCATCGGCAGCGCGATGTCCGGCTCGCGATCCTCGCGATGCGTGTGGAACGCCGGAGAGCCATCACGACCCCGGCCCGAAGGCGCCTTCCCCGAACGCGCCGGCGATGCCTCATCCTCGCTCTCCGGCATGATGAGTTCCATCTCGCCGGTGAAGTTCACCGCGGATAGCAACGCACCGCTCAGCGGCGGCAGTTCACCCGGAAGCGCGAGATCGTGCGCGGGCGGCTCGATCGCGGGTACGTGCAAGGGTGTCGCGAGCCGGAGCGATGCGAACTGCTCGCCGCTCATCGGCTGAAGGCCCGGCAGCTCGGGCACCTTCTCGCTCGCTGGACCAGCGCGGTGCGACGATCCCTCCAGTCCAGCGACGAGCGGCGTGCCGGCCGCGTCGCGCGGTCTCGAGACCTCGGGCGGTACCAGTCCCGCGACCTTTGGCGCCGGCGCGCGCGGCTCCTCGATCTGCTCCGCAGTGTGTACCGGTGGCAGGTCGACCTCGATCAGCGGCAGGTCGGCCGCCGGGACCCGCGCGGCGGAACGTGACCCTGGCCCGTGGGCCGGCGGTGCTCCGCGATGCGCTGCGGGAGGATGGACCACGGGACGTGGCTTCGCGGCGGGCGGCGGTCCCACGGGCGCCCCGCCTCGCGGCGCGGCCGCCGCGGCCGTGCCTCCAGCCGCCGCTCCGCCATCCGACAGATCGAGGAACACGAGGTCCGTCGACTTCGGAGTGCGCGGGCCGCTCCCGCTCTTCGGCTCCGCTGCCGGGTCGATCGCCCGCATGCGGTCGACCGTGGCCCGCATGTCGGCGCCGCGTCCTTCGTGCTCGAACTTCTCATACAGGACCTGCAACTGCTCCAGCGCTTCGCCCTTACGGTCCTTCTTCGACAACTGGTCGGCCAGCATCAGCCGGATGTCATCCTGATCCGGGCACAGATCGGCGAATTCCTTCAGGGCTCGAAACGCCTCGTCGAGCTGTCCGCCGGCCTGCATCCGGCTCGCGTACTCGAGGAAGTTCTGCTTGGCGTCGCTGATGAACCCCTTCTTCGCGCTGATCTTCCCGAGCTTGTAGTAGATCGAATTCCGCCCGGGCGACTGGCGGAGGATCTTGTTGCAGAGGGCGATCGCGTTGTTGAAAAAGCCGCTCTCGGCATAGAGATCGACGGCCTTTTCGTAGTACGTCATGGCATCGCCGACCGTACCCTGCCGCATGAGCAGGTCGCCGACGCGGTTGTACAGCGCGACGTCGCCCTCATCGCCGTCTTCTGCCCCGGTATCCAGGATCTGGATGTAGAGCTGCAGCGCTTTGTCGAACTGCTTTTTCTGCTCGAACTCGGCGGCCTTTTTCTTTAGCTTGGCAGCGTTCGACATCAGCTCGAGGGGTGCGGCGGATAGTGGCGGGGGCGACACGCGCGCCGCACAACCGAGACGTCAGGCTGTCTCGTGCGACGCACTCGGGGGAGCAGCAACGGGCATGGCGCCCCGTCTCCGATAAGACTGCTTAAGGTACCGGTAAGTCAAATTGGTGACAAGCTTTGCCACGTACCCAGGTCGCCTGGCACCGGCGGTCGCCGTACCAGTACGGCAGCTCCCGCACGTCGGCGATGTCGAAGAGCGCGAGGTCGGCCGAGAAGCCGGGTGCGATCTGTCCGGTCTCCGCTGCCAGCCCGAGAGCCGCGGCTCCGTTCACCGTGGCCGCCACGATGGCTTCGGACGACGACAATCGCAACTGGCTGACGCCGAGGGTGAGGATCAGTGGCAGGTTCGGTGTCGGCGACGTCCCCGGGTTGAAATCAGTGGCCAGCGCGACCGCCGCACCCGCGTCGACCAGCGCTCGCGCGGGAGCGTGCGCGGCCTTCCCGAGAAACAGCATCGTCCCGGGCAGCAGCGTCGCCACTGTCTGCGCGCTGGCGAGCGCCGCCACGCCGGCCGGTGAGATCGTCGCCAGATGGTCGGCCGAGGTGGCGCCCAGCTCCACGGCCAGCTCGGCCCCGCCACCGGCCACCAGCTCATCGGCATGGAGCTTGAGCGCCAGCCCGGCCGCCCGCGCCGCCGTCAGGATCGTCCGGGCCTCCTCCAGCGTGAACACCCCTGGCTCGCAGAACACATCCGCGAACACGGCGAGACGCGCGGCGGCCACCTGCGGAATCATCTCGTTGATCAGGAGCTCGATGTAGGCCCGTCGTCCTCCGGGAGTGGCGCGATGCTCGAGCGGAATCTCGTGTGCACCGAGCCACGTCGGCACCAGGCGAAGCGGCAGCTCCGCCGCGAGTCTCGCGATAACCCGTAACGTCTTGATTTCATCCTCGACCGTCAGTCCGTAGCCGGACTTCACCTCGACAGTGGTCGTGCCGTACGACGCGAGCCGGAGGAGCCGGCCACGGGCCAGATCTGCCAGCTCCGCCTCGGATCGGGTGCGAAGGTCGCGGACCGACGCGTGAATGCCCCCGCCCCGCGCCGCGATCGCGAGATAGTCCGCGCCCGCCGCGCGCTGCTCTTGCTCATCGGCACGCGGCCGGCCGAAGATCGCGTGCGTGTGGGAATCGACGAGTCCCGGCGCCAGAACGCGACCGCCGCAGTCGATGGTCGTCGCGCCGGGATACGCCCGTTCCAGCTCGCCGTACACGCCGACGGCTGCGATCCGGTCTCCGGTCACAGCGACGGCGACATCGCGGCGAATGCCTGCGTCGCGCATCTCCGCTCCACGACGGGCTCGGGCCGGCCCGGCACACGTCACCACCTGGGAGGCACCCGCGAAGAGCAGGGTGACGCTGTTTCCCGGAGCGCCGGCTGCCGTCACGCCATCACGTCCTGGACCCGCGACCACTGCATCGGCGCCTGAGCCTCGCCTCGGCACGCGTAGAAACAGGCATGGCACGCGATCGGTTGATACTCGCGGAAATCCTTCCAGTGAAAGTCCGTCGGGAAGTCCGGGCACCGCTTCACGCGGCCGGTGGGGTCGATGTGAATCGTCCGGATGCCGGAGCGGCACGGTTCGCGCGCCTCGCCCCGGACGTAGCGCGGAATCTGGCGCAGATAGTGATCCGAGCTGGTGATCACGCCGCGCCGGCGGCGCTTGTACGCCAGCAGCTCGTCGATGACCGATTGCAGCTCACGCGCACGTTCGGCACCAACCAGAGGGTCCCGGTTCCCGTTCTTCGCGTCGGTGTACAGACTGAAGTTGACGCCGCAACCGGCAGCGGCCGCCCGATGCACGATGGGGAGTATCTGGTCGAGATTGTCGCCGCGAATCACCGTATTGAACCGGATGCCGTCGATGCCGCGCGCGCGCATCCCGTCGACGGTGTCGAAGATCCGCCTCGTCAGGCCGGGGATGCCGCGCGCCACGTCGTGCCGCCCATCCAGGTAGTCGAGCGAGATGTTGAACTGGTTGATGCCGGCATCCCACAGGGCCGTCGCCCGCTCCGGCGTCAGCATGCCACCGTGCGTGATCACCGTGATGTACTTGAGCCGGACCGCTCGCGCCACCGCGCGCACGAGATCCTCGAGATCGTGCCGCAGCGTGGGCTCGCCGCCAGTGAAGGTGATCATGAGCGGATTGAAGAATCGGGCCGCGTCCGCGAAGCTCGACAGCTCCGCGTCGCGCGCCGCACGGTCAGTCTGCCAGTAGTCGCAGAACCCACAGCGGGCGTTGCACCGCAGCGTGACCTCGAAATGCACCAGGATCGGCCTGCGGATCGCCACCAGGTACGCGTACTTCGCGATGAAGGCCGGGACATGCCACGGGCGGAACCGTGCCGACAGCATGACCGTCAGCGACCCACGCGCCGGGGGCGCCTCAGCGCGCTAGGGACGGGGCCCCATCGGCAGGTCGATGCCCTGCGCGCGCGCGGTGGCGATCGCCTCGTCGTACCCGGCGTCGGCGTGCCGCGCGACGCCCAGTCCCGGATCATTGGTGAGCACGCGTTCGAGGCGCTCGCGCATCGCGGGTGTCCCGTCGGCCACAATGACCTGCCCCGCATGCAGCGAATTGCCGATGCCGACGCCTCCGCCATGGTGGAACGACACCCACGAAGCTCCGCTCGCCACGTTGACCAACGCGTTGAGAATCGCCCAGTCGGCGATCGCGTCGCTCCCATCACGCATGCCTTCCGTCTCGCGAAATGGCGAGGCCACGCTGCCCGTGTCGAGATGGTCCCGCCCGATCACGATCGGCGCCGAGATCTCGCCGCGCGCCACGAGGTCGTTGATCGCCACGCCGAACCGTGCCCGCGCGCCCTGGCCGAGCCAGCAGATGCGCGCCGGCAAACCCTGGAACTGCACCCGCTCCCGCGCCAGCGTGAGCCACCGCTGGAGGTGCGCGTCCTCGGGAAACAGCTCCGCCGCGAGGGCATCCGTGCGATAGATGTCCCGCGGATCGCCCGACAGCGCAACCCACCGGAACGGCCCCTTGCCCTGGCAGAACAGCGGGCGGACATACTCGGGTACGAATCCGGGAATGTCGAACGCGTCGGCGACGCCCGCGTCGAACGCCACCGTGCGCACATTGTTGCCGTAGTCGAAGGTCACTGCGCCGCGGCGCCGCAGTTCCAGCATCGCCCGCACGTGGACCGCCGCCGTCTGCACCGCGTGAGCCACGTACGCGCCGGGGTCGGACACGCGGAGCGCCAGCGCTTCCGCCAGGGTCATGCCCGCTGGCACATAGCCGTTCAGCGTGTCGTGCGCGCTCGTCTGATCCGTCAGGACATGCGGGACCACGCCCCGCCGAACGAGTTCCGGCAGAACGTCCGCGGTGTTGCCCACGAGGCCGACGGAAAGCGCGGAGCCCGCACGCTGCGCCGTTCCCAGCCACGCGAGCGCGTCGTCGAGATCGCGGGTCATCCGGTCGCAGTAGCGGGTCGCGAGCCGCTTCTCGATCCGCGCGGGATCGGCCTCGATCGCCAGGATGGCGGCACCGAGCATCGTCGCCGCGAGCGGCTGCGCGCCACCCATCCCACCGAGTCCGCCGGTCACGACGAGACGGCCGGCCAGCGATCCCCCGAAATGGCGGTCGGCGACCGCCGCGAACGTCTCGTACGTGCCCTGCAGAATGCCCTGCGATCCGATGTAGATCCACGACCCGGCCGTCATCTGGCCGTACATGGTGAGTCCCATGGCCTCGAGCCGGCGGAACTCGTCCCATGTCGCCCATCGCGGCACGAGGTTGCTGTTCGCGATGAGCACGCGCGGCGCGTTCGCGTGGGTGCGAAACACCGCCACCGGCTTGCCGCTCTGCACGAGCAGCGTCTCGTCATCCCCCAGGCGGCGCAACGTCGCCACGATCGCGTCGAACGCGTCCCAGCTCCGTGCCGCGCGGCCCGTGCCGCCGTACACGACCAGGTCATCCGGCCGCTCCGCCACGTCCGGATCGAGATTGTTCATCAGCATCCGGAGGGCGGCTTCTTGATGCCACCCGCGGCAACTGAGGTCTTTGCCGCGAGGCGCGGTCACGCGTCGCGGCCGAGCGGCGGACGGAGCGGCTGGCGGTGCCAGCGTGTCGGTCGGTGGCATCATGCTGTGAGACCCCGGTGCGGCGCCCCGTGCCGGAACCCGGGCGGGCCGGAGCCGGCCGTGCCGGTGTCGTTCCCGTAGGGTGCCGTGACGTCATCGAATTTACCCGATGACACCGCCCGGGCGAGCACGCCGATGTCGGTGCTGAGGACCCGGTCGCCCTCGAGCGAGGGGACCAGTGCGCGCACCGACCGGTGGGCATGGGCGACGCCGGCACCTGGCCGCAATGGCTGCCGGTAGTCGAGCCCTTGCGCCGCACACATCAGCTCGATCGCGAGCACGTGACCCACGTTGTGCACCACGCGGCGGAGCTTCCAGGCCGCGGCCATGGCCATCGGGACGACATCCTCTTTGCTGCCGTCGGTCGGGATGGTGTCCACACTCGCCGGGTGCGCGAGCACCTTGCATTCGGACGCCAGGGCCGCGGCGGTCACCTGCGCCATCATGAATCCCGAATGCACGCCGGCATCCCGGGCCAGGAACGGCGGCAACCCCTGATTGAGATCCGGGTGCACCAGCCGGTCGATCCGCCGCTCGCTCATCGTCGCGAGGTTCGTCAGCACGATGGCGAGCACGTCCAGCGCGAGCGCGACGGCCTGTCCGTGAAAGTTGCCGCCGCTGAGCAGCGTACCATCCTCGAACACGAGCGGATTGTCCGTCGCCGCATTGAGCTCCCGCGCGACCAGCGATTCCGCGAACTGGATCGCGTCCATCACGGGGCCATGCACTTGCGGGATGCAGCGCAGCGAATACGCGTCCTGGACGCGCGCATCGCCGACGCGGTGCGACTCACGGATCTCGCTGTCTTCAAGCAGCCATCGCAGGAGCGCCGCCGATTCCTCCTGGCCGGCTTGTCCGCGAGCCCGTTGCAGCCGGGCATCGAACGCCACCGGTGTACCCAGGAGCGCCTCGACCGACATCGCGCCCGACACGTGCGCGGCGCGCCACAGGCGGCCCGCGTCGACGAGAGCCAGCGCCGCGACCGCCGTGTGCGCCTGGGTGCCGTTGATCAGCGCGAGGCCTTCCTTGGGCGCGAGCACGACCGGCGTGAGCGCCTGCTCGCGCATCATCGCGGCGGCGTTTCCCGTGCGGCCGTGCCCCGTGAGCTCCCCCTCGCCGATCAGCGAGAGCGCGAGATGCGCAAGCGGAGCGAGATCCCCGCTCGCGCCCACGCTGCCCTGCTCCGGCACCGGAGGATGGAGCCCGGCGTTGAGCATCCCGACCAGCAGCTCCGCCACGGCCGGCCGGCATCCGGAGTACCCCTTGGCGAGTACATTGGCCCGCAGCAGCATCATCGCGCGCACTTCGCGCACGGGAAGAAGCGGCCCGACACCGGCGGAGTGACTCCGCACCAGATTCGCCTGCAGCTCGGCCAAGCGATCGTGCGGGATCGCGACATCCGACAGCTTGCCGAATCCAGTGGTGACGCCGTACACGACGTCGCGCCGTTCGACGATCGCATCCACGATGGCCCGCGTCCGGGCCATCCTGGCTCGAGCGCTTGCCGCCAGGCTCACCGAGGCGCCATCCGCCACGGCGGCGACATCGTCGATCCGAAGCGATTCCCCGTCCAGCACGATGGAAGCCGGCATCCGCACGGAGTCTAGCGCCATACCCTCCCAAATTGGTGTGGGCGTAGACTGCCAATCTAGCCGCGGAACGGGCCCCGGGCCGGGAGGCGCAACCGGGACGGATGCATGAACGCCCGGGACACCTATCCCGGGCGTTCACATTCTCTGCTCGGACCGCGCGGCGCGGTGTCGCGGAGCGCCGGCCCGTGGGGTCACATCATCCTGTTACCGCCGTGCCACCACCGCGCGCTGGAGTGGCTTCGGATTGTGCCGGATGATCGTGGCACGGGGCCCCATCGACACAGCGAACGGGCCGGCGGCTTGCGTCGGCGTATCGGTCGCCCACTGACTGAGCACGCTTTCGTGCCCATCCTGCGTCACAGTCGTGATGGCGTAGCACCACGTCGTGCCATTGGCGAGCCCGGTCACCACGAAGTCCTCGGAAACGGTCGAGCCCTCGACGGCGAAGCCCGGCCCCGGCGTCGCGCAGGTCGTGGTCATGCCCGACACCTGCGCGGGCTCCGAGTACACCCGGTAGTACGCGAACAGCGACGGCTTCTCGAGCCGCGCGTTCGCTGACCAGGTTATTTCGGATGCCGAATCGAAGCCGGTCGCGGTGACTGTGCTCGGCGGCGGCAGCGGGGGCGCGGTATCCACCGCGAGGACCGGCGTTCCGCTGCTGATGTCGCCGAACTGATCCTCCGAGGCGACGAAGAAAAATGGGAGCGGCGTGCCAGCCTGATGGAAGGATGTGGAGATCGTCGTACCGAGCTCGCCGAAATCAGCGCTGCTGTCAATCGTCGCCGCGAAGACGACGTAGTTCGTGACATTGGGATCGGTGGCCGGCGCCCAGCTCAGAAGAATGCCGTTCGGCGCATCAGGGGCGCCCGGCAGCAGTAGGTAGGTCAGGCTGTCCGGGTTCCCGAGCGCCTCGGCCGGCGCCGAGATGTTCTGGTTGTTGTTGTTGCAGGCTGCGACCGCCGCGACCACGAGCCCCATCGCCGCCAATGACAAACCACGTGTCGACATGTCAACCCCGGATGAGGATAGCCTTCTGCTATGCACAATACGCACCGGCTGGACCATCTGTTAGTGAAAGTTAAGTGCCTGTATCTCCAAGCCTTACCTTCTGCTGCCGAACACTGTGTGTCCACTTCCAAGGACAGCGTTCTGGGACACACGTGTGGCCCAGAGCGCTAATACGTCTGGCCCGTGGCCTCGTCCCCTGGTGATCGGAACGTCTGCTTGTCGTAGTTGAATTTGAGCGCCGGCTCCGCCTTGAGCGCGACGAAGAACGTGAAGGCGAAACTGCCCGTCGGCGACTGCGTGAAGGAGAAGATGGCGCGCCAGTCGTGCAGGTCGCGCTGCAGCGACACGATCTGGCTGGCGAAGTTGTGCGCCTGGAAATCATAGGTCGTCTGCCACTGCGCCGCCCACTTGGGCGTGATGTTGAAGCTCGTCGACCCCTGCAGCGTGATTTGCGTCGGCACCACCACGAAGGGGGCAGCCGCCGTCGTGGCGTTGATGTTGGTGTCGGGTGTGGACGTGCGGCTCGCCTGGACACACTGCGCGTAGTAGATCGGGTTGACGTTCTGGTACGCGGCGCACACGATGGCCGGATTGAACTGGATCACGTTGGACAGATTGCCCACCGGCGGGCGCTGCCGGTACGCGCTGAACGTGAACGAGGTCGTCCATCCCTTGCCCGCATTCGGGATCTGATAGGGTGCAATGCCCGTCTGCCCGCCGACCACCTGCTGCGCGGCGATCTGTTGCGCCAGGAATGGATCCGTATTGAGCGCGCTGTCCGCACCTGGCGTCTTCACCGGCGGCGTCATCCCGAGTAGCCGCGCGATAGCGGCCACCAGCCCCGAGTTGCGATTGAGCGAGAAGGACGCCGACACCTGCTGCCAGTACGGGCTGAAGCGCGCGGTATCGCTGAGGGGATCCCCCTGGAACAGCGAGTAGGTCTGGCGGAAATCGAATCCGGGGATCAGGTCCGACCGGAAGCTGTACCCCCATGTGCTGGACGTGAAGCCGCTCAACGAGCGGTGCGTCGTCTGCGCGCGCACGAAGTCGTAGCTGATCGGATCGAAGTTGAGCGACAGCACCTTGACCTTCTTCGCCCGCAGCGGATCAGCGTCCGGCGCCTGCTTGAGTTTCGCCTCGATGCTCTGCGACAGCGACAGTGAGATGGACTCCTGCCGGAGACCTGCCAGCGAGCCGACGGGGGACTGGCCCGCCGCGGCGTAGAACTGGTCGCTGATCGCCGACGGCTGCGCGTAGTCGATCGTGATGACGGGATTGATCGTATGGCGGAAGCGCGCGACATCGCCGAAACCCGGCAGCAATCCGAAGAACGTCGGAGAGATCGAGAGGCCGTACACCAGCCGCTTCGGCTGGGTGACGAAATCCGCGCCGGTGAACTGCGTGCGGATCATCCACGCCGCGCCGGGATCCGCGTTCTCGATCGCCACGCTGGGCACGAGGTTCCACTTGCCCTGCGAAACGCTCGGGAGGTCGATCCCCGTGTTCCAGTCCAGGCTCGTGTTGTACGTCTGCGAGAAAATGCGCTGCGTGGGGACCGCGGAATCGGCGCTCACTCGTGTGTACACGAGGTCCTGCTCGGGGAAGTTGTTCTGCTGGTCGGAGAGCTGGAACGAGTTGCGCCAGTTGAAGCCGAAGATCTTGATCGGTGTGTCGAACGACGCCGTGGTCGCCCGCTGGTTGCGGCGCACCTGCGAGCTGTCGATCACACCGAGACTGTCGGCGTACCTGTAGCCGAAATTCCCGAACTCGTCGACGTTCAGCGTCTCGCTGTTGCTCCCTGTGAAGCTCGGAGTCCACGTGAACCACTTCCCGATGCTCACCGGCTTGGACGAGAGGCTGAGCGTCGGGAACACACGGTCGATCTCCGACCGGCCCGGGTACTGCTTCTGCGTGCCACCCAGGCTGAAGTTGGCGGGCCCCAGGGCCTGCTGATAGTTGAGTTGCGACGAGATGGTCGCCAGCACGGAGTACGGGTCGAAATACGTCGTCTGCTGGATCGCCGTGCTCGTCTCGTAGTTGACGTTCATGTTGAGGTGCGACGTCAACGAGAAATCCTGCTGGTGCTGCCATGAGATCGCCGTGTTCGTCGTGTTGTTGCTGAGCGACTGGTACGACACGCCGAAACTCCCCACCACGAACCGGTCGAGCCAGTTGTACCGGAACACGGAGCTGTACCGCGTCCAGCCCGGATCGATGAGACTGGCCCGTGCACTGCTTCGCCAATCGAGCCAGGTCGTGAGATCCGCGTAGTCGTTGAGCGCGAAATAGTACCCGACGTTCTCGACGTGGCGCCGGTACGATGGGCTGTTGCGCACCAGTTCACTGATGCCGAAATGCGGCGTCAGGAACCCGCTGCGCCGCCCCGTGCGCAGATCCTCCAGCACGAACGGCAGCCACATGATCGGCACGTCCGCGATGTAGAGCACCGCCGGACGGCCCACGAGGGTGTGCTTGGTGACGAACTTGAGCTCGTTCACCGAGAAATGGTAATCCGGAAAGCTGTCGTCGCAGGTCGTGATGCCCCCTTCGACGCCGTAGAACGTGTTCGACGGGTTGTCGCTCTTGAGGGTGTCGCCGGCGTAGGCGCCCGCGATGGCCGACACGATCCACCGGTTGCCGCCGCTCGGAAAGACCGTGCGGACCGCCGATGTCACTGCCTCGTGGGTCTTGACGTCGTACACGACGTGGCCGATGGACACGATGTCGTCTTCGTTGCGCGTCGGGTCGCGCACCGTCACGGTGTCACCGTGCGCCCGGACGACGCGCACGGAGTCCTCGTAGACGATCGTGTCACCGACGACCATCGTCTGGTCCTGGTTCACCGCGGCCCGCTGGCCCTTGCGCGGACCGATCAGCGTCAGTTGGTGCTGGTCCGCCTGGTAGACCGCGTGGCCGCCTTGATATCTGGTGACGCCGTACCCTTCGCGAAGGAGCAGCGCCTCCGTCACCGAGTCCGGCTCTTCCCAGTTCACGAGTTTTTTTCGGGCCGAATCCCGGGCCGCCGAATCACGTGCGGCGATCGCCCGCCGCGCCGAGTCCAGGGTGGCCCGTTCGCGCGGGGTCAGTTGCCGCCCGGGCGTCGTCGGCTGCACCACCGCGCCGCCCGACGTACCGACCGGCGGTTGGCCGGGGAGTTGCTGCGCCACGGCCGGCCGCGCGGCCGCGCCGGCGACCGTCGCCGCTAGCGCCAGGCCTGCCAGACGCCACGGGGGCCGCGTGAGGCGAGGACCCGGGCCCTGGAACCCGGGCAGGCCCGCTACCGCCACGCCGCCTCGCTTTCGAGAGACGCGCTCGAAACGCTCGGACGCTGGCGCGCGGGCGGCTCCACGCCGCCCCGCGCCGCCATGATCGTCACGCCGGTGCCCGGTACCCGTCGTCCGGCAACTCCGCGGCCGCCTGCGACCGTTGGCGGCGCCGGTACATGATTGCGGACAGGAAAATACTGAGCTCGTACAGGAGATAGAGCGGCACCGCCATCGCGATCGTCGTCCAGATCAGGTCGCCCGGCGTCAGGAATGCACCGATGAACGTGCAGAGCACCGCCGCATGCCGGCGGTACTTGCGCAGAAAAGCCGGATTGACGAGGCCGAGCGCCGTCAACACGAGAATCACGATCGGCAGCTCGAAGCACAGCCCGAACGCCAGCGACATCGAGAACAGGAAGTCGAAGTATTCGAGCCCGCTGATCATCGGCTCCATCGACGCCGTCTGGAAAGCGAGCAGCCAGCGGAGGGCGAGCGGCATCACGCCGAAGTAGGCGACCGACACGCCCCCCACGAACAGCAGGCCCGCTCCGATCGTGACCGGTGCGACGAGCTGCTTCTCGTGCCGGTGCAGCGCCGGGGAGAGGAACGCCCAGGCCTGATAGACGATGATCGGAAGCGCGAGGATCACGCCAAGCGTGAGCGACATCGTCATGTAGATCGAGAACGAGTCGGTCGGGTGCGTGAAGATCAGCTTGTGCCCGTGCAGCAGCGGCAGAATGGGCCGCGCCAGGATGCCGATCAGATCGATCTGCGTCAGGGCCGCGAATGACAACGCCACGGTAAACGCGAGCGCGCCGAGCGACTTGATGAGCCGCCACCGCAGCTCCTCAAGGTGATCGAGAAAGGGCATCTCCGCTGTGGGCGGCGTCGGCATAAGTCGGGTGGCTCGGACAGCTACGGGTGGCCGGCCCGGACGACGGGCTCGCGTCGCAGCGCGGGGCCTCCGGCGGTCGCGCGACCCCTCGGAGAGCGGTCAGAGCGTGCCGCGGATTCCTATTTCAGGTCCCGGAGCCGGTCCTTCGCGAGCACCGCCTCGTCCGAGCGCGGATACTTTCGAATCACGTCCTGGTACGCGTCTCGTGCTGGTTGCACCTTGCCTGCCGCCGCCAATACCCCCGCGTGCTTGTACAGCGCCGTCGCTGCGATCCCGAGCGTCGGATACCGGGCGATCACGTCCTGATAGGCCGAGTCCGCGACCGTCGCGTTCCCCTCCTGCGCGTACGTCTCGGCCACATCCAGATGCGCATAGGGCGCCACGTCCGAATTGGGATACTGCCGGAGCAGGTCGGTCAACGCAGCCCGCGCCGCGCCCGTACTACCCCGCCGGAGTTGCTCGTGTGCCAACTGATAGAGTTGGTCCGGGCCCGGTCCGCCACCGCCTCGCGCGGTGTCACCCGGACTCGCTCCACCGGGCGCCGCCCCGATCCCGGTGGCTGACGACGCCGTGGCATGTTGGGCCTCCAGTGATGCGTGCAGCACGCTGAGCTGCTTCTGGCTCTGTCCCGTCAGCTCCTCGATCTGGATGAGCTGCTGCCCCACCGAATAGAGGTTCTCGCTGACATCGCCCTGCCACTTCGCGGTCCGTCCGCTCAGCACGCGGAGGGTGTCCTGCGCGCGGCCGAGCTGCTCGATCACGACTTCGAGGGCCGCCCGGTGCGCCGAATCCTCACTCCGCTGCGCGGCCTGCATCCGCGTCAGATCGTCCTGCAGGACGCGCACGTCCTCGCGCGTCGCGAAACAGCCGCCGGCCGCCACCAGTGCGAGCGGCAGGACGAGGCGCCAACGCCGCAACCGCTGCGCCACGATCCCCGTCCCCATCACTGGGCCGCGACCTTCAAGTTGTCGCCGCCCGCCACGATCGCGAACTCGTCGCGGCGATTCTGCGAGTACGCGTCTTCCCCGTCGCCTTCCGCCACCGGGCGCTCCGCGCCGTAGCTGATGATGTCGATACGCGCGGCGTCGATCCCATGATCGGTCAGATATCGCTTCGCCGCCGCCGCGCGTCGCTGGCCAAGCGCGAGGTTGTACTCGTCCGATCCCCGCCGGTCGCAGTTCCCCTCGACCCGGATCCGGATGCCGGGGTTGGTACTGAGGACCGGCACCTTCGCGTCCAGGATGGCCTTGCCCTGATCCGTGATGTCGGCCTTGTCGTAGTCGAAGAACACCTTCGCCACCAGCGAGCTGCGAGCCGCGGCCACGGCCGCCGCCTGCCGCTCACGCTCGGCCGACGCACTGTCCGCCATGCGCTTGGCGTTGGCCAGCGAATCGCGGATCCGGGTGCTATCCACGGCCGGTGCCGCCGCTGGCGCGGGCGCCGGCGCGGGTGCGGGCGACTTGGCGCACGCCACGACCACGGCACCAGCGAGAATCAACAGCGAGGCAACGCGGGACCGACGGCTCATGGCTGACTCTCCGAAATGAATAAGAAGCCGATTGGCAAGTAAATCAGGGCGAGCCCAGCGACCGCGACCACGCGGAGAGCCGTGCCGGGCCACCCAATGTCAGCTGTCGCGTGCGTCCCGATTCCGAATCCAGGATGAACAACTGCCGCACGCCGGTACGGTTCGATGTGAACACCAAATGCCGGCTGTCCGGCGCCCACTTCGGGTCTTCGTTGATGCCGTCACTCGTCAGTTGCCGGACCGTCCGGTCACGCAGCGCGATCGTCTCGATCTGAAATCGCCCATTCACACGGGACTCGAACGCCACCAGCCGCCCATCCGGCGACCAGTTGGGACTCGCGCGGTAAATGTCATCCCCGAATTGGAACGGCGTCAGCAGATCGGGCTCCGTGCCATCGATATTGACAATATACACTTCCGGGTGTCCAGAGCGACCCGATGTGAATGCCAGCCGCCGCCCGTCCGGGCTGAATGTCGGTTGCGTGTTGTCGGTGCCGTGGCCGACGGTGATGCGACGCGCGGGGTCGCTGCTGAACGCGGGCACGAGATACAGGTCGGTGCCGTCCTCATCCCCGTGGGTGTACACGATCGAGTTGCCGTCGGGCGAGAACGCCGGTGTCGAGTTCAACCCCGTCGGCGTCGCGGACAACGCGCGGGCACCCCCGGTCGTGAGGTCCAGCACCGCGATCTGCGTCCCGCGCGGGGCGAAGAAGCTGTACGTCAGATAGCGCCCCGTCGGATGCCACTGCGGCGACAGCGGGCCGCCCCCCTTCTGCGTCACCGGCCGCGTATCGGCGCCATCCGTGTCGGTGATGTAGATCTGCCCATCCCGGATGAACGCGATCCGGGTCGCCGCAATCCCGCGTGATCCCGTGATCGCCTGCTGAACCCAGTCCGACGCATCGTGCACCACCATCCGCCAGTCGGCGTTGCCCGGCGTGGCCGGTATCGCGAAGTCCCTGGTCGCCAGCACGCGCTTCTTGGCGACATCGTAGACGATGATGTGCAACGAGGCCGGGGTCAGTGATGCCTGCACGACCGCCGCCGCGCCGAGCTTCTCCACCAGCGGAAAGTTCACGGCCGCATCCCCTATCCCCTGGTCGATGCCGGTGATCACGTTCATCGCATCGGCGAAGTCGAGATCGCGCTGGATGATCGTGTGCGCAGAATCGCCGCCCGCCCCGGCAATTGGCAGCACGAGCACGCCCGGCTTCGTGCCGGGTTGATAGTTGAGTCCGATGTGCACGCCCTGCCGAGTCGTGTCCTGCGCCATGGCGGGTGCCGCCAGCGCGATCACGCTCGCCAGGAGTGCGAGTCCAGCCGTCGTCCTGATCAGTGGAGTAACCTCGGGTCAAAGCTGAAGACGACCGGCAGTACGTCGTCGTGAAATCCGTCCGGCAACGGACCGAACGACTTGGCCGCTTTCTCGATCGCGCCCTGCGCCTCGAGGTCGAATGAGTAGTCGCCGGACCGGCTCACGAATTTGAATCCGAAGACGGTGCCGTCCCGCCGGATGAGGAACGCCACATCCGCCTTCAGCTGCGCCGATGGATCCGGCGGCGAGAAGTTGAGGGCCACCTGGCGGACGATGTTCTCGAGATAGCCGGGAAACGGAAACTCGATCCCCTCGATGTGCACGGTCGCGACGTCCGCACCCGTGCCGCCGGTCGGGCCGCCTCCTGCTTTTGCGACCGGGGCCTGCGGCGCTGGCTTCGCCTTCGGTGGCGCCTGGACGGGCGTCGCCTTGGCCGGCGGGGTGGCGGCCGGCTGTTTGTGCACGGGTGCCACCGGCGCCTTCGGAGCGACATCATGCGCCGGCGGAGGCGCCGTCGTGAGCGGGGGCGCGGGCGGAGCCGGGGTCGGTGGCACGATCCCGATCGCGCGCTTGCCCGGCGGCGCTGCCACGATGTCGACCTTGTAGATCGGCGGGCTTACGACCGCCGCCTTCGTCGAGAGGACGACCAGCAGGCTTAACGCGCCCACGTGCAGGAGCGCCGAAGCGCCGATCGGGCCGGTCAGCCGCGGCGCGTCTGCTGCCACTACTTCGCGGCTCCTGTCGCGATGTCTTCCGGCTCCGCCACCAGCCCCACGTTGGGCGTGCCGGTGTTTCGCATCACGGCCAGCACCCGGACGACCAGCCCGTACGGCACACCCTGGTCGGCCCGGAGGTACACACCATCCTTCGCGCGCTTGGATGCCAGCGCGCCGAAGCTCGCCCTGAACTCGTTGTACGTGAGCTTGGTCTCATCGACGAAGATCGTACCGGTGCGGTCCACGGTCACCACGAGTCCGCTCTTCGGCTCGAGCGGCTGCGCCTCGGCCTTGGGCAGCGACACATCCACGCCGCCCTGCATGATCGGCGCGGTGATCATGAAGATGACCATGAGCAGCATCATCACGTCGATGAGGCTCACGACATTGATCTCCGCGTTGAGCGGGGTGCGCTCCCCACGCCGGCGCCGCATCCGGTCCTCAGGCCGCCCGGTCGCGTACGATCAACGCGATCACGTAGGAGCCGAATCCCTCGAGCTCACTGTCGAAGCGGTTGAGCCGGTTCGCGAAGATGTTGTACCCGAACACGGCGGGTATCGCGACCGACAGCGCCGCCGCCGTCGCGATCAGCGCTTCCGCCACGCCCGGCGCCACCGCGCCGATGTTGCCGGAGCCCTTCGTCGCGATCCCCACGAACGCGTCGATCACGCCCAGCACGGTGCCGAGCAATCCGATCAACGGGCTCGCCGACCCGATCGTCGCCAGGGTGGGAATGAACCGGGCCAGTTGGTCGCGTTCCGCGTTGGTCTCGGAATCGAGGATGAGGCGCAATGCCTCCACCTGCGATGCGGTCATGTCGGGAGCCGCGGCCCGTGCCGTGCCCGGCCGCGCGTCGCCACCGAGGAAGTCCGACGCCCGGCGCAGCACACGCGTGTACGGGTTCGGCGTCTCCCGCGCCGCGACGCTGAGCGCCTGGTCGAATCGGTCGACGTGCTCGAATTTCGCGAGGAACTTCGCCGAGCGCCGGCGCACGCTGCCGAACTCGATCCACTTGCCGAGCATCACCGCCCAACTGAACACCGACAGGACCCCCAGCAAGCCGACCACGCCTTTGGTGACCGCCGTCGATCCAATGAGTAATCCCCAGGCGGATGTCGGGACCGCTGTCGAGACCTGAAGCAACATCGCTGCCGTCATGCCGCCACCGTCCAGCGATGGTCCTGCCAATCCGTTCCGCGATGCACAGTCCTCCCGTGATGGTGCGGCCGCTGGCCGCGATATCGCATCAGCGCCCCGTCCCCGGCGCCCGCCGCCCGGCAAACCACGAATAGGTCTCGGCCAACCCCTCCGCCAACCCCGTGCACGGCGTCCAGCCGAGCACCGAGGCCGCCTTGCCGATCGTCACCGACGACCGGAGCTGCTCACCGGGCCGGGCCGGCGCGTGCGCCGCAGGCACCGGCCGCCCGGTCGCCGCCCCGAGCGCCGCCGCCAGAGCGGTCACTGATGTCTCGATCCCCGTCCCGATGTTGAACGCACGCGCATCGAGCCGCCCCGGCGGAGGCAGTGTGGCCCGCGCCGCCGCCACGTTGGCCCGCGCCACATCCTTGACGAACACGTAGTCGCGCGTCTGCTGCCCATCGCCAAAGATGGTCACGGGACGCCCATCCAGCACCCGCCCGCAGAAGATCGCGACCACGCCGGCCTCGCCGTGCGGATCCTGCCGCGGCCCGTACACGTTCGCGTATCGGAGCGCCACGGTGTCGACGCCGTGCAGCCGCGCCTCATAGGTCAGGTAATACTCCGCGCTCAGCTTCGCGATGCCATAGGGCGACTCGGGGTCCTTGGGCACCGTCTCGGCATTGGGCGGCGTCGCGAAGTCGCCGTACAATGCGCCGCCCGTCGAAGCGAAGATCACGCGCGTCTTCGCTCCCGACGCCCGGACGGCTTCCACCAGACGCAGCGTGCCAAGCACGTTGATCGTCGCGTCCGCCACGGGATCGGTCACGCTGCGGCGGACATCGATCTGCGCGGCCAGATGCGCGATCACATCGAAACGCCCCTCACGGACCACCCCGGAGGCCGCGTCGGTCGTGACATCGCCGTGCACGAACGTCGCCGCCGGCGGGATGTTCTCCTGTCGCCCGCTCGACAGATTGTCGAAGACCGTCACCGCATACCCGTCGGCGAGCAACAGCTCCGCGACGTGCGACCCGATGAACCCGGCGCCGCCCGTGACCAGCGCCCGGCCGCCACTCATCGTGACTCCGGCGCGCTGCCGCCCGGCGCCGCATCTGCTGGGCGCGCCGGCGCCCGCGCTGTGTCCGCGGCCAGCGGCGGCCGCGATGTGCCCGCGGCGCTCTCGGGCGGCCGATCGGCCTCGCGGCCGTCAGCCGGTTCGGCCGCCAGCGCCGCCGGCGGAGCGTCATCGAGCCCGAACAGGTAGCGGGCCGTATCCACGACGGCGAGACCGCGGCCGTTGGCCGCCGCGGCCCGGAGCCGCACCGAGGGGGCGTGCAGGAACTTGTTCATGAGCGACCGGGAGAAGTGATCGACGATGTCCCGCTGGGCGGGTGTCAGCTCGCCAAGCCGGCGCGCCACATGCGCCAGCTCGTCCGCGCGTACGCGGTCCATCGCGGCACGGAAATCCGCCACGACCGGCACCGCGGCGAGTCCCGCCAGCCACTCCCAGTACCGCTCCACTTCACCTTCGATCAGCTCCTCGGCGCTCGGGAGCTGGGATTGCCGCCGCTCGATGCTCGCCGCCACCACCGCGCGGAGGTCGTCCAGATCGTAGAGGAACACGTTGTCCAGCGACCCGACTGCCGGCTCGACATCCCGCGGCAGCGCGATATCGAGGATGCAGAGCGGACGGTCCCCGCGTCCGGCGACGGCCGCCGCCACGTTCTCGTACGAGACGACAGGGTGCGGCGCAGCGGTCGAGCAGATCACGAGATCGACGGTGGCGAGCGCCGGCCAGCAGTCGTCGTATCGCATCGCGGTGGCGCCGTGCCGCCTCGCGAGATCGTCGGCTCGCTCGAAGGTGCGGTTTGCCACCAGCATGGTCCGCACGCCCTCCTCGTGCAGACACTGCAGCGCCAACTCGGCCATCTCGCCCGCACCGAGGACCATGGCGTGCCGGCCATTCAGGGTCCCGAAGATCTTCTTGGCGAGCTGCACCGCCGCGGAGCTGACCGACGCCGCGCCACGCCCGATGGCGGTCTCCGTCCGGACACGCCCGGCGACCGATTGCGCGGTCTGAAACAGCCGGTTCAGCGCGGGACCCGTGTACGGCCGGCACGCCTCCCACGCGTCCCGCACCTGCCCCTTGATCTGCGCCTCGCCGACGATCATCGAGTCGAGTCCCGAGGTCACGCGCATGAGATGGCGCACGGCGTCTCGGTCCCGCCGGACATACCCGGAGGGTGCGGAGTCGGCGCCCAGCCGCTGCGAGAGGATCTCCCACACGGCCGGCGGCGCATCCGTCTCGCCTTCCATCAGGTAGAACTCGGTCCGGTTGCACGTCGACAGGAGGACGCCCTCCCGCACACCGGACGCGTCGCGCACGGCCTCGAGAGCCGGTCCGGTTTCACCGATTCCGAACGCGCACTTCTCCCGGACTTCGATCGGGGCCGTGCGATGGCTCAACCCGGCGACTATGAGCCCCACGCGGCGCCCTCCATGCGGTCGCCGTCGAAGCCCGCGGCGTCGTGAGACCGTTCGTGAGACCGTCCGTGAGGCCACCGTGCCCGCCACTGCGCCACGCTCGCGCTGAAGCCGGCCCGTTCGACCGTTCCGCAGAAATCCTCGCCGATGAGATCGCGCTTCGCCGCGAACCACCCGTCGCGGTCTCCGGCGTCCAGCAGCTCGCGCCGGAGCGCGATCAGTGTCGTGAGCGCCGCCGCGTAGCGTCCATCAAAACGTTCCGCGATGGCGTCCCGCACGCGCATCGCCGCATCCGGCACGCCGCCTGCCGATACGCCGATGACCAGCGGGCCCGCCGCGTGGGCCGCGACGGTGACGCAGGTGCCATCTTCGGGGAAGTCCGCGACGTTGACCAGCCGGCCCCGCGCCATCGCGTCGGCCGTGACCGCCGCGTTGACCTCGCGCACGTTCGTCGCGGCAATCACGAGCACCGCGTCACCGATATCCGAGCTGGTGTACGCACGCTCGGCAAGCTCGAGCCGCGGCCAGTGCGCCACCGCATCCCGCAGCACCCCGCCGATTTCCGGCGCGACGACCCGCACCGCTGCCCCGGACTCCAGTAACGCCATCGCCTTCCGGTGCGCGACGGGGCCTCCCCCCACGATGAGCGCGCCGACGCGGCTGCCTTCGAGCAACAGCGGATATCCACTCATCGCGCGCCCGCGATGACCCGCAGGCCCCGCGCCCGCGTCACAGGGCGCACCACCGGTCTCACAGGAAGTGCCCGGGCTGTGCCTCGACGACGCGGGCGGCCACGTACGAGGCCACGACCACGCCAAACGCCACGGTCGCCGCCACCGCCGCGCGCCGCGCCCGCCAGCCGCCCAGTTGCCGCCCCGCCGCCAACGCCCCCGCGGCGAGCCACGCCACGACGCCCCAGACCACGCGCGGGCCGTCCAGGCCCCCGTAGATCGCCGCGTAACTGGCCGCGAGCGCCACGCCGAGTGTGAGCGCGACCCAGGCCGTCACCGCCGCGAGATGATTGACGTGGTCGAGGGTCTCCAGCGGCGGGAACGAACGGAAGATCGAGCCGAATCGCCGCGACTTGAGCTCGCGGCGCTCCACGAGGTACAGCGCGCCCGCGGCCGCCGCGGTCGCCAGGGCGGCGATTCCGATGAAGCTGAAGGCCACGTGAGACGCCAGCCACGCGCCCTGCGCTCCCTTGGGCTGCCCGAACGGCCTCCACCCGGCGTTGATCGCGATCGCGGTCATGATCGCCGCCATCGGACCGCCAATCAGGGTGAGCGTGACATCGCGCGCCAGCAGCTCGGTGAGGAGAAGGGCCACGCCCAGGGCCAGCCCCGCGAACGACAACGCGGGCCCGAGTCCCCACACGGGGAGCCCGCCGGCAAAACGGGTGGCGGCCGCCATCGCCGCCGCGTGTGCGAGCACGCCGAGCGTGAGCGCGATCACGACTCCCCGAAACGGAGGCCCGACCGGACGCGCGAATGGCGTGAAGGCGAGCGCTGCCGCACCCGCGTAGCACGCGACGGCCAGCAATAAGGCGATCGCGACCATGGAACGGTCAATTTAACCCCGCACGGTGCGAACGGGGCAGCGGGCTCGCAGAAACAATCGTGCCCGGCGCAGCTCGCTGCCCGGGCACGATCTCAAACGCTCATCGCCGGCCTAATGGCCGGCCGCTAACGCCGCACGGGCCGTGTGATGCCACGACTCCGATTATGGCGCCTTATTGCGCGCGGGCAGTCACTTTCGCGGCGATACCTGGCTCGATGTCCGGCTGGGTGCTCGCGAGAATCTGGGCCGTCGCCGAATACCCGTTGACGCGGACGATCTGTCCAACCGCGATCTCGCTCTCGGGCAATGTGACGCTCGACTCCGGGACGCGCTCGCGCGGCCGGTACAACGTCACCTGGTCGCCGACGTGAAGTCCCTGCTTCTCGGATGCCTCGAGCACGACGTAATACTGGATAGTGGTCAGGACGTTGTCATCCTCGACCCACAGGACTTTCGTCTTCGCGCCATCATCGACGTGCAACGGGCGCTCCACGGGCATCGGCGTCATGTCGAGCGGCAGCACCTGCTGGTTCTTGTTGACCACGGTGAAGATCGTCGTGAGGCGGGCGATCGTCGCGTCCGTTCCCTCTCCAGGCTGAATCACCGTCAGGATCCCGGTCGGAATCACGACCTGCCCGCGGTCGCCGAACGATGTGCCGAGGTGGTAGGTGTAGAACCGGTCGCCAACAGCCCCCGTGCTGCCCTTGGGCATCGTGATGTAGACATCCTCTCCGAGATCGAAGTGCACGCGGTCGGATGCATCGATGACATTCGACACGGCGACTGTACCCAGCACCACCCCTGCGCCCTTGGGGCCGCCTTCGCGGTCCAGATAGGGCGCGGCCTGCTTGTAGTTCAGGCTCCTGATGGGCGGCACGTTGCGCGATCCGCTGCGATTCGACGCCAGCGACATCTCGCCGCGCGCGTTGAGCGGGAACATCGTCCCCGGCGCGGCGCTGCGGTTGGCGGCAGGTGTCGGGGCCGGCGCCGCATCGGCCGCCGCTGGCGGCGTGGCGCCGCCGGCAGGCGCCTCGGCCACCGAGTTGCCACCCGCGGCGTTCGCGGGGATCCGGAGGACGGCGTTGGTGTAGATCCAGTGCGGATCCGCGATCACGCTCGTGTTGAGCCGGTAGATCTCGGGCCACAGGCTACCGTCGCCAAGATAGAGTTGCGCGATGTCGAAGAGCGTCTCGCCCGGCCGCACGGTATGCGTGCGGTACGTAGCGGCGCCCGGCTCGGCCGGCGCTGCGGCAGCAGCCGGCGCAGCCGGCGCGGGATGCGCGGCCGCCGAATCTTGCGCGCGCGCGGACGGCGCCAAAGACATCAGCGCCACGGCGCACAACCCACCGCGCTGGGCGGCGGTGCGGATTACGTCTAGGACCATTCCCTTCATCGTAAATCCCCCACGGGGCGCGACGGGGGACGGGACGGTCCCGACCGCCGCCAACGAGTGGCGTACCCGGGCGGTACCCGGGACGGCTGTCCAGGGGGAGACGACGAAGCCCGCTAGGACGAAACGGGGGGCCGATCGGTCAGTCCGTCCCCTTGAGCCCTCCGGCTGCGACGGCAGACTGCCGTGCAGACGGGCCGTATTGAGTGGCCGTACTGGGTGGCCGCCGTACCAGGTGGTCCGCTGCCTGCCACCCCCCAGGCCCGCTTTGCCCTCGGCTAGCCGCCGAGCACGAGCCTCGTGAAGGGAGTCACATACGCCTCGAGGGTCACGAGCAGCCCGACCAGCGCCACGAGCAGGACGCTGTGGAGGAAGACGAACCGCAGGATCTCCCATTCGTGGCCATACCAGCGGGTGGTGGTGCTGGCCACGACGATGCTCTGCATGTCCACCATCTTGCCCATCACGCCACCCGAGCTGTTGGCGGCGGACATGAGAATCGGACTCACTCCGACCTGGTGCGCGGTGATGCGCTGCAGGCTGCCGAACAGGACGTTCGAGGAGGTGTCGGACCCGGTGAGCGCCACGCCGAGCCAGCCGAGGACCGTTCCGAAGAAGGGATACCACGCGCCCGTCCGCGCGAATGCGAGCCCGAGTATCGCGTCGAGCCCCGAATACCGCGTCAGGAAACCGATGGCCAGCATCGCGGCGATGGTGAGCAGTGAGACCTTCACGGTGTTCAGCGTCCGGCCATACGCACGCAGCGCCTCGCGGGGCCCGTATCCCATCACGGCGGCGGCGATTAGTGCCGCGATGAGGATCCCCGTACCCGTTGCCGAGAGCCAGTTCGCCACGAAGACGGCGGCTTCCGGTTTCGCCTGCGCGACGACCGGCGGCATCCGGAGCACGAGGTTGTCGAGTCCCGCGACGGCAAGCGCGGGTCTCGAGATGCCGTCCAGGAGCGCCTTGACCTGTGGCAGTCCCCAGAGAAACACCACGACGCTGAGAATGAGCCACGGTATCCAGGCTCGAAGTTCCTCGCGGCTGTCGCTCCCCGTGCGCGATGGACGGGGCTCGCGCGGGACATCGGCGGGGTGCCAGATCCGGAGTAGCGCGGTCACCGCGGCGAGCGACACGAGCGCGGCCCCGACGTCGACCAACCACGGTCCGTGATAGTTCGAGATCAGCCACTGCGGTATCGCGAACGCCACGCCGGCTACGAGAAGTGCCGGCCACACCGCGAGCGTCCGCTTTGCGCCCGCGTACGCGAACATCAGCCAGAACGGGATCAGCACTGAGAAGAACGGAAGTTGCCGTCCGACCATCGCACTCAGCGACGCGAGCGGTAGCCCCGTCACGCCGGCCAGGGCGACGACTGGTGTCCCCAGCGCGCCGAATGCGACGGGCGCCGTGTTCGCGATCAGTGAGAGACCGGACGCCTCGAGCGGCGAGAAGCCGAGTCCGAGGAGGAGCGCGCCGGTGATCGCGACGGGAGCACCGAAGCCGGCCGCGCCCTCGAAGAAGGACCCGAAACAGAACGCCACGAGCACCAGTTGCAGGCGCCGGTCACCGGTGACCCGCCGGAGGCTGTGCTGCAGGACGCCGAACAGCCCGCGGTCGAGCGTGAGCTGGTACAGAAAGATCACGTTGAGGATGATCCACCCGATCGGCAGCAGGCCATACGCGGCCCCCAGCGCCGACGCCCGGACGGCGAGCGAGACCGGCATGCCGAGCACGCCGATCGCGACCGCGAGGGCCGCCGCGAGCCCGAGCAACGCGGCGTAGTGCGCACGGATGCGCAGCACGGCGATGGAGCCCAGGAGCGTGATGACCGGCACGGCCGCCACGAGCGTGGACCACGCCGGATGGTGCAGCGGATCGTAGATCTGCGGCCATGGCGCCATCACGCGACGGCGGGCCCGGCGCTCCGGCAGCCGCTCTCGCGGCCGCCGCTAGAACGGCAAATCGTCGTCCTCTTCGGCAAGCGCCGTCGGGAAATCCTCGAAATCCTCGCCGCCAGCCTCCGCCCCCGGCGCGCCGGGCGCAGCGCCGCTCGGGCCGCGGGCGGCCGCGCCGCTGCGTGCCGCCGCCGGCCGGCTGCGTGGCGCGCTGATTTCACCCTCGCCGCCGCCGCTGCCCCCGCCCCGGCCACCGAGCAGCATCAACTCCCGCACGTTGATCTCCGTCACGTAGCGGGTCTGTCCTTCCTTGTCCTGAAACTGCCGGTACTCGATGCGCCCCTCGACGTACAGTTTCTCGCCTTTCCGCACGTATTTCTCGACTACATCCGCCAGCCCGCTGCCGCGCTGCGCGTTCCACACGACACACTTGTGCCACTCGGTCTTCTCCTGCTTGTCACCGGAGGGGCCGTTCCACGAGCGGCTCGTCGCGAGCGAAAATGTCGCCACGCGACTGCCGTTGTTGGTCGTCCGAATCTCGGGGTCCTGCCCGACATTGCCGATGAGCGATGCCTTGTTCAGACTGCGACTCACGTCCCCTCCCGGCCCATGGGCCATGCGGTAACCAGTCCAAAATCTACACAGCCAACGAGACGGGGTGTGCTGTTCGAACGCCGTCGGCTCACGAGACGGCACTCACGAGACGGCACTCACGAGACGGCACTCACGAGACCGCGCCTCGTCCCACCTGAGGCGGCCTATACCGGAGCAGCAGGGCATCTTCCGTTGGGTTGCGATAGTAGGCCGAACGGCGGCCCACCGCCAGGAACCCACGCCCCCCGTACAGCGCGCGCGCCGCGACGTTCGACTCCCGGACTTCGAGATACAGCGACTTCGCTCCCCCAGCCAGCGCCTCGGCCATCGCCGAATCCAGCAGGTAGCGGCCTATCCCCTCACGCCGCCGGGCGGGTGCCACCGCCAGATTCGCCAGCTCCGCCTCGTCCGCCACGAGCCACATCACCATGTAGCCCACGACGGCATTGCCCCCACCCCCGGCGGCCGGTGCGCAGGCCACCGTGAAGCGCACGCGCGGATCGTCCAGCAACGACGCGAACGACCGCCTCGACCACGGCGGATCGGAGAACGACACCCGCTCGATCAACACCACCGCGTCGAGATCGGACGCGGTCGCCGGCCGAAGCAGGAGTCCGGCCGGAGGCGCCGCCCCCACGCCCGCCATCCCTACGCGCCCGCCCGATCCGCGGCAATGGCCGCACGCCGCACCTCGGCCTCCGCCAAGCGGCCGTAGTCCGGCTCCCAACTCTCGAGATCGGCATCGGACACATGATCCCGGAGCAGCAACACCCCGTGCGCAGCCGGCCACGCCTCGATCGCGCACCCCGGGCCAATCATCATCGCGCCGGCCTCACGCGCCCACTCGCCCACTACTTTCTCGGGGAGCCGGCGGGCTGCGCTAGCCGGTACGATGCGCACCCCGTCCCCGCCGCCAGCACCAGCGCCGCCAGCGCCTCCGGCGCCGCGTTCGAGCCTCACCAGCGCCGCGTGACGCTCTCCACGCAGCGCATCGATCGAGGCCAGATACGTGCCGGCAGCCAGCCGGTCCGCGGCGCCCGCTACGATGAGTAGCAATGACGGAACCGACGCGAGGCGTGGCCCGCCCGGTGCCGACGCCAGTCCCTTGCCCAGCGCCGCGGCGATTCGGAGGCTCGTGAAGCTGCCCGGCCCGGCCCCGCAGACGACGCGGTCCAGTGCCGCCACGCCAACGCCCGCCTCGTCCAGCACGGCGGCCACCGCAGGCATGAGGTGCTCGTGCTCGGCACGCCCGGTCGCGACCTCACGCTCCGCGATCACGCGGGTCCCGGCGACGAGCGCGACACTCGCCTGGTAGGTCGATGCCTCCAGAACGAGCATGTAGCCGATGTCCGCCCCGGGGACACCGCTTGGGCCGGCCGTCATCCCGCGAGGAGCATGCGGCGGGTGTCGTCCCCCGCCACGTACTCGAGATCGATCGGCACGTGCCCCGGCGGCAGCCGGTCACCAGCCCGTTCGGGCCACTCCACGAGGATCAGCGCGTGCGCGGCGACGATCTCGTCCCAGCCGATCGCCGTGAGGTCCGCCGGCCCCGTCAACCGGAAGAGATCGAGATGAAAGACCGGCGACCGCGGCGCACTGTACTCGTGCACGAGCGCGAAGGTCGGGCTGGTCACGGACGCCGTAACGCCGTACCCGCGGCACACCGCCTGAATCAGCGTGGTCTTCCCTGCGCCCAGCGGTCCGGAGATGGCGATGATCATCGGAGCGTGTGCGGCCCGTCCGACTCCCTCGCCCCACCTCACCAGCTCGTCGCGCGTCACCGCCAGACGACCGCGCCCGGCGCGCGACGGGATCACATGCTGCCCCACGTGCTGCCGCACCTGCTGTCCCTGGGGGCGCGACGCCGGTGACGACCCGCCTGCCGGGCCCGAGCCGGTCACGGTCTGGACTCAGCTTCGGGGTGCGCCGGACGACACGCGGCGCCTCGCGCCCCCATAGCCTCCGCCGGCTGGTCCACTCGAGGATCCGCCGGAGGATCCGCTGCCCGCCGCGCGAATCTCGAACAACGCGTCCCGCAACCGCGCCGCGGTTTCGAAGTCCAGCGCCGCCGCGGCTTCCTGCATCTCCTTCTCGAGGCGCGCGACCGCCGCCTCCCGGTCGCCCGCCGCCGCGATCTCCGCCGGCGACCGGCGCGCCGCCCGGGCCGCCTCGTGATCCGTCCGGGCATCCGCGACCCGCGTGATGAAACGCACCTGATCGGCACTCTTGATCACGCTACGCGGGGTGATCCCGTGTTCGAGGTTGTAGGCGCGCTGCATCGTCCGCCGGCGAGCGGTCTCGTCGATCGCGCGCTGCATCGATCCCGTTACGCGATCGGCGTAGAAGATCGCCCGTCCTTCCACATGCCTCGCCGCCCGGCCGACCGTCTGGATCAGCGACCGGTCACTCCGCAGAAACCCCTCCTGATCGGCATCGAGGATCGCCACCAGCGACACTTCGGGCAGATCGAGCCCCTCGCGCAGCAGGTTGATCCCGACCAGCACATCGAACTCGCCGAGTCGCAAGCCCCGCAGGATTTCCATCCGCTCGATCGCGTCGATGTCGGAGTGCATGTAGCGCACGCGCACGCCCACCTGCTGGAGATAGTCGGTCAGATCTTCGGCCATCCGCTTGGTCAGCGTCGTGACCAGCACTCGCTCGCCCACGCGTTCGCGAATCCGGATCTCGTGCAACAGGTCATCGACCTGCCCCCGGACGGGACGGACCTCGATCTCCGGATCGACCAGACCCGTGGGACGGATGATCTGCTCCACCACCGCGCCCTGCGACAACTCCAGCTCCAGCTCGCCCGGCGTGGCCGAGACGTCGATCGCCCGCGGGGTGAGCGCCAGGAACTCGTCGAACACCAGCGGCCGGTTGTCGAGCGCGCTCGGCAGCCGGAACCCGTACTCCACGAGCGTCAGTTTTCGGGCGCGGTCGCCGTTGTACATGCCCCGCACCTGCGGCAGGGTCACGTGCGACTCGTCGATCACGACGAGGAAATCCTCGGGGAAATAGTCGAAGAGGCAGGCCGGGCGCTCGCCGGATGCCCGCCCGGACAGATGCCGCGAGTAGTTCTCAATGCCCGCGCAGGTCCCGATCTCGAGCATCATCTCGATGTCGAAGTTCGTGCGGGATTCCAGCCGCTGCGCCTCGAGCAGCTTGTTCTCGCGCCGCAGTTCCCCGAGGCGGTCCGTCAGCTCCGCCCGGATCAGCGCCACCGCCCGCTCGAGGGTCGGCCGGGTGGTGATGAAATGCTTCGCCGGATAGATTGCCGCCCGGTCGAGCGTGGTGATCGTCTCGCCCGTCAGCGGGTTGATCTTGGAGATCCGCTCGATCTCATCGCCCCACATCTCCACGCGCACGCCCTGCTCTTCATACGCCGGCAGGATCTCGACGGTGTCGCCGCGCACGCGGAAAGTCCCACGTTCGAACGCCACGTCGTTCCGTGCGTACTGGATCCGCACGAGAGCGCGCAGGATATCGTCGCGGGCGATGCGCTGCCCGCGCTCGAGGGTGACCATCGTCTCCCGGTAACTCACCGGATCGCCGAGGCCGTAGATCGCCGACACGGTGGACACGATGATGACGTCTTCGCGCTCCATCAGGCTCGACGTGGCGCGCAACCGCAGGCGATCGATGTCCTCGTTGATCGAGGCGTCTTTCTCGATGTACGTGTCGGTCGTCGGCACGTACGCTTCCGGCTGGTAGTAGTCGTAGTACGAGATGAAGTACTCGACGGCGTTCCGCGGGAAGAAGCTCTTGAACTCGCCGTAAAGCTGCGCGGCGAGGGTCTTGTTGTGGGAGAGGACAAGCGTTGGACGCCCGACCGACTGAATCACGTTGGCCACGGTCATAGTCTTGCCGGACCCGGTGACCCCCAGCAGGGTCTGGAACCGGTCGCCGTGCCCGATGCCGCGGATGAGCTCCGCGATCGCCTTGGGCTGATCGCCGGCGGGCAGGAAGGGAGCTTGAAGGTCGAAGACTGCTTTGGCGGGGACCGGCACCGCCGAAATATACCGGCCCAGTCCCCCGCTAGCCCTCGGCGGGAACGCGCTCCCGGCGCGCGACCTCGGACACGCCTTTCACCTTGCGGGCGGACTTCATGATCTTCTCGAGGTGGGCGAGGTTCTCGACCTCGACGAGCGCCGAGCCGGTGACCCGGCCGTCGACGGTCTTGAGCTCCATGCTCTTGATGTCGGTCCCGGTCGCGCTCACGGCGGCGGCCAGATCGGCGTAGAGCCCGCGGCGATCGTGAGCTTCGAGCGTGAGCCGCACCGTGAACCGCTCGCCTTCGGCCTCCTGCCAGTCGATCTCCAGCCGGCGTTCCGGCTCGTGCGCCAGGAACAGGAGATTCGGACAGTCGCCCCGGTGAATGCTGACACCGCGCCCGCGCGTGACGTAGCCCACCACCGGGTCGCCGGGCACGGGCTGGCAACACTGCGCGTACCGGACCATGAGCCCGTCGGCCCCCTGGATGCGGACACCCTTCGACGAACGCCGCAGACGGTCCACCAGCCGCTCGACCGCCGACGGCTTGGCGGGATCGGCTTGCTCGAGATCCGGGTGAAGGATCTTGAGCGCCTGCAGCACCTGGACGTCGCCCTGGCCAATGGAGGCCAGGAGGTGCGTGGCATCGGTGAGCCCGAGCGCGGTCGCGACACGTCCCAGGTCCGGCTCATCCGGCTTCGCGAGCCGGCGCCGCTTGATTTCGCGGTCGAGGATGTCGCGGCCGATCTTGGTGGACGTGGCGTGCTCTTCGTGCTTGAGCCACTGCCGGATCTTGTGCCGCGCGCGCCCGGTGCGCACGTGCGCGAGCCAATCCCGGCTCGGCCGCGCGGTCGCGGCGGTCATGATCTCGACCGTCTCGGAGTTCTTGAGGGCGCGTGAGAGCGGGGCGATCCGGGCGTTCACTCTCGCACCCTGGCAGTGGAGCCCCACCTCCGTGTGCACCGCGAACGCGAAGTCGATCGGCGTCGCTCCCTTCGGGAGCTGGATGACATCGCCCGTCGGTGTGAAGACGAAAATCTCATCCTGGTACAGATCGAGCTTGAGGAACTCCAGGAACTCGTCCGGGGTCTTGGCGTCGAGCTGCAACTGCAACACCTGCCGGAACCACGACAGATGCCGCTCCAGATCATCGGCGTTCTTCGCCCCGTCCTTGTACAGCCAGTGCGCGGCGATACCGAACTCCGCCGTCCGGTGCATGTCGCGCGTCCGGATCTGGATCTCGAAGAGCTGGCGGCCCGGGCCGAAGATCGTCGTGTGCAGTGACTGGTACCCGTTTGACTTGGGCTGCGCGATGTAGTCCTTGATGCGCTCCTGCAGCGGCGTCCACCCGTCGTGGATCACACCGAGTGCGTGGTAGCACTCCGGCACCGTGTGCACCAGGACGCGAATCGCGAGGAGGTCGTAGATCTCTTCGTACGGCCTCGCGCGCTTCATCATCTTCTTGTGGATCGACCACAAGTGCTTGGGCCGTCCCGACACTTCGACGTCGGCGATTCCCGCCAACCGAAGCTCCCGGAGCAACGGCTCGGTGAGCTGCCCGATGAGCTTCTCGCGCTCCCCACGCTTCTGCGCCACGAGCTTGGCCAGCGCGCGGTAGTCCTCGGTTTCGAGGTGCTTGAACGCCAGGTCTTCCAGCTCCCATCGCATCTTCGCCATACCGAAGCGGTGGGCGAGCGGCGCATAGAGGTCCCGCGTCTCCTGGGCGATCCGGCGTTGCTTCTCGGGACGCAGGTATTCCAGCGTCCGCATGTTGTGCAACCGGTCGGCGAGCTTGATCAGGATGACTCGCGCATCCTTGGCGATCGACAGCAACAGTTTGCGGTAGTTCTCGACCTGCCGCTCCTGCGACGAGTGCGCGGGAAGCGTGCCGATCTTGGTCAGCCCGTCGACGATCGACGCGATCTCGGCCCCGAACTCCTGCTCGACTTCCGCGACCGTCGTCGGTGTGTCCTCGACGACATCGTGGATCAACCCGCTCGCCACGGTGATCGAATCCAGTTGCAGGTCGGCCAGGATCTTGGCCACCTCGACACAGTGCGAGACGTAGTCCTCCCCCGAGAGGCGCTTTTGCCCCAGGTGCGCGCGCTCGCTGAACCGGTACGCCCGCGCGAGCAGCTCCTCGTCGAGCCGCTCCGCGACTCGCTCGCCAGGGACCGTCCAGTTCGGGATGACTTCCTGTAACGCGACCGCGCTCATAGTCTGGAATCCGGGACCGGGATCGTCTTCCCCATCAATCGGGAGTGCTGCATCTACAGCAGCCGCTGCTCGGCCAGGCTCACGTGACACCCGCGGCCAATGATCACGTGATCGAACACCGGGATGTCCACCACCCGCCCCGCTGCCACCATCTCGGCGGTCACCCGCACGTCGTCGGCCGACGGCGTCGGATCACCGCTCGGATGATTGTGCACGAGCACGATGGCAGCCCCAGCCTCCGCGATCGCTTCGCGAAACACCTCTCGGGCATGTACGGGCGACGAGTTCAGCAAGCCGCGGGATACGACCGCGTCGCGCACCATCCGATGCTGAGAATCCAGCACGACCACGTGCAGTTCCTCCACTGACAGATCCGCCAACCGCGGCCCCAGCATGGCGACCACGTCGAGCGGGCTGCGCATCGGCCGCCGCGGTGACGCCCGCTCGTCGGCGCACCGCTTCGCCAGCTCCAGCGCGGCATGCACGACCGCCGCCCGCGCCGGCCCGACCCCCGGGATGGCCGTCAGCTCCGCGATCGGCCGCGCCGCCAGCGCTCGCAACGAGCCACGGCCGCGCCGGACAATCTCGTAGCCCAGGGCGATCGCCGAGTGACCGACCCCTCCGCTGCCCAGCAGAATGGCGAGTAACTCCGCCGTACTGAGTTGTCCGGCGCCCAGATGCCACATCCGCTCTCGGGGCCGCTCACTCGGCGGCAACTCCCGAATAGCTAACGCGCCAACCTGTCCCTCGCTAGAGAGGGACGACGCAGCCGGCGCGCGCCGGCACGGTCGGGATGACGGCTGGCGGCGAGCTTCGCGCACAAACACGTACCGGATCCGAGGAGCAGCGATGCGCCGTTGGTGTATCGCGGCACCGACGCCGCTGGCGCGACGCCGCAATCTGCCGGCCGATCCGCGACCGGCCGTACCATTTCATCGCCTCCCCACCATTCCGCGGCGATGGTCGCGGCCAGCCGCTCGCAGTCAGGGCCTAGGCGCTTCCTGCACCGTGGCACTTCTTGTACTTCTTGCCCGAGCCGCACGGACAGGGATCGTTGCGGCCCACGGCCGACCAATCCGCACCGGCCGGGGCGGACGTTTGGCCGAGCGGCTTCGGGCGCCCCCCGGTGCCGGCCAGCATCGGTGGCCCCGCGGCCAACCCCTTCCCGCCGGACGCTCCCCTGGCAGTGCCGGCCGCCTCACTTCCGGGCTTCCCGGCCGGCGCCGCCTGATCGGCCTGCGCCTCAGGAGCCGGGCCCTCGGGCTCCACGTCTTCGAGTACGCCGAGCGCGTTGTACCGCTTGCGAGGGCCCGCCGGAGACCCCGTGCCGTTCCCGGTTGACCCGCCGCTCGCCACAGCGGACGCACTGCCCGGAGCCGGCGGACGTTGCGGCGTACTACCCGGGCCGCCGTACACGAGTTGCGCTCGCAGGAATCGCTCGGTGAACGTCGAGTAGATGTCGTGCATGAGGTCCACGAACATCGTGTACGCCTCGCCTTTGTACTCGACCAGCGGGTCCTTCTGCCCCCACGCCCGGTAGTTGATGCTGTTGCGTAACTGGTCGAGATCGTACAGGTGATCTTTCCACTTCTCGTCCAGCACGACCAGCATCACGTGGGCGAGGACGGTGCCGCCCACATCGACCGTCTCCCCTTCGGGCCGTACGATGGCTGCGTTGAGACTTTCGAGCTTCGCGGTGAACGCCGTGCGGGCCGCCGCCAGTCCCGCCTCGACGGCCTCCGCGGCGCTGGCCGGCGGATCTCCGCCTTCCTCGAACGCGGGCACCATCAGCAGGTATCGCTGGAGCAGCTCCTGCCCCAGCAGGCGATAATCGTAATCGCCGGCGCTGTCCGCCTCCGCGAGACTCGTGTCGATGCGCCGCACGACGGCCTTCTCGACCATCTTCGCGGCCTCGCCCTTCAGCTCCTCGCCCCCCTCGAGCGCAAACGACCGAAGCGAGTACACCACCTCGCGCTGCTGATTCATCACGTCGTCGTATTCCAGGAGCCGTTTGCGCTGCTGGAAGTTCTGGAGTTCGACCCGCTTCTGCGCGGTTTCGATCGAGCGCGTGATCAGCGGGTGCGTGAGCACCTCGCCCTCCTGCGCGCCCATGCGATCCATGAGACGCGCAATCCGTTCGGACCCGAAGAGCCGCATCAGGTCATCTTCGAGCGACAGGAAGAACTGTGACGCCCCCGGATCACCCTGGCGTCCCGCACGGCCTCGCAACTGCCGGTCGATCCGGCGCGATTCGTGGCGCTCCGACCCGAGGATGTGCAGGCCGCCGCATTCCATGATCTCGATGTCGCGGTTCTCCTCGTCCTTGACCGTCGACGGCTTGGACTCGGTCACCCCCTCGCCCAGCTTGATGTCGGTGCCGCGGCCCGCCATGTTCGTCGCGATCGTCACCCCGCCAGGCTGCCCGGCGGCTGCCACGATCTCGGCCTCGCGCTGGTGGTACTTGGCGTTGAGCACGTTGGGCGTCATTCCCGCCCGCTTGAACATGCGGCTCAAGGTCTCCGACACGTCGACGTTGACGGTCCCGATGAGCACCGGGTACCCGAGCTGGTGGAGCCGCTGCGTCTCCTCGAGGATCGCGTTGTATTTCTCGCGCCGGGTCTTGTAGACCAGGTCGTGCCGGTCTTCGCGAATGACCGGCCGGTTCGTGGGGATGACCGCCACTTCGAGCTTGTAGATCTCGAAGAACTCGGTTTCCTCCGTCTCCGCCGTACCGGTCATCCCGGCCAGCTTGTGGTACATCCGGAAATAGTTCTGGATGGTGATCGTGGCCATCGTCTGGGTCTCGCCCTTGACCTGGACTCCCTCCTTGGCCTCGACCGCCTGGTGCAGCCCCTCGGACCACCGGCGCCCCGGCATCGTTCGCCCGGTGAACTCGTCGACGATCAGCACCTGGCCGTCGAGGACGACGTAGTTCACTTCGCGCTCGTACAGAGCGTGCGCGCGCAGCAGTTGGTGGACGATGTTGAGGGTTTCGCTCTTCCTCGCGTAGTCGGCCTCGATTTCCCGGCGTGCCGCCACTTTCTCGGCCGGGGTCATCGCGTCGTCGTGATCGATCCGGTGAACCGCGCCCGAGATGTCGGGGAGCATGAACGCGTCGTGGTCCCCGGGCGACATGAAGTCCACGCCCTCGTCGGTCAGATGGACGGTGTGGCCCTTTTCGTCGAGCACGTACAGGAGATTCTCTTCGATGTCGCGGTATGCCTGGCGAGACGCCTGCTGCTTCCGGTCCGCGATGTGGTCGAGCTCCATCTTCTGCACGAGGCCCTTCGCGCCCGTCTCCTGCATCACTTTCAGCAGGCGCTTGTTCTTCGGTCCGCCGAGCTGCGCCTTGTAGAGCGCCAGCGCCGCATCCTGCGTGCGCCCCTCGGCCAGCGCGCGCTCGCCCTCCCCCACCAGCCCGTTCACGAACTCGGTCTGGCGCCGGACGAGCCTCGACACCGCGGCGTTGTGCTCCCCGTACCGCCCGTCGCTCTCGTTGCCCACCGGTCCCGAGATGATCAGCGGTGTCCGCGCTTCGTCGATGAGCACCGAGTCGACTTCATCCACGATCGCGAACACGTGGCCGCGCTGGACGCGCTGTTCCAGGGCCGACACCATGTTGTCGCGCAGGTAGTCGAACCCGTATTCGTTGTTCGTCCCGTACGTGATGTCGCACGCGTACACCGCCCGCCGCTCGGGTGTCCCCGGTTCGGTGTCATCGAGGCAGCCGACGGTCAGGCCCAGGTACTGGTAGACGTGTCCCATCCACTGCGAGTCGCGGCGGGCCAGATACGAGTTCACCGTGACGAGATGCGCGCCTTTGCCCGGCAAGGCGTTGAGATAGAGCGGCAGGGTCGCCACCAGCGTCTTGCCTTCCCCCGTCGCCATCTCCGCGATCCGGCCTCGATGCAGTTGGACGCCGCCGATCAACTGCACGTCGTACGGCACCATGTTCCATTGCATCTCGTGGCCGGTCACCATGACGGTCGTGCCCACGAGTCGCCGGCACGCCTCCCGCACGGTCGCAAACGCCTCGGGCAGCAGCTCATCGAGCACGTCGCGGATGGTGTCGCGCAGCTCGCGCTCCACGCCTCCGTTGCCGTCGTGGCCCTGCAGCTCGGTGTCGATCTGGTCCCGGTCCCCGAGATCCGCGGCACCCCGCTTCGCGGCCCTGAGCTCGGCCACCTTGGCTTCCAACGCGCCGGTCCGTTCCGCGATCGTCGCCCGGAACTTCGCGGTCTGTCCCTGGATCTCGGCATCCGAGAGTTGCTCGAGGCGCGTCGCGTGATCGCGGATCAACTTGATCAGCGGTTGTATGCGACGCCCTTCCCGCTCGTGCCGCGTCCCGAAGACTTTATTGACCAGTGTATTGAGCATCGCCTTCCTCGAAACCGTTCCCGTCCCGGTAAAGACCGCCGCGCTCGATATAGGACTGCACGGACTCCGGCACGAACCCCCGAATCGGCCGCCCGGCTCGCACTCGCGCCCGGATCTCGGTCGATGTCACGTCCACACGGCGCGAATCGAGGACCTGATAGGCGGGCACCCGGCCCTGCTCGTCGCGCGGCATCCACCCGGCAAGCGTCGCGGGCTCGATGTCGCCCCGCGGGAGGATGACCAGCCCCGCCATCTTCATGATCCCGAGCGGATCGCGCCACTTGGCGAACGACCGCACCACATCCGCTCCCACGATCACAAACCACTCGTGGCCGGGCGAACGGTGTGCCAATTCTCTCACCGTCTCAACCGTGTAAGATAACCCGGCTCGCTCGATCTCGATGGCGTCGGCCAGCAGCCGCGGATCGTCCCCGGCCATCAGGACCGTCATTTCCAGCCGCTGAACGGGCGACGCGACCGCCCTCCCCACTTTGAGTGGCTGCGCGGCCGCCGGAATGAAAAGGATCCGGTCGAGCGAGAGCGCATCCAGTGCGTCGCCCGCCGAGATCAGGTGCCCGACATGAGGGGGATCAAAGGTGCCGCCGAATATCCCGATGCGCACCGGCGTGCCAGGTCCTCAGGTCACGACGGCGGTGGCGCCTGGGCGCTGGCCGTCACACCCTCGCATCTCTGGTGGACGATCGCGTCCTGCGGATACGTCACCACCAGCGTACGGCACACGTCGGCCGCGTCATCCTTGTACCGGATGGCCCTGTAGGAATCGAGGAGACGAAGATAGGCGAGCCGGGTCGCGGGCACGTTCGGATAGTTCTTGATCACGTCCTTGAAGTAAATGATCGCCGAATCGTACGCCTTGCGGTGGTAGTAGTGCACGCCGTTGTCGTAGTCCTTCTCCGCAAACCATTCCTGGAGATGCGCGACCTGCTGCTCCGAGCGGTCCTTGAGCGGGGACGACGGATACAGGGCCAGCAATGTCTGGTACTCCGAGAGCGCCGACTGTCCGTACTCCGCATCCAGGTCCGGCCGATGCCACATCCGCTCGTACGACTGGCCCGCCGCGAACAGTGCGGGAGCCGCCAGCGAGTCATCGGGGAACGCCTCCGCCAGCCGCGAGAAGCTTTGGGCCGCGAGCAGCGGCTCACTCTTGTGCCGGTGAGACTCGCCGAGGTAGTAGTACGACCGCGGTACAAGGGTATCGTGCGCGGGTAGATCGAGGGTCAGCTTTTCGAAGCCCGCCACCGCGTCATCCCAGTGGTGTTTCTGAAACGCGTGTAGCGACGCGGCGTACAGCTCGTCCGTGGACCCCTTGAACTTCTTCACGTCGAACTGCGCCCCGCACCCTGCGACCACGAGGGCCGCCAGCACTCCAACAGCAACCGAGAAGCTACGATTCACGAAGGGTCCGTCTGAAGGGGTCACTCTGTCGTACACGGGCGCCGGTACGGACGTTCACGCGCCGCCAGTACCCGAGACTCCCCCGGGCGCGACCGCCGTCTCGCGGCGCGCCAGCATGGAACGGTAAATCTCGACCCGCCCGTCGGCTGGATGCAATCCCGCCGCCCGGTCCCAGACCGAGCCGGCCCGCCCCAGATCCCCGGTGAAATACGCCGCGAGGCCACGAAGCAGCAGCCCCTCCAGCAGATCCGGGCGCGCCGCAAGCAGGCGATCCAGCTCGTCCGCCGCGGCCGCATACCGCTGGGCATCAAGGAGTGTCCGCGCCAGCGACAGCCGGATGTCGCCGTAGCCAGGCCGCAGGTCCAACGCGCGCCGGTATTGCGCGATAGCCTCATCCCACGCGCCGGCACTCCGATACTCGTCCCCGAGCGCCGCATGCGCGTTCGCGAGCCGGTTCCCAACGACCGCCGGAAATCCGGTGTTGTCGGGCCTGCCGAACTCCTCCGCGAGCGTGAACGACGCCTGCGCCTCCTCGGTTCGCCCCAGTCCGTTGAGGAGCACGCCGCGGTTGAGGTGGGCTTCGACGTAGCGTGGATTCTGCGCCAGCGCCCGGTCGAACGCCGCCAGCGCGTCCAGCGGCCGGTCGACCAGCGCCAGGGACAATCCCAGCAGGTTATACGCGTCCGCGTAGCCGCACCCGCCCGCGACGGCCTCCTCGAGCAGCAACACCGCGCCATGGTAGTCCCGGACCGCGAAACGCTCGCGCGCGCGGTCGGCCGCATCCGGCGCCAGATCGATCAACTCTCGCAGCGACCGGTCGGGTGTGGCGGTCACGCCGCGCCCCGGTGCGTCGCGGGACCCGAACGGGGAACCGGCTCCGCGCGCGGCTGCATGCGATCCGATCCCAGCAGCGAACGGAAATACTCCACGGTCCGCGCCACGCCGACGCGCACGTCGACCTTGGGCTCCCATCCCAGCAGCGACCGCGCCCGCGAGATGTCGGGCTGCCGGACCTTCGGATCGTCCACCGGAAGCGGTCTGTATTCGATCGCGGACCGTGTCCCCGTAGCGCCGATCACGATCTCGGCCAACTGGCGCACCGTGTATTCGTCTGGATTGCCGATGTTGACCGGCTGGTTGTCACCACCCATGAACAGCCGGTAGATGCCGTCGATCTCATCGTCCACGTAGCAGAAGCTCCGCGTCTGGCTGCCGTCCCCGTAGACGGTCAGCGGCTCGCCGCACAGCGCCTGCACGATGAAGTTCGACACCACGCGCCCATCCCGAGGGCGCATGCGCGGCCCGTACGTGTTGAAGATGCGGACGATCCGCGTGTCCATTCCGTGATACCGATGGTACGCCATCGTCATCGCCTCGGCGTACCGCTTCGCCTCGTCGTAAACGCCGCGCGGCCCGATCGGATTGACGTTGCCCCAGTACCGCTCGGTCTGTGGATGCACCAGCGGATCGCCGTAGATCTCGGACGTCGACGCGAGAAAGAACCGGGCACCCTTGGCCTTGGCCAGGCCCAGCGCATTGTGCGTCCCGAGCGCGCCGACTTTCAGCGTCGGGATCGGATGCTCGAGATAGTCGACCGGACTTGCGGGCGAGGCGAAATGCAGCACGCCGTCCAGCGAGCCGGCGATGAACGTATACGTCGAGACGTTGTGCCGGACGAACTCGAATCCGTCCCGCCCGATCAGATGCGCGATGTTGTCAGGGTGACCCGTGACGAAATTGTCCAGACCCACGACGGCGTGGCCGTCCCGCAGGAACCGGTCGGCCAGGTGCGAGCCGAGAAAACCGGCGGCACCCGTAATCAGGACGCGCACGCGCTCTTGCCCTTGCGGCTCAGGCGACCAGCGTGGCGGCCGGCCGCACCGCGGCCGGGCTGGCGGGGCGCCCGACGGAATCGTAGTGGAAGCCCAGCTCCACCATCTTCTGCGGATCGTACAGATTGCGCCCATCGATCAGAATCGGCCTGCGGAGGGTCTGCTTGATCCGCGCGAAGTCCGGATGGCGGTATTCGTTCCAGTCGGTGACGACGACGAGCGCATCGGATCCGGCCAGTGCGTCGTAGTTCGATTCGGCGAGCGCCACACGCTGTCCGAGGCGCCGCTGCGCCTCGTGGCTCGCCACCGGATCGTGCGCTCGCACGCGGGCGCCCGCGGCCAGCAGCTCCTCGATCAGAACCAGCGCCGGTGATTCACGCATGTCATCGGTCTGCGGCTTGAACGCCAATCCCCAGATCGCGATCTGCAGTCCCCGGACGCTGCTATCGAGCGCAGACTCCAGCTTCGCGAACAGACGGTGCTTCTGCCGGTCGTTGGCCTGTTCGACCGCTTCCAGCACCTGGAGTGGCGCCTCGCACTCCTCGGCGGTCCGGATGAGCGCCTTGACGTCCTTGGGAAAACACGATCCGCCATAGCCTGGACCGGGGAAGAGGAACGACGCCCCGATCCGGGGATCGCTGCCGATGCCTTTCCGCACGTGATCCACGTTGGCACCCACGCGCTCGCACAGCGAAGCGATCTCGTTCATGAACGAGATCCGCGTCGCCAGCATCGCGTTGGCTGCGTACTTGGTCATCTCGGCCGACGGGATGTCCATGAAGATGATCGGCTTGCCCGTGCGCACGAACGGCGAGTACAACTCCCCCATGACCGTGCGCGCTTGCTCGGACTCCACCCCAAGCACGACGCGATCGGGCTTGAGGAAATCGTCAACCGCCGCGCCCTCTTTGAGGAACTCCGGGTTGCTGCAGAGGTGAAACGGATGCCGGGCATGCCGCGCCACAGCCGCCGCGACTTTGGCCGCGGTGCCGACCGGTACGGTCGACTTGGTCACCACCACGAGCTCCCTGGTCATGTGCCGGCCGATCTGGTCCGCGACGCCCAGCACGTGCCTCAAGTCCGCGGAGCCGTCCTCGTCCGGGGGCGTCCCCACGGCGATGAAGATCACGCTGGCCGAGGCGATCGCGGCCGGCACGTCGCTGGTGAAGACCAGCCGCGAATGCTGCTGGTTGCGCTCGACGAGCGGAGCGAGCCCAGGCTCATAGATCGGGAGCTGGTTGCGCTTCAACCCGTCGATCTTGGCCTGGTCCACGTCCGCGCACACTACCGCGTTGCCCGTCTCGGCCAGACACGCCCCGACCACCAGGCCGACGTAGCCTGTGCCAATTACAGATATGTTCACAGATGCCTCAAAATGATCAGAACTCTAAGTCAGACTTGAAGTTAGTCTACCGTTTCCGCCCCGGCAAACTCCCGGTCAACGCTCTGCGCCACCGCCGCATCCTCGACCCGCCGGCCGCCCCATCGGCGTCCTCGCCATAGAACTTGTGATAGTAATAGCCGTACCCCCCGTAATAGACGCCGCTGCGGAAATCGACGTCATTCAGCACGGCACCGAGGACCCGGCCGTTGACCACCCGCAGTTGGGCCACCCCGCGGCGGACGGCGTCCCGTGCCGTTTTGCCGACACGTACTACAACGACCGTGCCGTCCACCAGCGACGACAGAACCGAGGCATCGGTGACAGCCAGCACCGGCGGCGAATCAATGACGATCATGTCGAACTCGCCTTTGGCCTGTTCGATGATGTCCCGCATGGCCGGCGAGCCGAGCAGCTCCGACGGGTTCGGCGGGAATTGGCCGCTCACCAGGACGGACAGGTTCGGCACATCCACGGCCCGGATCACGTCGGCCAGCTTGCTTCGTCCGATCAGCACATCGGAGAGTCCCGGGTGGCGCGGCAGCTCGAACGTCTCGTTGACGACCGCGCGCCGGAGATCGGCGTCGACCAGCAGCGTACGCTGGCCCTGCTGGGCAAACGTCGTCGCCAGGTTGCTGGCGACCGTTGATTTGCCGTCACCCGGCCCCGGGCTGGTCAGCACGATCGTTCGCAGATCCTGATGCGCGCGCGCGAACGCGAGGTTGGTCCGGAGGGACCGGAAGGCCTCGGCCACGAGAGACTGGGGCTCGACGTGGGAGATGAGGCGGAAGCGCGAACTCGGCGAGCGCGCGAATAGCGCCTCGGTCACCCGAGGGATCGAACCCAGAATCGGTAGTTGAAGCCGGTCGCGCACCTCGTCGGGCGTCTGCACCGCATCATCGAAGCGGTCCGCGATCACCGCGGCTACGATGCCAAGCAAGAGCCCGAGTATCGCGGCGAGAGCTACCGCACGCTTGCGCTGCGGCGAGATCGGAGTCAGGGGGATCGTCGCCGGGTCGATGATGCGGACTCCGCCCGTTTCCGCGCCCTCGCTGATCTGCGCCAGTTGATACTGGCCCAGCAGATTGTCGTATCCGTTCTCGCGTGTCTTGACGTTGGCGGTCAGCCGCGCCTGCTCCGCCACCATCGGTGGATACTGCCCGCTCGCGCCACGCAGGTCGCCCACACTGCTGTCGATCGATGCGATCCGCGTCGCGAGCCCCTGGAGATAGAGGCGGCTTGCGAACTGCAGGTTGCGCTTGGTCGCCGCGATGGAGCTGTCGAGCGCCTGGACGTCGATGTTGCGGTCGTCACGCGAGAGGCTGAGACGCTGTCGCGTTCGTGACAGGTCGAACCAGCTCGCATAGAGATCGGCCACGCTCTTGTTGTGTTCGACGGCGTCCGTCGCGACGAGTTTGCGTAGCTCTTCGTCCGTCGTATCCGCCTGGGCCAGCCGGCCGACCAACGCGAGATACACCTGCTGCTCCAGCATCAGCTCCGCGCGGTCGTCCTGGAGCTTGTAGATCCGTTTGAACAACTCCGTCTGCTCGTCCGTGACGTCGGAGGTCTTGTTGCGCTCCTGGAAATCACGCAGCGAGTCCTGGCTCCGCTTGAGCGACAGGGCCTGCTCCTGGAGGCTCTGGGCAATGAACTGGCTTCGCTTCTGCGCGCGGGCCTGCGCGCCCTCCCGCGCGTATTCCGCGTAGATCCCCGCGGCGGTGTTCGCCGCCTGGGCGACGCGCACCGGATCGGGTCCGGTCACGGTCACCTCGATGATGTCGGTCTGTGGCAGCACCCGCGTCGAGACGTTGGCGCGGAGATCGCGAGCCACGCCACTCAATGGAGCGATGGAGAGCAGCACCTGCGATGGCCGGATGGGTGGACGGCGCGGGACACAGATCGCCAGCGCCCCGATATCGAGCGTGTCGCCGTACGGCACCGGCCCGTATTGCCGGCTGCCGGTCTGCAGCGAGAACCGCGTGGCATCGAAGCGCAGTGTGAGATCGCCAGGCAGGACTTCGCGCCGCAGCACCGGCATCTGGTCGCCGAGGATCGTACTCAGCAGGACGTGCTCCGGCCGCGCCACGTTCAGTTGCAGCCCCGCCGCTTGCGCCGTGCGCTCAGCGACGGTCTGGCTCTTGATCACCTGCTGTTCCGACACCAGCGGATCCACCCGGAAGTCGTACTGCTGGCCTGTCGACGGGGCGTTGGCGATCGGATTCTCCGAACGCTCGACACGCACGGTCACGGATGATCCGTACACCCGCTGTTCCGTCATCGTGCGCCACGTCCCGATGGCGACCGTGATCAGAAAAACGAAACCAACCACCCACTGCCGCCGTGCGACGGCCGCGGCGATGTCGCGCAACGATTGCTCGCTGGCGAGGATCCCTCCTTCCTGTGGAAGAACGGGCGCGGGCGACGGAGCCACGAGCATGTCGCCCACTAGCGGTGCGAGACCTGGATGAGCGTGACGACCGACAGCGCGAGCGCCGCCAGTGTGGCCGCGAGGCTGATGTTGTCGCGCGAGAACACGCTGTGCCTGGGTGGGAGATAGACCACGTCATTCGAATACAGCGTCACTCGGCCCGCCGCACTTCCGGCCAGCGCGCTCTCGAGGTCCACCGTGAAGACGTGATTCTCCCGGATCACCTGCGCGCGTTTGAGATTCGCCCGGTCGCTCGGGCCGCCGGCGAGCGTCAGCAACTGGATCAGGCTCACACCCGGCTCCACCGGGTACAGGCCCGGCGCCCGCACCTCGCCCAGGACCGACACCCGGATCAGCGGCTGGATCGCGATCTCCGGCGCGCGGAATCCGCGCGCCCGGAACGCGTCGATCATCCGGGCGGTGATCTGCGTCGGATCGAGTCCGGCGGCACGAATCACGCCGACGCCGGGCATCTGCACGTTGCCCTGGGCATCGATCAGGTACTGGCCGCTCAGCTCGGAATCACGATAGACGCGGATCTTGAGCAGGTCACCGGATCGCAAAGTGCCCGTCGCCCGCGTACTCGTGTCCGCGTGGACGGCCGTGTCGGTGGGTGTCGCCGCTGGTGTCTGGGCGCGCGCCGGCCCCGCGAACACCGCGCTCACGGCAAGCACCAACGCCGCGACGAGCGACTCTCGGCCGTGGCACGGCGGGCTGATACGCACGGCACGGGGGGTCATGAGCGGATCAGGGATAGTGCAGGGCATACGTCGCGGTGAGTTGGAGCTGGGCCAGGTTGGCGGCGGGGAGCGGCACGTTGTTGGCGTTCTGGATCCGCGCCAGTTGGACGCTCGCCGTCACCGGTAGCACGGGATTGAGGAACTGCAGCGAGGCGTCACCCAGGTCCGCCGTCTGTGCGGGCTGGCCCGGTGCACTGGTCGGAAACGGCGCGTTCGCATGTCCCGTCGCCATCTGTGCGGGACGCTCGTAGATCCGCTGCAACCCGCGGCGCCAGAACCCCAGGCCGGCCGCCACGCGAAGCCACGGCCGCGGAAACGCCTCCGCACCGAGGCGGCCATAGTCGGCATCGGGGCCGAGTTGGGATCCCAACGGCTGGTCGTAGTTCTCGTACACCGTGGTGTAGAACTGGCGCTCATACGTATAGCTGTCGATACGCTCGTACTCCAGACTCACGGTGGCGGGTACCGAAACAGGCAGCGGTGACGAGAGGGTCAAGTCGTAGCCAAGCTGGTCCGGCGTCGTGAGCCGGGACGCCGCGTCGATCTGGATGTCATCGATCAGCAGCTCCGCCGCGCCGGTCACGGGCCCCGCACGCAGGCGGATCGCGGCGAACGCCATCAGGTTGTCCAGCACCTGGTTCCCTGCCTCCCCTGTATCGTGCTGCGCAATCACGTACGGGATGAAGGGATTGATGAGCGAGAGATCCACCGTCTGCGCCCCTCGCGACAGCAGCGCGGTCTCTCCCAGCGTGACCTCGGCCACTCTCGAGGGCCGCCATGTCAACTCGTGCCCCACGATATACCGATAATAGCGCTGCGGGCCGATCGTGCCGCTGAGACTGTCCTGGGCCGAATCCATGACGACGTTGTCGAGCGTGCCGAATATCGCCCGCCCCTCGAAGTGCGCCGTGTGAAACTCGGCCGCGAGCCGGTCGATGGGTGGTCCGTTCGCCGAGAGGATCGTCGACTCGGTGCCGCTCCCCAGCCACGCCTCCTCGCCCCGCCCCAACGTAAACGTGAACACCCCAGCCCGCGCGGCCGCGTAGGCCTCCGAAAAATCGACGATCCCCGAGGTATTACCGGCCCCGGTGCGGAATGGGCGTGCACGGACGGTCGGGTCGTTGCGCACGTTGGACTCGGCGTAGCCGTCTCCGACGAGCGCGACACGATCGCTGTCGCCCCAGGCCAGGCGCCCGTGCACCAAGGCGACTCCCGCGGGATCGCCCTGGGCTTCCGGCCGCACATTCTCCCAGAGCGGGAGAAACACGCCGTTGTGGTAGGCGGTCCCCTGAACGGTCGCCGCGGCACCGGCACGTACGCCCTTGCCGGCATCGGCCGGCGCCGGCGCAAACCGCTTCGCCAACGCGTCGAGCAACGGGCCCGCGCAATCCGGCTGGGTCCGTGCAGCGGCGAGCGCGGCCCGGATCAACCGCACGCTGTAGGGGCGGACCACGGATACCCGCGCCGCGGCGCACCCCGCGTGTTCGAGCGCCGCCAGTTGAACGTAGGCGGGATCATTCAGCGGCAGTGTTATCAGTCCGAACTGCGCGTGCGCCACGGCCGGCCCGGCCAACATCGGCGACCCCATACGGGCGACGACGATGGCCAGCCGAACGCCCCGCCGCCGCCAGCTAGGCACCCGATGGCGGCGAAGACAGCGAGACGATGCGCGCCCTGGGGCGGACGACGCGAGCCGTCGCGTTGCGGGTATCCACGACCACCGACGCGTGGTCCACGATGAGTTGGTAGTCGATGTTGGCGTGATCCGTGATGATCACGGTCGTATCGGAGTTGGCCAGCGTCCCGGCGTCGAGCGCCACTCCGGTCCGCAGATGCCCGTCCTCGGTGAACGATGGGATGTAGGGGTCGTGATAGGTGACCTCCGCCCCCCGCCCTTCGAGCAGCCGGATCACATCCAGCGCCGGACTCTCGCGGATGTCGTCGATGTTCTTCTTGTAGGCGACGCCCACGACCAGCACGTGGCTCCCCTTGACCGACTTGCACACGTCGTTGAGTGCGTGTGCGACTTTCTCGACGACGAAATCCGGCATCTGGCTGTTGATCTCGCTCGCCACATCGATGAACCGGGTCCGGTAGTTCAGCGTCCGCATCTTCCACGCGAGGTAATGCGGGTCGAGCGGGATACAGTGGCCGCCGATCCCGGGTCCAGGCGTGAACCGCATGAAACCGAATGGCTTCGTCGCCGCGGCGTCGATCACCTCCCACACATTCACGCCGAGCCGGTCGCACACGATCGCCATCTCGTTCACCAGGCCGATGTTCACGGACCGGAACGTGTTCTCGAGCAGCTTCACGAGCTCCGCCGCCTCCGGCGAGCTCACCGACACGACGGTATCGATGCAGCGCCCGTACAGCGCGCTCGCGACCGCCAGGCAGGCGGGCGTGATGCCCCCGACCACTTTCGGGGTGTTCTTCGTGTTGTAGGTCGCGTTGCCCGGGTCGACCCGTTCAGGGCTGAACGCCAGGAAGATGTCCCGGCCGACCGTCAGGCCGCGACGCTCGAACTTGGGCTGCACCAACTCGCGCGTCGTGCCGGGATAGGTCGTGCTCTCGAGCACCACGAGCGTGCCTGGACGGCAGTGGGCGGCGAGGGTGTCCGTCGCCTTGTCCACGTAGCTCATGTCCGGGTCCCGCGTCTTGACGAGCGGCGTCGGCACGGCGATCGAGACCGCATCCACTTCCGCGAGGCGCGCGGGATCCGCCGTCGCCACGAACGCGCCGCTCTTCACCAGCGCCGCGACGTCCGCCGAGGGCACGTCCTGGATGTGCGAGTGCCCGGACATCAGCGTGTCGATCACGCGCTTGCTGACGTCGTAGCCGATCACCTTGAATCCGGCTTTCCCGAACTCGACGGCCAACGGAAGGCCGACGTAGCCCAAGCCGACGACGCCGACGACCGCGCTGCGGTCTTCGATGCGCGCCAAAAGCTTCTTTTGATGGTCCGACGGGTGCTGCGTAGTCATGCTCTGTCCTGGAATGTGTCGCGCCTGCGCCGGGGGCGAGGCACTATCGGCCGTAGAAGCCTCGCACCGCCGCGATGACTTCATCCTGTTGCGCGCCGCTCAGCTCCGGATAGACCGGCAGCGACAAGACCTCGTCCGACGCCCGTTCAGCCTCCGGGAACTGGCCCCGGCGATAACCGAGGTACGCGAAGCAGGGCTGCAGATGCAGCGGGAGCGGGTAGTAGATCGCCGTGCCGATGCCAAGGTTCTTGAGGTGGTTTTGCAGCGCGTCTCGGCGCGCGGCCCGGATGGTGTACTGATTGTAGATCGACTCGTTCTCCGGACCGACCACGGGCGTCCGGACATCGGGCGCGAGATCCGACAGCCCGGCGCTGTAGTAGGCCGCATGCTCGCGGCGCTTCGCGCTCCAGGCCGCCAGATGCGGCAGCTTCGCCTCGAGCACCGCCGCCTGCAGCGTATCGAGCCGGGAGTTGAATCCGACTTCCTCGTGGAAGTATGTCTTCACTCCGCCGTGCGTGCGCAACCGGACCAGCCGGCGGGCGATCGCATCGTCCTGCGTCACCATCATGCCGCCATCACCGTAGCCACCGAGGTTCTTCGACGGGAAGAAGCTGAACGTCCCGATCGTCGCGGCCTCGCCGGCCATCCGCCATTCGCCGTCGATCGACCTCCGCGCCCCGATCGATTGGGCGGCGTCCTCGATCATGGGGATCCCACGGGCGCTGAGCGCCACCTGCTCGAGCGGCGCCATCTGCCCGAACAGATCGACGGGGATCACCGCCTTGGTCTTCGGCGTCACCGCGGCCGCGATCTTCGCGGGATCGATGTTGAACGTCACGGGGTCGATATCCACGAACACCGGCTTCGCCCCGACGTTATAGATCGCGCCCGCCGTCGCGAAGAACGTGAACGGCGTCGTGATCACCTCGTCACCCCGTCCGGCATCCAGCGCACGCAGCGCGAGCAGGATGGCGTCCGTCCCGTTGGCGCATCCGATCGCGTGCTTGACGTGCGACAGGCTCGCGACAGCGGCCTCGAACCGCGACACCGGCTCGCCGAGGATGAATGTCTGCGCGTCGACGACGCCCATGAGCGCGCGAAGCACGTCGTTCTTGATCGTGGCGTGCTGCGCGCGAAGGTCGAGCAGTGGGATCGGCACCGGGACTGTTCCGCCGCTGAATGTCAGATCTTGGACCGCAGGGGCAACGGAATCTCGCGCCCCGCTTTCGCCGACTCGTAGATCCCGAGGATCAGCTCCAGCGATTTCCGTCCCGCGCGGCCGTCCGTGTCGGCCTTCGCCTCACCACGGAGTACGGCCAGCACGTTGCGATAGTACGCCTCGTGCCCATACCCGTACACGGACGTGGGATTGGTGTTCACGGACTCCACGAGCTTGTCGTCGTCATCATACGTGGCGAACGACCAGTGCTCGATCCGGTTGACTGCCGTGCCACCGACTTTCACCGTGCCGGTCTCGCCGAGAATCGTGATCGAACCCTCGAGGTTCCGCGGATACGTCAGCATGGTGACTTCGATGCAGCCGAGGGCTCCCGACCGGAACTTCAGAATCGCGATGCCGGAATCCTCGGTCTCGATGCGCCGGGCGAGCGTCGCGGTCTGCGCCATGACGCTCTCGACGGGCCCCACCAGCCACTGGATCAGATCGACGTAGTGCGAGGCCTGGTTCATGAACGCGCCGCCATCGAACTCCCACGTCCCGCGCCACGGCGCCTGGTCGTAGTACTCCTGCGGGCGCGACCACCGCACGGTGCAGTTGGCCATGTAGATCCGGCCGAAGCGCCCCTTGTCGAGGGCCCGTTTGACCAGTTGGATCGTGCGGTTGAGCCGGTTCTGTTTGACGACGAAGAGGTGGACGCCAGCGGCGTCGCATGCGTGGAGCAGGTCGTCCGCGGCCGAGAGCGTGATCGCCATTGGCTTCTCGACCACGACGTGTTTGCCCGCGCGTGCTGCGAGGATCCCCTGCTGGGGGTGCAATCCCGACGGCGTCGCGATGGTCACGATCTCGCACGGCGCCTGGCTCAACATCTCTTCGTACGACTTGAACCACGGAACGTGCAGCTCTTCTCCAGCGGCGCGAGCCCGCTCCGGATCCACATCGCAGACCGCGGCGATCGAGAGGCCATCCACGCGGGCCACCGCTTCCCAATGGTTACGGCTGATCCGCCCGCACCCCACCATCGCGATGCGGAACGAGTCTGGGCCGGTCAACTCCGCCCCCCCGTCCGGACGATCCCATCGCCCGAGCGGGCGTAGACCGAGCCGCACGTGGCGCAGGTGCCTTCTCCGGCGTCCGGAAGGCGCACCCCGCAGGAGCACACCCAGCCGATCCGCCGGGCCGGCACCCCGACCACCAGCGCGTGAGCCGGCACGTCGCGAGTCACCACGGCGCCGGCGCCCACGAATGCGTACTCGCCGAGGGTGACGCCACAGACGACTGTCGCATTGGCTCCGATCGTGGCTCCCCGCCGGACCAGTGTCCGCAGGTACTCATGCTTCCGAGACACATGGCTGCGTGGATTGACGACATTGGTAAACACCATCGAGGGGCCACAGAAGACGTCGTCCTCCAGCTCCACCCCTTCGTAGATCGAGACGTTGTTCTGGACTTTGACGTTCTCGCCAAGACGCGTCCCGCCCATGACGACGACGTTCTGCCCGAGGTTGCATCGCGGACCGATCACGGCGCCCGGCATCACGTGGCAGAAATGCCAGATCCGGGTTCCGGCGCCAACCGTGGCGCCCTCGTCCACGTAGGCCGATTCATGGATCGTGGCGGATGGGGACAAGCCCGCCGCCGCACCACGCGCTCGCGTCATGGCGACACGGCCGCCATTTGCTCATCCGGTGGTGTGGGCCGAAACGGAGCCGCCGGCCGGGCGGCCGCCGGGCGGTCCGCCCCACCCCGCGCCAGGGCCTGCCACTCCTGCAGGGACCGCACCGCGGGACGCCTGGACCGGAGCGCGAGGATCGCGTCACAGGCCGCGCTGGCCGCGGACAGTGTGGTCGTATACGGCACCCGGTGGGCGATCGCGGCCTGCCGCAAGGAGTAGTCGTCGCGGTGGGCATGCTTGCCCAGCGGCGTGTTGATGAGGAGCTGCACATCCCGATTGACGATCAAGTCGATCGCATGGGGCCGTCCATCATGAACTTTGAACACCCGCTCGGCCGGTATCCCGCGCCCCCTGAGGTACCGGGCGGTCCCCTCGGTCGCGAACAGCCGGAAGTCCATCTCGTGGAACCGCCTGGCAATCGGCACGACCGTGGATTTGTCGCTGTCGTTGACGGTGATGAAGATCGCCCCTTCCATCGGAAGGCCGTTGTCCGCCGCCAGTTGCGCCTTCGCGAACGCGCTGCCGAACGAGTCCGAGATCCCCATGACTTCGCCGGTGGACCGCATCTCGGGTCCCAGGATCGGGTCGAACTCCCGGAACTTGCTGAACGGAAAGACGGCCTCTTTGACGGCGACGTACGGTGGCACCACCTCTTCGGTAAATCCGATCTCCGCCAGCGTCTCGCCCACCATGACCCGGGCAGCCACTGCCGCCAGCGGCACGCCGATCGCCTTCGACACGAACGGGATCGTCCGGCTGGCTCGCGGGTTGACCTCCAGGACGTAGACCACGCCTCCCTTCACCGCGAACTGAACGTTGATCAGACCGACCACGCCGAGCGCCTTGGCCAGCGCCACGGTCTGCGCCCGCATGATCGCGAGATCTCGTTCACCTATCAAGTAAGGTGGCAACACGCAAGCTGAGTCGCCAGAATGGATTCCGGCATCTTCGATGTGTTGCATCACGCCGCCGATCACGACCTGATGTCCGTCGGCGATCGCGTCCACATCAGCCTCGAACGCGTCTTCGAGGAACCGGTCGATCAGCACCGGACGTTCCTCGGAGGCCCGCACCGCTCTCGCGAAATATTCGCGGAGCGACGGCTCGTCGTAGACGACCTGCATCGCTCGGCCACCGAGGACGTACGACGGTCGCAGTAGCGCGGGATATCCGACACGAGTGGCGATCTCCGCCGCCTCGTCCGGCCCCGTTGCAGTGCCGCTTTCCGGCTGGTGCAGCTCGAGCCGGTCCGCGATCATCGCGAATCGGCGCCTGTCTTCTGCCGTATCAATTGCGTCAGGCGGCGTGCCCAGAATGCGGATGCCCGCCGCCGCCAATCCATGCGTCAGTTTGAGTGGTGTCTGGCCCCCGAGCTGAACGATGACGCCTTCCGGCTTCTCGCGATCGATGACCTCGAGGACGTCCTCCAGGGTCAGCGGCTCGAAGTACAACTTGTCGGATATGTCGAAGTCGGTTGAGACGGTCTCGGGATTGGAGTTGATCATGATCGTCTCGAACCCCTGCTCACGAAGCGCCAGGGCGGCCCGGACACAGCAGTAGTCGAACTCCACTCCCTGGCCGATCCGATTCGGGCCGCTCCCGAGGATCACGACTGACCGCCGCCCGGTCCGGGGTGCCTCACTCTCTTCGTCGTAACTGCCGTAGAGGTAGGGCGTCGCCGACGGAAACTCGCCCGCGCAGGTGTCTACCATCTTGTAAGCAGGCCGCACATCGGCCGCCCACCGCCGGGTCCGGAGTACCGCCTCGGGCTCCCCGCGGAGATCGCCCAACTGGCGATCCGAGAAGCCCATCTGCTTCATCGTCCGGATCGTGCCCCCGTCATGGGCCTCGACGGCCGGAAGCCCGGCATACCAGACTTCGGCATCGACGAGTTGCTGCATCTCCGCCAGGAACCACGGGTCGACCGCGGTGATCTCGTTCAGATCGGCGAGGGAGATCCCCGCCATGATCGCTCGCTTGATCTGAAAGACCCGCTCCGGGGTCGGCTGTCGCAGCGCCCCGCGTAGCGCCTCGACGGTGTCGTCGGCGAGCCGGTCGTCCGCGGGAGTCGCCCCGATCACCCATCCGATCCGTCCGGACTCGAGCGCGCGAAGTCCCTTCTGGAACGCTTCCTTGAAGGTGCGGCCGATGGCCATTGATTCGCCGACCGACTTCATCTGGGTCGTCAGCCGGGGGTCGGCCCCCGCGAACTTCTCGAACGCGAATCGCGGCACCTTCACGACCACGTAGTCCAGCACCGGCTCGAATGACGCCGGGGTCGTCCGCGTGATGTCGTTCGCGATCTCATCCAGGCGGTAGCCCACCGCCAGCTTCGCCCCGATCCGCGCGATCGGATAGCCGGTCGCCTTGGAGGCGAGGGCCGAGGAGCGCGAGACGCGCGGATTCATCTCGATCACGAGCATGGTGCCGTCGCGCGGATTGATCGCGAACTGAATGTTGCATCCGCCCGCGTCCACACCGATCTCCCGAATGACCGCGAGCGCGGCGTCCCGCATCCGCTGGTACTCCCGGTCGGTCAGGGTCATGGCCGGGGCCACCGTGATCGAGTCGCCGGTGTGGACCCCCATCGGATCGATGTTCTCGATGGAGCAGACGATCACGACGTTGTCGTCGTGGTCGCGCATGACCTCGAGCTCGTACTCCTTCCACCCCAGCACGCTCTGCTCGACCAGGACTTGGTGCGTCGGCGACATGTCCAGCCCGCGCCGCACCACGTCCTCGTACTCGGTGCGGTTGTACGCGACGCCGCCACCAGTGCCGCCCAGCGTGAACGAGGGCCGGATGATCGCCGGAAACCCCACACGGTCGAGCAGCGCCTCGGCTTCGTCGTACGACGCTGCGATCCCGCCGACCGGCACCGCGAGCCCGATCCGCCGCATCGCGTCGGAGAACAGCGCTCGGTCCTCGGCCACGCGGATAGCCCGGGCGTTGGCACCGATCAGTTCCACACCGTGCCGGGCGAGCACCCCGCGGTCCGCCAGCTCGAGTGCGACGTTGAGCGCCGTCTGCCCGCCCATCGTCGGCAGGAGCGCGTCGGGATGCTCCCGCGCAATCACCAGCTCCACGAACTCCGGCGTGACCGGCTCGATATACGTGCGGTACGCAAACTCCGGGTCCGTCATGATGGTCGCCGGATTCGAGTTCACCAGCACCACCTCGAACCCTTCCTCACGGAGCGCCTTCGCCGCCTGCGTACCCGAGTAGTCGAACTCGGCCCCCTGCCCGATGACGATGGGGCCCGATCCCAGCAGCAGAATGCGATGGAGATCAGTGCGTCGAGGCATGCGGCCAGCGGTGTCGCGAAGTCACCTGCACGTGGGTGCGGCGGTCACGAGTGTACGGCGGGTTTGGCGGCCCAGTATTCCACGAGATCTTCGATCAGGGTCCGCAGTGAACGCACCGGAGCCCAACCCGTCGCGTCACGCAGCCGCGCATTGTCCCCGATCAGCGCGGGCACGTCCACCGCGCGAGCCAGCGCCGGATCCGTCGCGAGCGGGGCCTTCACCCCGGTCGCGGCGAGCACCTGCACCGCAAGCTCCTTGACCGACACGCCGACTCCGCTGGACACGTTGTAGATCTCCCCCGAACGGCCACGCGCCGCCAGAGCAATATACGCCGCCGCCACGTCCGCTACGTGCAGAAAATCGCGCACCGATGACGTGTTGCCCAGCGACAGCGCGGCGCGGCGCTCGCCTCCGTTCGCCGCTCCCGAGCGCAGCGCCAGCGCCCGCCGGACGAGCGACGGCAGCAGGAACCCGGGCGCTTGCCCCGGCCCGCTGTGATTGAAGCTCCGCGTCGCGATCACTCGGACGCCCTCGCTCCGGAATGCCTCCAGCGCGAGCACTTCCTGCGCGGCCTTGGTCGCGGCGTATACGGTCAGCGGGCGCTGCTCGGCATCCTCGGTCAGCGGCAGCTCGCTCTTGTCGTGCCGGCCGTATTGCTCGCCGCTCCCGACGATGACCACCGCAGGGTCGAGGACGCCCACCCGGCGGCGGACACGTACCTCGCCGAGCAGTCGCGCGGCGCCAACGACGTTCACTTCGGTCGCGGTTCCAGGGTCGCTCGTCGCGGTGGTCACGGAGCTCACGCCCGCGAGGTGGTACACGACGTCGGGCGGCGCGATATCGAGTGCACGACGCACATCTTCGATGCGCCGGACATCGCCCATCAGCCAGTCGACGTCGGCCTGCTCGTCCGTCGAGAGCAGCGTCGCGGCCGCCGACGGATCGACGGGGGTGAGTCCGGTTACCTCATGGCCGGCCGCGAGCAGATCTCGGACGAGCCATTGTCCGACGAATCCCGCCGCGCCAGTAACGAGCGCCCGCACGTCAGATCGTCCCTGGGCGGGCCATGTGCACCCGCGCTACGCCGCCGCTCGGCGGTGCCGCGTCACGTCGGCCTCGACCATGCGCGCGATCAACTGCTCGAAGGTCACCTGCGGCGCCCACCCCAGGCGCTCCTTGGCCTTACTCGCATCCGCCACGAGCAGATCCACCTCGGCGGGACGCAGGAAACGGGCGTCCTGCACCACGTAGTCCTGATAGTTGAGGCCGACCGCGCGGAATGCGATCTCACACAGTTGCCTGACCGACCACGTTCGGCCGGTCCCGACGACGTAGTCCTCGGGAGTGTCCTGTTGGAGCATCCGCCACATCGCGTCCACGTAGTCGCCCGCGAATCCCCAGTCGCGCCGCGCGTCGAGATTGCCGAGGCGCAGCTCGCGTGAGATCCCGAGATGAATGCGGGCGACGCCGTCCGTCACCTTTCGCGTGACGAACTCGAGGCCGCGCCGCTCCGACTCGTGGTTGAAGAGGATGCCGGAGACCGCGTACAGGCCGAAGCTTTCGCGATAGTTGACGGTGATCCAGTGGCCGTACACCTTCGCGACGCCGTACGGGCTCCGCGGGTAGAACGACGTGAGCTCGTTCTGCGGCGTCTCCTGCACCTTGCCGAACATCTCGCTCGAGCTGGCCTGGTAGAACCGCGCCTCCGGGGCTGCTTTCCGCATCGCCTCGAGCATCCTGGTGACGCCGAGCGCGGTGAACTCGCCAGTCAGTACGGGCTGGGTCCAGGAGGTCTGCACGAAGCTCTGCGCGGCGAGATTGTAGATCTCGCGCGGCGCTGCATCGCGGATCGCATCGACCAGCGAGTGCTGGTCGAGGAGGTCGGCGGACACCAGGTCGACCTTGTCGACGAGGTGCGCGATCCGTTCATATGGCGTGGTGGAGCTACGGCGTACGATCCCGACAACGCGGTAGCCTTTGCCGAGGAGCAATTCGGCCAGGTACGAGCCGTCCTGGCCGGTTATTCCGGTGATGAGGGCGGTAGGCGTCGTTAGGCCACCCGCGCCCCGCCCCGAGGCGCGCGCTGTACTTTGCCCGCGTGGAGGCAGCGGGTGCACACCTTCACCTTGGTGATCGTGCCGTCCACGACCACCCGCGCGACCTGCAGGTTGGGCTTCCAGACCCGACGCGTGCGGTTGTTGGCGTGCGACACGTTGTTGCCGAAGGCGACGCCCCGATCACACATGAAGCAGCGATTCCGCTTGATCTGTTTGGTCATCCCTTACTCCCTCCCTTGTCGCCCGCCTTCCGCGTCTGCTTCGTCGCGGGCGGCGGTGTCTTGCCACGTCCCTTGCTGGACGCCGTCGCGGCCGGGACGGATGATTTTGCGCGTGGGGCTGCCGGTGGCTTCTTGGGCGCCGGCGCCTTCTTCACCGGCCGCTCGGCCCCGTTGGCACCGCTCACGCCGATCATCTCGATCCGCGCCATCTCCGCGCCGTCGCCTTTGCGGTGGCCGACCTTGAGAATTCTCGTGTAGCCGCCCGTTCGCGTCGCAAAAGCCGGCCCGACGCTCTGAAAGAGCGTATCGGCCGCGCGCCGGACGTGCACGTGCCGCGTCGCCAGCCGGCGATCGTGGAGCGTGCCCCCCTTGGCCTTCGTGATCAGCCGTTCAACGAACGGCCGTAGCTCCTTCGCCTTGGCCTCGGTCGTCTCGATCGCGCCGTGTTCGATCAGCGAGATCGCGAGGTTCCGTAACAAGGCGAGTCGCTGCTCGCTCGTGCGCCGAAGTTGGCGCCCCGCTTTGCGGTGCCGCATGTCGCTCCGTCTCCCTTACTCTTCCTCGTCGTCGGGCGCGTTGGCCGCGGCCCGGCTCGGCGGCGTCCCCCAGTCGAGGATCCGCACCCCATCGGGCGACTCCTCGTACCGCATTCCGAAGTTCAGCCCCTTCCGCTCCAGCAGATCGGCGATCTCCTGCAGCGACTTCTTCCCGAAATTCTTCACCTGCAGGATCTGGCTCTCGGTCTGCCGGACGAGATCGCCCAACGAACGGATGTTGGAGTTCTTGAGCGAGTTTACGGACCGCACCGACAGCTCCAGGTCGTCGATCGGCGTCTGCAGCTCGGCCAGCCGGACCGCATCGCCGCCAGTCGATTCCCCACCCGGGCTCACCGGGGCGGACGTGTGCGATCCGAAGCCGACGAAGTACTGGAAGTGCGTCTGCGCCAGCGCGGCCGCGTAGCTCACCGCCTCTTCCGGCGTGATCGTGCCATTGGTCTCGACCGTGAGCGTCAACCGGTCGTAGTCCGTGCGCTGGCCCACGCGGGTCTCGGCCACCGCGAAGTTCGCGCGCCGGACCGGATTGTAGATCGCGTCGATCCGCACCACGTCGATCGGCATGCCCCGCTCGAGCACGTGCTGATCGGACTCCGTGTAGCCCCGCCCTTGCTTGGCGTAAAGATCCACGTGGATCTCGCGGTCATCCTGGAGCGTGAAGAGGTGATGGCTGGGGTCGATCACGTGCACGCCGGTTCCGAGTACGATGTCGGCCGCTGTGACAGCGCCCGGACCCGTCTTCTGAATGCGCAGGAGCGCGTCCTCCAGACCCTCATCGAGGCTCAACGTCAGCGTCTTGAGATTGCCGATGATCTGGTGGACATCCTCGACGACACCCGCAATCGTCTGGTGCTCGTGAACGACGCCATCGATGCGGAACGCCCAGACCGCCGACCCGCGGAGGGACGACAGGAGCATCCGTCGCATGGCGTTGCCCAGCGTGTGCCCAAATCCGCGCTCGAGCGGCTGCAGGCGGAACTCGGCCACGTTTGGATTGTCTTCGCGCTTCGTCGCTTCGACGAGCTGCGGCCGCACGAGGCCCCGGAGATCGATCGTGTGTGCCATTGCTGATTGATCCTTATGTGTTGGTCATGCCGGACACCGTGCCCGGCAACGTTCCACCCCGCCCCTAACGCGCGGTGGCTCCGTACGGGGGTTAGGGCCCCGACCGCGCGGCGCTTCGCGCCACGCCCTACTTCGAATACAGCTCGACGACGAGCTGTTCCTGCGCCGCGATCGGAATGCTCGCCCGCTGGGGGCGCTCGAGCATGCGGCCGCTGAACGACTCCCGGTCGACCGCCAACCACGCCAGCGGAGCGCCCCGCGATGACTGCTCCATGGCCGACAGAATCGACACCTGCTCGCGCGACTTCATCCGCACGCGAACCTCTTCCCCGGGCCGCACCAGGTAGCTCGGCACATCGACCGAGTGTCCGTTGACCTCGACGTGGCGGTGCCGGATCAACTGGCGCGCCGCCTTGCGGCTCGCCGCGAACCCCATCCGGTACACCATGTTGTCGAGCCGGCTCTCGAGCGCCGCCAGCAGGTTGTGCCCGGTAATGCCCGGCATCGGGTTCACACGCTCGAAGACGTTGCGGAACTGCCGCTCGCTGAGACCGTAGATCCGCTTGATCTTCTGCTTCTCGCGCAACTGCCGCGCGTACTCTGACGACTTGCGACGGCGTGCCGTGCTCTGGCCATGCTGTCCTGGAGCATACGGCCGCCGCTCCACGGGACACTTCTCGGTGAAACACTTCGTGCCCTTGAGAAACAGCTTCGTGCCTTCACGCCGGCACTGGCGGCAACTGGGTCCGAGATACCGCACTGCTTAGACCCTCCGCCGCTTCGGCGGGCGGCACCCGTTGTGCGGAATCGGCGTCACGTCCTTGATCGACTTGACCTGCAGGCCGGCCGTCGCGAGCGCCTGAATCGCCGACTCACGGCCGCTGCCCGGTCCCTGCACGCGCACGTGCACGCGACGGACACCGAGCGTCATCGCTTCACGGGCCACCTGCTCGGCCGCCACCGTCGCCGCGAACGGCGTCGATTTCTTCGAGCCCTTGAACCCCGCTTTGCCGGCCGATCCCCACGCCACCGTGTTCCCGTGACTGTCGGTAATGGTCACGGTGGTGTTGTTGAACGTGGCACTGACGTGGGCGATCCCTTCCGCCTCAATGACGCGCTTTGTCTTCTTTGCGGTTGCCATGTCGTGATCAGGTATATGCAGACGGGTGAGGCAGAGCTCCCCCGATTACTTCGTGACCTTCTTCTTGCCTGCGATCGCGCGGCGCGGACCCTTCTTGGTTCGAGCGTTCGTATGCGTGCGCTGCCCCCGGACCGGCAGACCCTTCCGATGCCGAATGCCGCGGTAGGACCCGATGTCCATCAGGCGCTTGATGTTCATCGCCACTTCGGTCCGCAGCGCACCCTCGACCCGATAATCCCGCTCGATCGCCTGCCGCAGCCGGTTGACGTCCGCGTCCGTCAGCTCGCGCACCCGGAGCGCCGAACTGACGCCGGTCGTCGCCACGATCTTGCGAGCGGTTGCGCGGCCGATGCCGAAGATGTACGTCAGCCCGACCTCGACCTTCTTGTCCCGGGGTAGATCGATCCCTGCGATCCGTGCCATCGGTCAGCCTTGGCGCTGCTTGTGCTTCGGGTTGCGCTTGCAAATGATGCGCATCACCCCGTTTCGTTTGATCACTTTACAATGCTCGCAAATGGGCTTCACGCTACTGCGTACCTTCACGGCCAGGCTCCTGATACAGCGACCGCCAGCGGTCCGCCTGTGCGGACTGCCTGGCGATCGTCATCAAAATCGGGACAAGCTCAGGAACTTATTGGGTTTAGGCACCCAAAGCAAGGCGTCGGCACGGTAGACCGAGGACCGGCCCGCGACGCAATTTGCCACCCATTTCGCGTGCGCTCTGCCCCCTCGACAGGCCGCCACCAGCGCCACCTGAGGCCGGCACGGGTTCGCGGCGCACAATTGTTTGCCTTCGCAGAGGCGGGTCGCGACCGTATTCCAGCCGGCACCGACGGATGGAGCGCACCCGGAAATGCGCTCAGTAGTGGAGGTTCGCGCGGATCGTGTAGACGTAAAGCGGGCCGCGGTCCTCGTTGTAACCAGGGTTCTCGATGTGCTGGATAGCGGGTGAGATCTGGGCGAACGAGACATGCGGGATCTGTACCCGGTAGTACAGCTCGATGATGTTCTCGGGGCCATAGCGGCGCAGGGCTCCGTCGCCGAGGAGGAATCCGACACCGCCCGCGGCGAGGTAATCGCGGTGGTCCTCCGAGATGCCGTCTACGACGTCCGCGATCCCGAGCCGATCGGCCGAGCGTGACCAGAGCGTCCCGGCGAGCTGCAACCCGCCGCTCAGATGCCGGTCCGCCTCCGTGAATATGAAGTCTTCCGTCTTGCCATCACTCCACCCGAGCCGCAAGAAGACCCCAGTATTCCCCGAATCGGCGAGCGGCTGTTCGAGATTCAGTCCGAACCCGTACTTGACCCGGCCACGGCGGTCATCGGCCACGATGTCGGGCGTGGTGTCACGCGCTTCGGCGATGCCGATCGCATCCCGATAAATCCCCATCCGCCCGCGGTTTTGATACGCGAGCAGCCGGAACACCGTACCCACCCCGTCTGGCGACACCGTGAGCTCGCCGTTGAGTGCGTGCGCGTCTGCAATGTCGTTGTCGAGGGTATTGCCGTTGGCAATGACCGGCATCTGCGCCGCCGCAATTCGCAGCGCCCAATGGGGGCTCACATACCCCAGAAGCACCCCGTTCGTGTAGCCGCGCGTATTCGCGGCGTAGTCCCACGCCGCGTTGTCCCAGAGTCCAAAGTCCATGAACTGGTAGCGCGTACTGCTCGCATAGCGATTCTGGTCGAGGTCATCGTTCAGCGCCCATTTACCGGCCTTGATCTCGATCCGCGCTGACGGCTCCGCCCCAGGAACCTGATCCATGGCGTGGGGTGCCGTGTCACGAGCGGTCCCAACGGGAATGAGATATTCGGCGAACGAGCGCGCCAGGTATGGTCCCTGCCCCAGGTTCGCGACGCCCTGGCGTATCACGTCGCCATCGGTGAGCCCCGCCAAACCCAGGGCGTGGCCCAGCCCTCCGCCGCGCGCATCTTCGAAGTCGGCATAGAGGCGGAACCCACTCGTGACGCGTGATCCGAAGTACACTCCGTAGGTGTGCGTGTTCTGATGGTCGCCGTGATTCGTGAGGCTGTTCTGTCCGCTGTACAATGCGTGGAACGGCGGCATGTCTTGCCCGATGTAAGTGAACTGGGCTCCCAATAACCTCGGGAACCACGGGTACCGGTCGTAGAATCCCGCGCCGGCGCGAGCCTGCGCTCCACGAGCCGCGGAGTCGGGCGGCTGCCCGTCCGCCCGCGCATCGCGCGAGTCCGCGTAGTCTCCTTGCGCGCGAGCCAGTGCTGGCGTCGCCAGCATGGCAGTGATCAACGTCCACGCGATCCACCGTGCGCGGACTGTCATCGGGTTCGGCACTGGTCTGGTATTCACGCGTTCGGAAGGCACCGTGCCATCGCGCACGGATCACCCTACGACGGCGTGCCTCTAACCCAACTCCGCGAGCACGCGACGCATGGCATCCCGCGCGACCGGCGCCGCCGTCACCGTGCGCCCCACAATCACGTAGCTCGCACCCGCGGCCACAGCCTCTCCGGGCGTCACCACCCGCAGTTGGTCGTTCGCGGCCGAGCCCGTGAGCCGCACCCCCGGGATCAGCAGCTTCAGCGTGTTGCCGTATCCCACCCGCACCGCCGGCGCCTCGGCGCCCCCACACACGATCCCCGTCACGCCCGCCCGCCGCGCGATCTCGGCTAGCCGCAGCACTTCATCCTGCACGTTTACGCCAGTGCGGCCCCAGGCTTCGCCGAGTCGCTCGCCATCGAGTGACGTCAGCACGGTGACTGCGAACACTTCACATTCCCCGCCGTGTCCAGCCTGCGCGGCGCCCTGACGGGCACCCTCCATCGCCGCCTCCATCATCGCGCGCCCGCCCGTCGCGTGAACCGTGAGGATGCGCGCCCCGATCCGCGCCGCGCTGCGCGCCGCCCCACGGGTGGTGTTCGGAATGTCGTGGAGCTTGAGATCGAGGAAGACCTGGCATCCGTGCTCGGTGAGCGAGCGCACCACCGACGGCCCAGCTCCGGTGAACAACTCACCCCCCACCTTGTAGAACCGGCAGAGATCACCCAGCGCCGATACGATCATCAGCGCGGAATCGGCGTTCGGAACGTCCAGCGCGACGATCGCTGTCGCCTTCGGCGCGGTCGAAGGTGTGGCCGGAGGCGGCTTGTGCCCCGCCTGGGGGACGTTCGGCGTTACAGTCACGCTGGCCACTCCAGACGTCCAACGACGTCTTTTAGGGTTTGGACTCCATGCTCGGCACACCACGCGCCCAACGCCCGCACCAGACGCTCGGGGAGCCGCGGATCCTGCAGCGCAGCCGTTCCCACGCCGACCAGCGTGGCCCCAGCCAACACATACTGCACGATGTCTTCCGCGCTGGCGATCCCTCCGACACCCATGACCGGCACTTTCACCGCGCGCGAAACTTTCCAGGTGGCGAGCACGCCCACCGGAAGGATCGCGGGCCCGCTGACCCCACCTGTGCCAAAGCCCAGGATCGGACGCCGGCGCTCGACGTCGATCAGGAGCCCGGGCAGCGTGTTGACGACCGTGATCCCATCGGCACCCGCCTCCGCCGCCACTCGCGCGGTCGCCGCGATGTCAGGGAGCGTGGGAGAGAGCTTGACGAAGAGAGGGCGCCGGGCGGCCCGGCGAGCCTGCCCCACCAGATCCGCCAGCACCGACGGATCAGCCCCGAACTCCATGCCGCCATGCCGCACGTTGGGGCAGCTCACGTTCAGCTCGAACGCCGACACACCAGGCACCCCGTCCAGGGCGGAGATCACGGCGATGAAGTCATCCACGGTGGTGCCGACCACGTTCACCAGGACCCGCGCCCGTCGCACGTTCGCGGCGAGCCACGGCAGGTGCTCTCGCTGGACCGCCTCCACACCGGGATTCGCGAGGCCCACGGCGTTGATCATCCCGCCGCTGAACTCGGCGACGCGCGGAGCGGGCGCCCCCGTACGCGGCTCGACACTCACCGCCTTCGTCACGAGGCCGCCGAGGGCATCCAGGTCCATCACGCCGGCCAGCTCGCGGCCATAGCCGGCCGTGCCTGACGCCAGGATCACCGGATTCTGGAATTCGAGTCCCGCCGCTTCGACGCGCAGTGCGGCGGACGGCGATGTCACTGCGCCGCGGTCCTCACACGGCGCGCGTATCGCGCCAGGTACTCCGCTGTCGCTCCGGCGATCGCGTTGGCCAGCGTCGCCTGCGACGATGACTGCGAGAGATACCGGGCTTCGGCCTTGTTCGTGCCGAATCCGATCTCCACGAGCACCGCGGGCATGAAGGCTGTCACCAATACCCGGAACCCGGCCTGCTTCACGCCCCGGTCCGGGCCAGGGTGCACCCCGCCCAGCCGCTGCTGGATGATCGCAGCCAGCTCGGACGATTCCCGCAGGTGCTCGTTCTGGTGCATGTCATCGATGATGAAGTTAACCGGATCGGGCTGTGTTGCGTCGGCACCGGTTTCGAACCGGACAGCCTCGTTCTCGATGCGCTCCACACGGCGCGCATCCTCGGTCTTGGCCTCGGCGAGGAAATAGGTCTCGAAGCCGCGCGCGGCCGCGGGATCGTGCCACGTGGGGTTGGCCGCGTTGACGTGGATCGACAGAAAGAGGTCGCCTTTGTGCTCGTTCGCGATGCGCCCGCGGTCGGACAAGGCGATGAGCGTATCGGTCGTCCGCGTCTGCACCACGTCGATCCCTCGCCGCCGGAGCGCCGCACCCACTTTGAGCGCAACCGCGAGCGTGACCGTTTTCTCGTAGAGTGTGTGCGGGCCGCCGATCGGCCCCACCATACCGTGGTCGGGGCCTCCATGACCGGCATCGACCACGACGAGGTAGCGCTTCCCGGCGAGAGGGTTCTCGCCGGGACCGGCATCGTCCGATGCGCCCAACAGCTCGTCCCCCGACGCACTGACCCCTGCTACATCCCGATCATCGCCGGTGCCAGCTTCCACGGGGGCGGCAGGCGCGGGCTCCCGTTCCGGTAGCGCGGCCGTCTCGACGACTCCGCCACCTTGTTGGACGCCGCCATCCGGCGACCGTCGGCTCGCGAGGGCGTGGTGCCTGCCCGTGGCGGATACCAGTGGCGTGAAGACACGCAGCTCGCTCTGCGCCGAGTCGTAGAGGACACCGCTGCCCATCCGGGGGAAGACGTCCGCGACCACCGCGAGCGGCAGATACAGCGTGCCGTGGTCTACCGTTGCCGGCGCCGGGAGAGGCACAATGCCGGCGGCCGACGTCGCGAAGCCGCTCTGATCGGCGACGTCGAACGTGATGCCTGGCACCGACACGGAATAGTGCCCGTTGGACAGTCGCTTGCTGCTGCCGCCCAGCGCCGTCGCCACCAGGTCGGCCCGCACCACGAGCTGGCCGTCACCACGAACGACGAACGGTACCCTGACCCCATGCGCATCACCCGCCGCTTTCACTGTGAGCGCCGTCGGCGGCCCGGTCCGTGGCACCGACGGCAGCACCCCCTGCAACAGGCACGCGATCGCCAGCGCCAGCATCACCGGCCGCGCCCAGTCCTGGCCAGCGCGCGCGCCATGTCGCGCTGGTCGGACCGCCGGCGCTCATCCGCTCGCTTGTCATGCAACTTCTTCCCCCGCCCGAGACCGATCACGACTTTTGCCACTCCGCGCTTGAAATAGAGGTCGAGAGGGATCAGCGTGAGCCCGTCGCGCTCCACGGCGCCGATGAGCCGCCGGATCTCCTTCTTGTGCAGCAGGAGCTTCCGGGTGCGTGTCGGCTCATGGTTGAACTGATGCCCGGCTTCGTACGGCGCGATATGCAGATTCAGCAGAAAGACCTCGCCCCCGTTGACGGTCCCGAAGGCGTCGCTCAACGTCGCCTTGCCGCTTCGGAGTGCCTTGACCTCGGTCCCGGTCAGCACCAACCCCGCTTCCCAGGTCTCCAGAATCTGATATTCGTGACGCGCGCGCCGGTTCCGCGCAATCGGCTCAGTCTCCGTGTCGCCCGGGACTCGGGCCATGGCAGCTACTCTTCGTGACGGGGAAACGCGTGGAGTGGCAACAATATGCGTTCGCGTTGACCCCCACGGTGGGCTATCCTATACTACGCGGTTCGCCGAAGTGGTGGAACTGGTAGACGCGCTGCATTCAGGGTGCAGTGGGCGACAGCCCGTGGGGGTTCGAGTCCCCCCTTCGGCACTGATGAGCGGATTGCACACAAACGGGGCCGGCTGCAACGTCGTGCAGCCGGCCCCGTTTGCGTCCCACGCGATCGTTATCCGCCGCTCCGGATCTCCGACGGCGCCACATCCTCCGGCAGCGCCGCCTCCCCGAACGACCGGCGCAGTGCCTCCGACGCTTCCGCGAGAAACGCGGTCACGATGGCCCCCGCTACTTCGAGATCCGCAGGCGCCGGGTCGAGCCGCCCCGCGAATCCGAGGAGCACGCGACCAAGCCGGTCGCCCGTTCGCTCGGATGCGCTCTTGTCATCCAGCGCGTCTGCGTACGCCGAGAGGCGGATGTTGAACTGGCGCGCCGCCACGCTCCGCCGGGCGGTCGCCACACGAGGATCGCGCCGCACCGCCCGCGCGAGCGCCGATGACACCAGCGACGCGGTGCGGTCATCCAGAGCGTCGCGCTGCGCAGCCAGCATCCCCCCGGCCCGGCGCACATAACGCAGCTCCCACCTCGCGTGGTCAGCGTCGCCGCGCGTCCCGATCTCGGCAAGTTGCCGGACGTCGGACTCCGGTGGATCGACGAGCAACGCGCGCACGAAGGCGGATGCTTGCTCGCGCCCCGCCCGCTCGGCCTGCCACCGCCGCCATAGCCCCATCCGCATGCGGCCTCGCCCGACGGCTGCGCCCGACGTGGTGGCGGGCGTCGGCGTCGATCCTACGCCTGCAGGACCGGTAGACCCACGCGCTCGAGACCGACGCGCTCCCGCACCACGCTCTCCTCCGCCAGCAGATCGGCCAGGTGCACCCCTTCGAGCACGTCGTCGATCTTCTGCTGCAACAGCATCCACACGGGGCGGATGCTGCAGTGCTGCGACGCCGAGCATCGCTCCTCCTCCACGGGATGCGTCACGCAGTGGAGGTCGAAGGTCCCCAGCTCGGATGCCGCGATGACGTCGCGTACCGATACGCGATCGGCCGGACGCGCGAGCACGTATCCGCCGTGCGCGCCACGGGTGCTACGAACGACATCGGCGCGCCGCAACCGGAGCAGGATCTGCTCCACATAGTCCGCCGGGAGCCGCTCGCGCGCTGCCAGCTCGCGCCCCGTCAGCGGGCCCTCGTCGGCGCGCTTGGCCAGGTGTAACGCGCATATCAGCCCGTACTCGGCCCACGTCGTTATGCGCATACCTGCAGGTTAGGGGTCCCGGCGGACGAGGGCAAGGGCGCGACGGCGTAGACCGGCGATCGGGGCCCGCGCCCCGGCCCCGATGGTCGCGCTCACCCGCCGCCCGGCACGCCGTGCGGCCCGCCGGGCACCCCGATGTCGGTCATTTTCCGCAGGTCGAGCACCTGCTCGATCTCGTCCGGCGGCAGCACGTGCTCGCGCCGGACGAGATCCCGGATCAGCACATTCTCCTTCACTGATTGCTTGCTCAGGTCCGCAGCCCTGGCGTAGCCGATGCGCGGCGCGAGCGCCGTGGCGAGTGCCGCCGACCGCTCCACCCAGTAGGCACACTGTTCGGGGTTCGCTTCCAGCCCCTGCACGCACCGATCGGCCATCACCTGCATCGCGTTGGTCAGGATCGTCCCGGAAAGCAACACATTGTACGCGATCACCGGCATCATCACGTTCAGCTCGAGTTGCCCATGCTCGGCGGCCGCCGCCACGCACGTGTCGCACCCGATGACCTGGAAGCACACCTGATTGACCATCTCGGGGATCGACGGATTGATCTTCCCCGGCATGATCGACGAACCCGGCTGCACCGCGGGAAGCCGGATCTCGTCGAGACCCGTGCGCGGGCCGCTCGCGAGTAGCCGCAGATCGCTCGCGATCTTGCTCAGATCGAGCGCCAGCACCTTGAGTTGCGCGCTGTAGCCCGCGACATCGCCCATGCTCTGCATCAGTTGGATGCGGTCGCGTCCCTCGCGGATCTCGAAACCGGTCATGGCCCGCAGATGGCGCACCATGAGCGCCGGGTACGACGGCTCGACGTTGACGCCAGTCCCCACGGCACTTCCGCCGATGCCAAGGTCACGGAGATACCCGGCCGCCTGCGCCACTCGCCGCATCCCGCGCTCCAGCGTTTCGCCATACGCGCGGAGCTCCTGGCCAAGACGGATGGGCATGGCGTCCTGGAGGTGCGTCCGCCCCGCTTTCAGCACTCCGTCGAACTCGTCGCCCTTCGCGCGAAATGCGCGCGACAATGCGTTGGCGGCGCTGATGAGCGGATCCAGTTGCGCCAGGCAGGCGAGCCGGATTGCCGTCGGGATCACATCGTTGGTCGACTGCGCCATGTTGACGTGATCGTTGGGATGGACCGGTTCGTACGTGCCGCGCGCGTGTCCGAGCAGTTCGTTCGCGCGGTTCGCCAGCACTTCGTTCGTGTTCATGTTGTGCGACGTCCCGGCACCGGCCTGATAGACGTCGACCACGAACTGGTCCAGGTGCTGGCCCGCGAGCACCTCATCGGCTGCCCGGATCACCGCATCCGCCCGCTCGGCATCCAGCCGCCCCGTCTCCTTATGCGTTTCGGCCGCTGCTTTCTTGATCCACACGGTGGCGCGAACAAACACTGGCAGCGCGCGCAGCCCGCTGATCGGGAAGTTGCGCGCGGCACGCTCCGTCTGCACGCCATACAGCGCGTCGGCCGGTACAGGGAGCTCACCGAGGGGATCACGTTCGCTGCGGGTACGACTGGACATGGAAATCGGACGTCAGGAGTGGGAATTGCGCGCGGTCAGGACCGGCACCGCCAGCATCACGACGGCGGCCGCGGAAATGAGCGCGAGCACGTAGATGCCAAGGATCGTGCCATGCAGGCGGCCAAAGGCCACGCGCCGCGCATCGTCCGGCGCGAGCGCGCCGACCGGGCCCCCGATCGCGTCCTGGATCGCGCGGATGCGAGGCGCGACGATGAACTGCGAGACTCCGCACGTAAGACCCCACGCGACGGCGGCGAGCACCTGCGCACGGCGCCCGGGACTCGGACGCTCCTGAGCGGCGACCACCGTCAGCACGACCCCGCCGGCCAATCCGGTCAGGAATACCGGAGAGAGCACGCGGCCCACTAGCGCACCTGCGACGGCGTGCGACGGGATCGTCGCGAACGCCGCCGGAGCGACCGACGCGATGAGCAGGAGTGCGGCTCCGATCCAGAGCGACGCGAGGACCACAGCCGCGAGGGGGCGCATCGTCGTCTACCGCGCCCCGCTTCCGATCACGCGCGCCGCTCCGCTCAGGAACGGGTTGTCGCGCAGCTCGCGGCCGATCGTCGTCGCCGGACCATGTCCGGGGTGTACGATGTGGACGCCCGGTAGGGTCGCGATTCGCGCCAGCGATTCGCTCATGGCGGTGGGATCGCAATACGGCATGTCGGTACGGCCAATGCTCCCCGCGAACAACAGATCTCCGCCGAACACCCGATCCGGCCCGACGAACGCGACGTGCCCCGGAGCGTGCCCCGGGACGTGCATCACGTCGAAGCCGATGCCGCCGAGGCGCAGTACCTGGCCTTCGGCCAGCGGCCCGTCGGGCGGCGGCGGCGGATCGAACGGCACTCCGTAGAGCTCGGCGCTCTCGGTGCCGCGGGCGTAGACCGGCGCGTCCAGCGGATGCATGAGGATGGGAACGTCGTAGAGCCGGCGAATCGCGGCGATGCCGCCGATGTGATCCAGATGCGCGTGTGTGAGCCAGATCGCGTCCAGGGTGGCGCCGGACCGGCGCAGCACGCCGATGAGGCGCTCGCCTTCGTCGCCGGGATCGATGTAGACCGCATGGCCGGAGACCTCGTCGACGACGAGATAGGAGTTCTCCTCGAAGGGACCCACCGTCGTCGCGGTGACGATCATCCGCGCCGCGCCGCGAGATATTTCTCGGCCGCGATCGCCGCGGTCGTCCCATCGCCCGCCGCGGTCGTCACCTGGCGGGTGAGTTGCGCGCGCACATCCCCGGCCGCGAACAATCCGCCGAGCGAGGTCTGCATGTTGATGTCCGTCCGGAGGTATCCCAACTCGTCGTGGTCGACATGGGCCTCGACGATCCCGGTATTCGGCCGGAAGCCGATGAAGACGAACAGTCCCGTCGCATCCAGGCATCGCTCCGCGCCCGTCTTGACGTTCCGCAGCCGCAGCGCGTGCACCAGCCCCTTCTCATCACCCTCGACCGACGTGACGACCGTGTCCCAGATGACCTCGATCTTGGGATTCGCCTTCAGGCGCTGCTGGAGAATGCCTGACGCGCGCAGCTCGTCACGCCGGTGGATCAGATAAACCTTCTCGGCGTATCGCGTGAGGAAGTCGCTCTCCTCCACGGCCGCGTCACCCCCGCCGACGACGGCGATCGTATGCCCCTTGAAGAAGGCACCATCGCAGATCGCACAGTACGACACGCCCTTCCCCGCATATTCGGTCTCGCCCGGCACGTTCAGCAGGACCGGTGTTCCACCCGCCGTCACGATCACTGCCGGTGCGCGGAGGTGGTCGCCCTCCTCTGTCTCGACGTCGAAGATCCCGTCATCCCCCTTCCGCACCGCCGTGACGCGGCCTCCGTTACGGAACTCCGCCCCGAACTTGCGCGCATGGTTCTCGAACCGCTGCGCGAGATCCCACCCCTCGATGTGCTCGAAGCCGGGATAGTCCTCGATCGTCTCGGTGCGCAGCAGCTCGCCACCCGGAACGCCTGCCTCGAGCACGACGGTCCGCAGCATCGAGCGTCCGGCGTATAGCGCCGCCGTCAACCCGGCCGGCCCCGCGCCGACGATGATCACGTCGTATTCAGCAGTCGTTCCCACGTTCCTCACCTATCGCCAAGACGTTCAACGCACCGTGACAATGTGATACCGTCCCTATGAGGACGTTCGCCGGTCCCCGGGTTCCCGCGCGGAGTACGATCGCGTCGCCGCTGACCGCGGCGGCGGTGTCGAACATGCCGACGCCATACGCGCGATGCGTGCAGTGAAAGATAACCGGACCGGCTAGAGTCCGGCCCGCCGCTCGCTCTCGGTCCACGTACGACTGGACGGCCGCCGGCATGGTCCACCACCGCGTCTCTCGCGTCTTGGGACAGGTCGCGGGCTCGACGCAATTCACGGGACAGATCCATTCGGCGAAGCTGGCGTACAGCGTTCCCGTTGGCGCGGCGCGATGCCACGGGACGTCCGGCCTCCCGGCGAGCGGCTGGGTCGTGACTGCGCGGCGCGGCCATCGCGCGGACGAGCGCGCCAGCAGCCATTCGTACATGAGGTGCGGCATGAGCGGAGACGGGACGATGGCGTCCCGGCTGGCGGCTTCGGGATCGGCGCAGGCGGCATCGAGATAGCCGCGGAAGAACGCCGTCCACTCCGCGATCGCCATCTCCACTCGCGGCACCGTAATGTCTCCCGACGCCAGCGTTGCCGCGACCCGGCACGACGCATCGCGGTCCACCACCACTACGCGGTCCCACGCCAGCACGCCGGCCTGCCGCGCCCTCCCGAGCTGGCGGACGTAGTAGCTGCCGTAGCAACCGCCGCCGACGACGACGATCGTCCCGTACTGGCGTCGTCCGGCAGCGGATGCTTCAGACGCGGACACGGCGTCCGCCGTCGACGACGATCGTCTCGCCGGTGACGTAGTCGGCCTGCAGCAGATACAACACCGCCCCGACGACATCCTCGGGGCTGCCCAGCCGCCGAAGCGGCGTCGTCGCCACGAGGTGCGCCGCCGCGGCCTCATCCCAGGCCTGGGGCAACAGCACAGCGCCGGGCGCGATGGCGTTGACGCGAATGTGAGGCGCCAGTGCATGCGCGAGCGCGCGCGTCATCTGCACGATGCCGGCCTTGCTGATGCCGTGCGGGATATAGTCCCTCCAGGTTTCCAGGCCCGCGAGATCGGAGATATTGACGATCGCTCCGCCGCGCGTCCCCATCACCCTGGCCGCCGCCTGCGCAACGAAAAACGGCGCGCGCAGATTGATCGCGAAGATCTCATCCCACGCTGCCGGCGTCACATCCGCCACCGGTGTGCGGAGCATGATGCCGGCCGAGTTCACCAGGATGTCCAGGACGCCCCAGTGTGCTGCTACCGAATCCACCAGGCGCCCGGCGGCCGCGGCATCGCTCAGGTCCGCGCCGATCGCGAATGCATCCCCGCCCTGCGCGCGAATCGACTGCACGACTTCCCGGGCGCCATCGGCAGCCTCGTTGTAGTGCACGGCCACGCGCGCGCCGTTCCGCGCGAGGCCGAGCGCGATCGCACGTCCGACGCGGTGCCCCGCGCCGGTTACGAGCGCGACCCGTTCGCGGAGTTCCATACGCCACCGTCAGGCGAGCGGTACTTGTGGGCGCGTTCGGCTTGGAGAGCCGCCCACGCGGCCGGAACTTTGAGAGCACCCAACACCCGTGGACCTTCAGTGGCACCATGCCAGTCCGATCCGCCGCTCGGCAGCAGCCCGAGATGAGCCGCGAGCGCGCCAAGCCGGGCCACGTCTTCAGCGGAGTGGCTGGGGTGGCGAACCTCGACGCCGTCGACGCCTGCGGCCTGCAGAGCCTCGAGACGCTCGCGCGTCCCATCTCGGCCGGGATGCGCCACCACCGCAACGCCCCCGGCCGCGTGCACCATCGCGATCGCTTCGCTCACGGAGAGACGCTGCTTGGCGACGTTCGCGGGACGACCCGCGCCCAGGTATCGCTCGAATGCTTCTCGCTGGTCGCGGACCCAGCCGCCCGCGATGAGCGCGCGCGCCACATGTGGCCGTCCGATCGCGCCGGTCCCCGCCTCCACGAGCACCGCCTCCAACGTGACCGGTATCCCCGCTGCACGCAGCACGCCGACGATCGTCTCGGCTCGCCGGCTGCGCGCGAGCCGAAGCTCATCGAGCTTCGCGGCGATCGGCGCGATGCTGGACAGGTGCAATCCGAGTAGATGCACTTCCTGGTCGCCCTCGCTGGCGCTCAGCTCGATGCCCGCAATCACTTCGATGCCGATCGCCGCACCCGCTGTCCGCGCCGCCGTCACACCGTCGACGGTATCGTGGTCGGTGAGGGCGATCGCCACGAGGCCCGCGGCCGCCGCGCGCGCTGCGAGTTCGCCGGGAGATGCCGCGCCATCGGAGGCCGTGGAATGCGTGTGCAGATCCACGGTCCGCGCGGCATCAGGCGGGATCAGCGGCGCCCCGGCGGCGCCGCCAGTCATGGAGCGTAGCCTGCTTCCGGCGAGGTGAAGCTCGGCTGCGACGCGTTGAAAAGGCGGAGCAGATCCGCGTCGGACAACTCGGCGAACGACAATTCCCGGGAACGCGCGCGCTGCGGCGAATAGCGGCTCACCCGCACGACACGGTCCGCGCCGGTCCCGCGGACGAACACGATGCCGAACTCATCGTGATCGTATTGCGTCACGAATCCCGACGGCATTGCATGCCACGTCTCCCCCGCGGCAGTGATCGAACGGCCAAGCATCGGTAACTCCTGAATGATGGGCGAGCCGCTACAGCTCGACCTCTTGATAGAGGCGCGCGGGGTCGATCAGGGGCTCGGGCGCTCCGGCCAGCGCGGCTGTCAACGCCGCCTGATCTTCCGACTCCGTGAATTCGATGAACGCACCCGGGAGTTCCGCCTCCTCGAACACCCAGTAGCGGCAGCCCCGCGCGGTGTAGTGCCCCCGGCGCTGGCGCGCGCGCTCGAGGAACCGGTCGCGCTCACCCGGTGTCACGATCGTCCGTTGCATCACGAGCGAGCGCCCGCCTGTCACGACACGTCCTCCGGGAACGTCTCCAGCCGCTTCTTGACGAACGCCAGGAACTCGTCAGCCACCGCCCCATCGATGAGCCGGTGATCGAACGAGATCGAGAAATAGGAGCACGTCCGGATCGCGATCGTGTCCTCGCCGTCGGCGCCGGTGATGACCTTGGGACGCTTCTCGATCGCGCCGACTCCCATGATCGCGACCTGCGGCTGATTGATGATCGGCGTTCCGAGGAGGGATCCGAACACACCGGGATTCGTGATCGTGAAGGTGCCGTCCTGCACCTCCTCGGGCTGCAGCCGCTTGCTGCGGGCCCGCGATGCCAGGTCGTTGAGTGTGCGAGTCACACCGACCAGCGAGAGATCGTCGGCGTGCTTGATGACCGGCACGATCAGCCCCCAATCGAGCGCCACCGCGATGCCGATGTTGTACTGCTTCCGGTAGATGATGTTGCTGCCGGCGACGGACGCGTTGAGCGCAGGAAACGCCTTGAGTCCGTCCACGACGGCGCGGATGATGAACGGCAGATACGACAGCCGCTGCCCGCTCGATGCCGAGAACTCGGCCTGCTTCTTGGCCCGGATCCGGGCGACGCGCGTTAGATCGACTTCGAATACCGATGTGACGTGGGCCGACGTGCGGCGCGACACCACCATGTGGTCGCTGATGAGCTGCCGCATCTTGCTCATCGGCTCGACGACATCACCCGGCCACGCTTCGGGCAGGGGAAGCGACGGGCCGCCATCCGCGCCGCCGGCGTGAACCGGCCGCGGTGCCGCCGGCGCAAACGTCGCCGGCGCAGCCCCCGCCGTCCTCGCACCACCCGCGACGGCACCCGATTCCAGCAGCGCCTCGATGTCCCGCTTGGTCACCCGGCCAGCCACGCCGCTCCCGGTCAATGCCCCGAGCTCGATCCCGTGGTCCGCCGCGATCTTGCGTACGAGGGGTGACGATTTCGTGCGGAGCCGCTCCTCCAATGTCCGTCCGTTGCCGGATACCGGCGGCGCCGATGGCGCGCGGACGCTCGCCGCTGGAACTGCCGGAACGGGACGCGCAGGCGCGCCAGGGCCCGCACCGGCGGCCGCGCCCACCGGGACGCCGGACGATGCGGCAACCGTTGCCGGGGCAGGCGCCGCAACAGGCGCTGCGGCAGGCGCTGTGGCAGCCGCCGCGACAGCGGCGCCGACTTCGGTCTCGAGGCGCGCGACCACCGTCTGCACCGCCACCGTCTGCCCCTCGGTCACCAGAATCTCGGCGAGCGTCCCGGCGCTCGGCGACGGAATCTCGGCGTCGACTTTGTCGGTCGAGATCTCAAAGATCGGCTCATCACGCTTGACCGGGTCTCCGACTTTCTTCAGCCACTTGGAGACGGTTCCCTCAGCGATCGATTCGCCCATCTGCGGCATGATTACATCTATGCGAGCCACTGCCATACCCCCAGTCTGAGTTCATTCAACGAACGTCCCGGCTGCACCCGCTGCGCGCGATTGTCACCGCGGCCGGCGCCGCAAGCGCCACAGCACCAGCACCGGCAGCGTCACCAGGCCGATCGCCCCACCGATGCCGGCAAAACTCTGCCAATTGCACGCGGGGAGCTCGGCGTCGTACTGGCAATGCGTTGCCGAACTATAGAACCGCGCGATGAGCACGGCGACCATCGCCCCGCTGAAAAACCCCGCCACCGCCATCAGGCACCCCACCGCCACCCGGTTGGCCCCGGGTCCATCGTCCGCCCCCGTCGCTCCAGCCGCCTCAGGCGGCTGCCCGCCGTCATCAGTGAGGTCCCCTGCTCCCTCGTCCCGGTGCCCCTCCCCTCCCCGTTCCGCGGCCACCCGTTCTAGTACCGCTCTAGTACCGCGCGAGCTGGCGCGCCGCCCGCACGATGTCCGCAGCCTGCGGGAGAACAAAATCCTCGAGCGACGGCGCATACGGGAGCGGCACGTCGGCCGCCGTGACCCGGAGCACCGGCGCATCGAGCCACTCGAATGCCTGCTCGTTGATGCGCGACGTGATCTCGCCGGCAATCCCGCCGGTCCGCGTGTCCTCGTGGACGATCAACACCCGGTTCGTCTTGCGGACCGTGGCGAGAATCGCGGCGTCATCCATCGGCAGCAATGTCCGAAGATCCAGCACCTCCACCGACAGTCCGTCCTCGCGCTCCAGTTGCTCGGCAGCGTCGATCGCCTTCCACACCGTCGCCGCATATGTGATGATCGACAGATCACGGCCCTCGCGCGCCAGCCGCGCCTTGCCGATCGGCACGACGTGATCGCCAGCGGGGAGTTCCTCCTTGATCCGGCGATACAGATACTTGTGCTCGAAGAACAGCACGCAGTCGTCGTCCCGGATGGCGGACTTCATGAGCCCTTTGGCATCCGCCACCGTCGAAGGGTAGACGATCTTGAGGCCCGGCGTGTGCAAAAACGCTGCCTCGGGGTTCTGCGAATGAAACGGGCCGCCCCGTACATACCCGCCGCTGGGACCCCGCACCACCATGGGACACGGCAGCATCGCCCGGTACCGCGCGGTCGCGACGTAATTGGTGAGCATGTCATACGCACACGAGATGAAGTCGATGAACTGCATCTCACAGACTGGCCGGAGTCCCATGTGCGCCGCACCGGCCGCCGCCCCGACGATCGCGATCTCGGAGATCGGCGTGTCGATCACGCGCTGCTCGCCGAAGCGCTGCTGCAGCCCCTCGGTGACTTTGAACGCGCCTCCATACGCGCCGATGTCTTCGCCGAGACAGAAGACATTGGGATCACGCTCCATCTCCTCGAACAGCGCCTGGCGGATCCCCTCCAGATACGTGACCTCAGCCATCGTGCGTACCCCACGAGGCCGGACGCTCGTGCGTCGTCACAGCGGCATCCACCCCGGACCGGAACCACAGGCCCTCGGCAACCGCCGGATCGGCATACACCCCGATCAGCGCATCCCGGCCCTCGGGCATCGGTGACGCCGAGGCTTCGTCGGTCGCGACATCGATCTCGCCCTGCACGCGCGCATCGATCGCCGCCAGCTCGGTCGCGGCCACGCCATCTCGCTCGAGCAACACGCGCGAGTATCGGTCGAGCGGATCGTTTTCACGCTCCCAGCGCTCGATCTCGCCCGGCGGCACGTACGACTGGTTGTCGTGCTCGGCGTGCCCTTTGCGCCGGTATGTCACCAGCTCCACGAGCGTCACGCCGCCGCCCGCCCGCGCCCGGTCCACCGCCCGCTTGGTCGCCTCGTACGTCGCCACCACGTCGTTGCCATCGGCGCGCTCACCCGCGACCCCGTAGCCCACCGCTTTGACGACGAACGATCGCGCCGCGGTCTGCCGCTCCACCGGCGTCGAGTAGGCGTAGCCGTTGTTCTCGACCACGACGACGAGCGGGCACCGCTGGACCGCGGCGAAGTTGAGCCCCTCGTGAAACGCACCGGTCGATGTCGCTCCGTCACCGACGTACACGAGCCCGACCCGGTCTTCGCCACGCATCTTGAACGACAGCGTGACGCCGGCCATCACCGGCACCATGTCGCCCAGGTGAGAGATCTGCCCGACGAACCCGCGGACCAGATCGCCGTAGTGGATGTTGAGCTCCCGCCCGCGTGTCGGCGAATCACCTTTGGCCATGTACTGTCGCAGAATCTCCCCTGGCCGCGCACCCTGTACGAGCATCGATCCGAGGTTGCGGATCAGGGGAGAGAGGATGTCGCCCTTCCGCCGGTCCAGTGCGTACGCGCTGCCGACCGCATCGGCTTCCTGGCCAAGTGACCGGAACAATCCCCCGACCACTTTGGTCTGCCGGTACAGGTTGACGAGCCGCTCCTCGAGCGAGCGGGTCAGACGCATGTAGTAATAGAGCTCAAGGCGCTGCTCGCGGCTGAGCGCGGTGGACCCGTCGGCGCCGTCGTGCGAACCCGCGGTCACGCCGTTGCCCGGCGTGATCCGCGGCACAGCGGTCTGAGACGAGGCGGAGGCCTGCCCCACCCCGCCCGAATCGCGCGCGGGCGTCCGCTTGGCCGGCATCAGTACCCGGCCTCCAGCGCGTGGCGCGGATCATCCGTCGTGTGGAGCCGGACGAAGAACTTCTTCACGTTCTTGTCGAGACGGCTCTCACCAGGCTGATCGCTGTCCGCCTCGACGAACGTGTAGTGTCCGCCTTCAGCGACCGCAGAGACGCGCACGGTGCCCAGCGGCCCCGCATAGGTCCGCTCACGGGTAGCATTCCCAGTGGTGGCCAACCCGAGCTGCGCGAAATAGCCATCGGCTGCCGCCAGAACGGCCGCCGGCGCCAGTTGCGTGCGATGGAACAGCTTCACTTGATGTCGACCTCCCCGGTCGCGGCACTCACCTCCTGCCGCCAATCGAGTTTTTGAATCGGACGCGTCGAATCACGGCGGAATTGCAGCCCCATGGCCCAATCGCCCGACGTGATGAAGTGCAGCTTGCCGTAATACGACCCCGCCTGCGGGCCCGGCGTCAGCCCGTCCCACACGTTCGCCCCGTCACTGTTCGTCGCGTAGATGCGGCCCTCCCCTCCATCGATCGGCTGGCCCGACGACTTGTCGCGTGCCACCACCTTGAATATCACGTCCTCGCGGGCGTGCGGCGGCACCGGATCCGCCGAGATCTGATACGCGATGTCATCGGTCCAGAATCGGGTCGGTGGCGGACCCGGTGGCGGCCCGCAGGCCACGGCGACTGCCGCACCGATACCCAGGAGCGCAACCCTCGCGATGCACCGTCCCGCCACCCGGCGGCCGGCGACTGCCGGCACGCGAGGCCCACACGCCCGCCGGTTCACGACCCGCTCCCTCACGAGTAGTACTCGAGGCCAAGGTGCGTGATCTGCTCCTCGCCAGCGAGATGCCTCAGGGTGTTCTTCAGCTTCGTCTGCTGAATGAACAGATCGTGCTCCGGCTGGAGTCCGCTGGCTGCCATCGGGCTCTTGTAATAGAAGGAGAGCCATTCCTGAATGCCCTTCAACCCGGAGCGATGCGCGAAGTCGGAGAACAGCGCGAGATCCAGCACCAACGGTGCCGCGAGAATCGAATCGCGACAGAGGAAGTTCACCTTGATCTGCATCGGATAGCCCATCCAGCCGACGATATCGATGTTGTCCCACCCTTCCTTGTTGTCGCCGCGCGGCTTGTAGTAGTTGATGCGGACGACGTGCGAGAAATCCCCATACAGCGCCGGATGCGTCTCGGGCTGGAGGATCGAATGCAGCACGCTGAGCTTCGACTCTTCCTTGGTTTTGAACGACGCCGGGTCGTCGAGGACCTCGCCGTCCCGGTTTCCGAGAATGTTGGTCGAGTACCAGCCCGCGAGTCCGAGCATACGCGCTTTGATGCCCGGCCCGATCACGGTCTTCATCCACGTCTGTCCGGTCTTGAAGTCCTTGCCGGAAATGGGCACCGCGCGGTCCTTGGCGAGCTGCACCAGGCAGGGCATGTCCACGGTCAGGTTCGGCGCGCCGTTCGCGAACGGCACGCCCTCCATGAGCGCGGCGTAGGCATACAGCATCGACGGCGCAATCGCTTCGTCGTTGCGCTCCATCGCCTTCTCGAACTGCTCGAGCGTGGCGTGCGCGGCGCCCGCCTTGATGTAGATCTCCGTCGAGGCGCACCACACGACCACGACGCGGTCCACCTTGTGCCGGCTCTTGAAGTCGCGGATGTCCTGGCGGATCTGCTCAGCAAGGTCGCGCTTGGTCTTCCCGCGCTTGACGTTCGGCCCGTTAATCCGGGTCACGTACTTGTTGTCGAACGCCGCCGGCAGCGGCGTAATGCCCCGAAGGAATTCTGCGACCCGCTCGATGTGGGCGCGCTCCAGCACGCCCGCCTTGCACGCGGCCGTGTACGCGTCATCCGGGAACGGATCCCAGGCGCCGAATACCAGGTCGTCGAGGCTGGCGAGCGGCACCAGGTCCTTGATCAACGGGGCACGATTCTCCGTGCGTTTGCCCAGCCGGATGGTCGCCATTTGCGTCAGCGACCCTATGGGGAGCGAATATCCGCGACGCACGCTCTCCACGCCGGCCATGAACGTGGTGGCCACAGCCCCGAGGCCCGGGGTCATGACGCCGAGTCGCCCGGTCGCGGGACGAGTTGTCGATGATGGAGAATCAGTCATTTGCTCTTGAGCACGGCCCGCGGTTGGACGGGCGTCGCGCGTGAAAAGTGCGGCGGCGGCGTGATTGCCACCCCCGACGCAGGTCGTGTCGCACGATACACGGCCACCACTCGCTGTATGGCAGTAGCCCACGACGTGACGGTGAGAAGGACGACGATGGGGGCGAGTACCCACCCATCGAATGCCAGCCCGAAAAACGCCTGGGGTGCAGACAGCAACACCACGCGCTCCGGCCGCTGCATGAACCCGACTTTGGCGTCGACGCCGAGCGCCTCGGCCCGTGCCCGGGTGTACGACACGAGGAATCCGCCTACAATGCCCGCGAGACACACTACGAGCATCGGCTCGCTCGCGTGGCGAGGGCTCGTCGCGTAGAACACCGCGAGTCCCGCCAAGACCGCGGCGTCGGCGATCCGGTCCAACGTCGAGTCATAAAACGCGCCGAACACGCTGGACAATCCCGTCCGGCGCGCCACGTCCCCGTCGATCACGTCGAACAACGCCGTCAGGCCAAGAAACCACCCGCCGGTCCGGATGTGCCCGGCGCCGTAGATGATGCCTGCGCCGATCGAGCAGCAGGTGCCGAGCGTGGTGATGATGTTGGGATGGACGCGGTGCCGGACGAGCAGGGAGGCAATAGGCTCGACGAGCCGCACGTACCCGCGTTTTATCCAGTCCCACAGAGGTATCATGCGTAGCCAGGCAGCCGGCACCGGCAGCCGTCGCCGGCGCGGGCGGGGAAGAAGAAGCCGGAGCGACGCCCCAGCCCACAAAACTTATCGGGCCGGAGATGGCGGAGAAAGGGGCGCGCCCGCTCGGCGGAGGCTCCTTCACCCGCGTCACCGCCACATCATGGATCGCACCATGGCCACATCGTGGCCACGTCATGGCCGCGTCAGCGGTAGAGCAGATACGGCGCGACGCGGTGCGTGAACGCCGCTACGGCAGGAGTCACCGCGGCCATCGTGCGGTCGGGATCCGCACCGCGAACGAGTGCGTTCCGTGCCGCCGGATCGCCGAACCTGAGGTCGAACGCCGTGGTGTCCAGCCGGAGAGAATCGCCGCTCGCCTGGGCCACCGCCCACAACAGCGCCGCGCCCAGCCGGCCCGTCTCAACATGCGACCGGTCCGTGACGACGATTCGCACCCCTCGGATCGCGCGGCCGCCGAACTTGCCATCGCCGGGCGCGACCGGCGTGAAGGTCTCCGTGTCGAACCGGACGCCGGCGAGACGCCGTGCAGAGAGCAGCGCCACCACCCGTGGCGCGTCGAGCCATGGTGATCCCAATCGCTGAAACGCATCCTGGGTCCCTCGCCCCACGGACAGGTTCGAGCCCTCGAAGGCGACGAGAGCTGGATACAGGAGTGCACTGGTGAGAGAGGGCAGGTTTGGCGACGGCCGGATCCATGGCAATCCGGTCTCGTCGAACCACTGATCGCGCCGCCATCCGCGAGCGGGAATGACGTGCAGGTCCGCACCGACACGCAAATCGTCGTTGTAGTACCGAGCCAACTCGCCCATCGTGAGCCCGTGGCGCAGCGGGATCGGCGCCAGTGCATAAGGCCGTGCGGGATGACCGGGTGTGGATTCATTCGGATTCGCGAGGCTGCTATCCAGCATCGGCCCCTCGGTCCTCGTCCCCGTGATCGGGTTCGGACGGTCGAGCACCACCACCGGCATGTGGTTCCGGGCCGCCGCCCGCATTGCGTAGACGACCGATGCGACATACGTCCACGTGCGTGTTCCCACATCCTGGAGATCGATCACGAGCACGTCGACCCGGCGCAGGAGGCTGTCCGGCGGAGGCAGCACCGTCGCACCGTACAACGAGTACACCGGGACGCGGCTCGCACTGTCCATCCCGCCTGGAACGAACTCGCGATCGTCCTGTCCGCGGATGCCGTGCTCCGGCGAAAACAGGATCGCCACGTGCACCGCGGCCCGCTGCGCGAGCGCTGAGCGGGTGAGCAACGCGATGTCCGATGTGCCCGAGCGGTCTACGCCGGTCTGGTTGGTGAGCAGGCCGACCCGCTTGCCCCGGATCAACCGGACGCTATCCTCCAGCAACACGGTGATGCCGGGGACGACGGTGCCCGCGTCGCGGACGTTCGGCTCCGGCCCGGCCACGGCGTCGCGCAGGGCCGGCACCGCCGCCGCGGCGCCTGCCAGCAGGACCACGACCGCGACTGCCGCCGCTCGGAAGCCGCGCCCGGGCGCCCGGTGGGTGATGCTCCGTTTCACGAAGGCCGTACCCTCGTCGTAGTAGAGATGAAGCTAACACCAGTCGACTGGGCCATCGTCGCCAGTTATTTCGCGCTCTCCACCTGCGTGGGCCTGTATTTCACGCGGCGGGGCGGCGCGAGCCTGAGCGAATACTTCCTCTCGGGACGCGCCGCCCCATGGTGGCTGGCTGGCGCGTCGATGGTCGCCACGACGTTCGCGGCTGACACACCGCTGCTCGTCACCGGCCTTGTCGCGACCAAGGGCGTCGCCGGCAACTGGCTGTGGTGGAACTTCGTGATGAGCGGCATGCTCACGGTGTTCTTCTTCGCCCGGCTCTGGCGCCGCGCCAATGTCATGACGGACGTCGAGTTCTCGGAGATCCGCTACGGCGGCCGCCCGGCCGCGTTCCTCCGAGGATTCCGCGCCCTGTATCTCGCCGTACCCATCAATCTCATCATCATTGGATGGGTCACCCGCGCGATGATCAAGATCCTCACGATCTCCCTCGATGTCTCACCGGTCATCGCGGTCGGGATCTGCTTCGTCGCGACGGTTTGCTACGCGGTGGCGGCGGGACTGTGGGCAGTGCTCTGGACGGATCTCGTCCAGTTCGTGATCAAGATGAGCGCGGTCATCGTGCTCGCGGTCTTCGCCGTCCGCGCGGTCGGCGGCATCGATGTCATGCGCGCCAAGCTCACGGCGCACTTCGGATCCGAGACCGCCGCGCTCTCGGTGATGCCCGTTTCCGTCGGAGGACCCCACGGCCTCTCGGCCTATGCGTGGATGCCCCTGCTGGCCCTCTGCACGTTTCTGTTCGTCCAGTGGTGGGCCGCATGGTACCCCGGCGCGGAACCGGGCGGCGGCGGATATGTCGCGCAACGCATCTTCGCCGCGCGGTCGGAGCGCGACGGCGTCCTGGCCACGCTGTTCTTTCAGATCGCGCACTACGCGCTCCGCCCATGGCCCTGGATCGTCACCGGCCTGGCAACCGTGATCCTGTACCCCACGCTCCAGGACAAGGAGTCCGGGTACGTCCACGCCTTCGTGGACCTGCTCCCCACGCCGTGGCGCGGATTCATGATGGCCGGATTCGCCGCCGCCTACATGTCGACGATCGGAACTCAGCTCAATTGGGGCGCGTCATACCTCGTCAACGACTTCTACAAACGGTTCCTGCGGCCGCACGAGTCGGAGCACCACTACGTGTCGGTGTCGCGCGCGGCGACGATTCTCCTCTTTCTCCTCTCCATCATCGTGGCGTGGCAGATCTCGTCCATCGAGCAGGCCTGGAAATTCCTGATCGCCCTCGGCGCCGGGACCGGACTCGTGTACATGCTGCGGTGGTACTGGTGGCGCATCAACGCCTGGTCCGAGATCAGCGCGATGGTGGTGTCGCTCGCGGTCGCGATCGTGGCCCTGCAGGTCGTGCCTCACCACTTCGCAGCGGGCGACCCCAACGGGGATGCCGTTGTGATGCTGGTGACGGTGGGACTGACCACGGTGGTCTGGCTCGCCGTGACGTTCCTGACCCCCGCGGAATCGCCGGCAATTCTCGAATCGTTCTACCGGCGCGTCCGCCCCGGCGGCCCGGGCTGGCGGCGCATCGCGGTGCGGGCTGGATTCGGCCCGGAGCCGATCGCGGCCGGCCGGCTCGCGTGGGCCAATTGGATCGCAGGCATCGTCGCGGCATACGGCACCCTGTTCGGCATCGGCAAGCTGATCTTCGGGCCCGTCAGCACGGGGATCGCCATGCTCGCCACCGCGGCCGTTGCGTTTGCCTGGATTGCCTGGTCGTTCGGACAGGAGACGCCACCCGCCGAGGGGCTGGCCGTGGGCACCGCCCAGACCCCTGCCCCGATTGCCGCTGACTGAACCGGGAACTGATTCGGTTGATCGGGACTTAGTTCCCGGGTAGCTTTCTGCATCCCTTAGGAGGATCGATGGCCACATCGCAGCACCCCGCTACGGAGACCGGGACCACGGAGGCCCAGCCGGAGGTCGTGCTTTCCGTGACCCCGAACGCCAGGGTCGAGGTCAAACGGTTCATGGAAGCCGAGGGCGTCTCGCCCGGCACCGGTGGGTTGCGCGTCAGCGTCCAGCCCGGCGGCTGCAGCGGCTTCAAATACGGCCTCCTGATCGAAGACGCGAGCGCCGAGGACGATCTGATCGTGGATCAGGGCGAGTTCCGGGTATTCGTGGACCCGTTCTCCGCCCAATACATCCAAGGCGTGACGATCGACTACGTATCGTCCATGCAGGGCTCGGGATTCACGTTCAAGAACCCGAACAGCACGGGCGGCTGCGGTTGCGGCAGCTCATTCTCTGCGTAGCCGCGCTCTGACGTCCCTCCGGTTCTCGGAGGGCGATTGAGGCCCGCGATTCTCTCCAGGATCGCGGGCCTTTTCGCATCGCTTTTCGCATCGCTCGCGTCCGAAATCTGCCGCCTCGCCTGATTCCGCCGTGACTCGGTCCATCGGACTGCCCGACCTCATCGTGGTCGTCGTCTACCTCGCTGGCACGACGATCCTGGGTGTCTGGCTCGGCCGCGCACAGCGCGATTCGCGGGACTACTTCCTCGCCAGCCACGCGATCCCGTGGTGGGCCGTGCTCATATCCGTCGTCGCCACCGAGACGAGCGCACTCACGTTCATCAGCATCCCCTCCCTGGCCTACCTCGGCGATTTCACCTTCCTGCAGGTGGCGGCCGGCTACATCCTCGGGCGCATCGTCGTCGCGTTCACACTCCTTCCTCGCTACTTCCAGGGCGATCTGGTCACCGCCTACGCGCTCCTCGAGCGGCGCTTCGGACTCGCCACCCGCCGCTTCACATCGATCGTGTTCATGGTCACCCGCGCGCTCGCCGACTCGGTCCGGGTTTTCGCGACCGCCATACCGGTGTCATTGATCCTCGGATCGCTCGTCTCGCCCCGCTACGGCATGCCGCTCGCGATCGTCGTGCTGGGCGCGCTCACCATCGTCTACACGTATCACGGCGGCATGCGGGCCGTGGTCTGGACGGATGTGCTCCAGACGAGCGTCTACCTCGTGGCCGGCGTTGCCGCGGTCGTCCTTCTCGGCCGGTCGGTCGGCGGCGGCTGGTCCGCGATCTTCGCGCACGCCGCATCGGCCGGGAAGCTGCGAGTGGTCGATCTCTCTCCCAGCCTGAGCCGGCCCTACACGCTCTGGGGCGGGGTCATCGGAGGCGCCTTCCTCTCCATGGCGTCGCACGGCGCCGATCAACTGATCGTTCAGCGCCTGCTGGCCGCGTCATCCCTTCGCGACGCCCGCCGGGCCATCATCGGGAGCGGGATCGCCGTGCTCGCGCAGTTTGCTCTCTTCCTGACCATCGGCACCGGCTTGTTTGCATTCTACGATGGTCGCGTTTTCTCGACGCCCGATGCCGTGTTCCCGACCTTCATCCTCGATCGCATGCCTCCTGGGCTCGTGGGGTTGATCCTGGCCGCCATCCTCGCCGCGACCATGAGCACACACTCGGGCGCGATCAACTCGCTGGCCGCGTCGACGACCCATGACCTCTATCTGCCGATCACCCGCCGGTCGCCGGACGATCCCGCCGTCCTCCGGGCCGGCAAGCGTTTCACGCTCGCCTGGGGTGTCGTACTTACCTGTGGTGCGCTACTGTATCGGCAGCAAGGAACGCCCGTCGTGGCCGTCGCGCTCACCATCGCGTCGTTTACCTACGGCGGCCTCCTCGGCGGCTTCTTCCTGGGACTCTGGTGGGGGCGCGCGGTGCAGCGCGATGCCATTATTGGCATGGCTGTCGGCATCACGGCCATGGCGTTCGTCGTGTTCGCGAAGCAGATCTCCGCGCTGGTCCCAGCCCTGGCGGACGGCCTCGCGCCGTTCGCCACCATCTCCTTCCCCTGGTACGTGCTGATCGGAACTATTATCACGCTCGCCGCCGGAATCGTCAGCTCCCTCACCCACCCCGCGCCATCCGGGGACATCGCGCGATGACCCGAATCGTCGTGGGCGTGGACGGAGGAGGCTCGCGGACCCGCGTCATCGTGGCGGACGAGCATGGCGCCGAGCTTGCCCGAGCGGAAGGCGAACCGAGCGCCATGAAGCTGGGGGACGCGAACCGATCGGCTACCGCCGTGGCCGCCGTGGTGGCGGATGGATTGCGGGCCGCCGGACTCTCCGGCACCCTCCCCAGTGTCGTGTGCGTCGGCATCTCGGGCGCAGGACGGGAGCCCGACCGGCAAGCGCTCGTGCAAGCGCTGGCACCACTGCATCTCGCCGACGATGTCATCGTGCACGCCGACGCCACGATCGCCCTGGATGACGCGTTCGGGGATGGACCCGGGATCGTGCTCATTGCCGGCACGGGGTCGGTCGCATTTGGCCGAGGACCGACGGGAACCTACGGACGGTGCGGCGGGTGGGGACCGGTGTGCGGTGATGAGGGCGGCGGCACCTGGATCGGCAGACGTGCCCTCAGCGTCGTCACGGCGTCCGCCGACGGGCGCGAGCCGCAAACCGCCCTCCTGGGAGCAGTGCTGACCGCTGCGCAGGTCACTACGGTGCACGAGCTTATTCGGTGGGCGGCGGGGGCCGGGCCGACCGGCCTTGCGACCCTCGTGCCGGCCGTGCTGCAATGCGCGGAATCCGGAGACCTGCGTGCTAACGCGGTGGTGAGCTTCGCGGCGGAGGAGTTGGTGCTCCACGTCCGCACCCTGGCCCGGCGTCTCTTCACCGATGAGCGGGCGGCTGCGCCCGTCGCGTTCGCGGGAGGCCTCCTCGACCGGCGCTCACTCCTCCGCGCCCGGGTCGAGCATCGCTTGAAATCCGCGGTTCCAGGCGCCGTGCTGGATCCGCGTGACGTGGTGCCCGCGCGCGGCGCGGTGCGGAACGCACTCCGCGTCCTCGCCGCACAGTAGCGCAGCCGGCACCCGCCGCCTGCACGGCGCCACGCGTCAGCGGCTTACCAGGACTCCCCGGAATCGGGGATGGATTCGCCGGCGGCTCTCCGCCGCATCACGGAATGCCGGACGCCGTAAAGGAGGTACAGGACGAGGCCGATCACGAGCCAGACATAGAAACGGATCCATGTCACATGCGGGAGCCCGTTCATCAGGAACACGCAGGTGGCCGCTCCGCCCAGGGACACCACCCATATGAACGGCACCCGAAACGGGCGCACGCGGGTCGGGTCCTTATAGCGCAACACGAGAACGCCGATGCACACGAGCACGAAGGCGAACAGCGTCCCGATGTTCGTGAGATCGTAGGTCTCACCCGCGTCGCCGATCATCGACCACACAGCAACCGCGACGCCCGTCACGATCGTCGTCGCCCACGGCACCCGGTATTTCGGATGGACGCGCGCGGCCCACCGCGGGAGCAGGCCATCCCGTGCCATCGAGAAGAAGATCCTCGGCTGCCCGTATTGAAAGACGAGGAGCACCGCGGTCAGTGCGAAGATCGCACCCAGCGAAAGTACGGCCGACGTTTTCTGGAAGCCCGAGACCGTCAACGCTTTGGCCAGAGGGTCCGCGACACCTAGCTGTGCGGCTGGCACCATACCGGTCAGAACGACGCCGACCACGATGTAGATGACGGTGCAGATCGCCAGCCCCCCCATGATGCCGAGGGGCATATTGCGCTGCGGGTTCTTGGTCTCTTCCGCGGCGGTCGAGATCGCGTCGAAGCCGATATACGCGAAAAAGATGATAGCGGCGCCGTGGTGAATCCCCGAAAAACCGTTCGGGGCAAATGGGTGGTAATTCTCCGGGTGCAGGTGCGTGACGCCGACGATCACGAACAGCGTCAGGATGACCAGCTTGATGGCTACCAGGACGTTGTTGGTCCGGGCGCTCTCGCGCACTCCCAGTAACAGGAGCCACGTAATCAGTGCCACGATGGCAAAGGCGGGGATGTTGACCAGGATCGCCACGCCGCCGACGTGAGGCGCTGTGTTGAGGAGTCCGTGTACGGCCGGGTCCGGACTGAGTAACGCGGTGCGATATCCGGTGGTGAGCCAGATCGGCAAGACCACGCCGAAGTCGCCGAGCAACGACTTGAAGTACTCCGCCCAGGTGATCGCCACGGCGACATTCCCGACCGCGTACTCGAGAATCAGATCCCATCCGATAATCCACGCGACGACCTCGCCCAGTGTCGCGTACGAATACGCATAGGCGCTGCCGGCCTGCGGGATCATCGACGCCACTTCTGCGTAACAGAGCCCCGCGAGCGCACAGGCGAAACCCGCCAGGACGAACGAGAAGACGATCGCGGGGCCCGCGCCGGTCCGGATGATATGACCCGCCGCGTCGAACTCGCCGGCCGCCGCGGAGCCGATCGAGCTGAAGATCCCCGCTCCGATCACGGCCCCGATCGACAACATGATCAGGTCGCCGGCGCCGAGCGCTCGCCGCAGGACGCCTTCGCCCTCCGGCACCAGGAGGGCGATGGGCTTCCGTTCGAAACACGACGTTACGAAGCCCATGGCCCGCTCCGCGTCAGATAAAGAGGGGCGCCAATACCAGGGTGATCGTGCTCAACAACTTGACGAGCACGTGCAGCGATGGCCCGGCCGTGTCCTTGAACGGATCGCCTACGGTATCGCCGACCACGCTCGCCTTGTGGGTATCGGACCGTTTGCCGCCGTACACCCCGGTCTCGATGTACTTCTTCGCGTTGTCCCAGGCCCCACCGCCCGTATTGAAGAAGATCGCCATCAGGATCCCGGCGATCGTCGCCACCATCAGGAACGCGGCCACTGCTTCGGCGCCGAGCTTGAACGTCTTGAACACCAGCCCGACGACGATCGGGAACGCCACGACGAGCACGCCCGGCACCACCATCTCCTTGAGGGCGCCAATCGTCACGATGTCGACGCACCGGCCGTAGTCCGGCGAATCCGTCCCCAGCATGATGCCGGGCTTCTCCCTGAACTGGCGGCGCACTTCGTTGATCACCGAGTAGGCAGCCCGCCCGACGGCCTTGATCGCGAGGGACGAAAACCAGAACACGAGCATCGCGCCGAGCAGTCCCGCGACGAACAGCTCCGGGCGCGCGATGTTCACGACGACCCGCTGGCCCGTGTATTTGAAGACCTCATCGAGATACGCCGAGAACAACAGAAATGCTGCCAGGGCCGCCGATCCGATCGCGTAGCCTTTCGTCAACGCCTTGGTCGTGTTCCCCACCGCGTCCAGACGGTCCGTGATGGCCCGGACGGACTCCGGCTGCTGCGACATCTCGATGATGCCCCCGGCGTTGTCCGTGATCGGGCCGAACGTATCCATCGCCAGCACGTACCCGACCGTCCCGAGCATGCCCATCGTCGCAATGGCCGTTCCGAAGAGCCCGCCGATCGGCTGCCCCGCATCGTCAACCAGGCCGCTGCTGCGGCCAAGGTAGTAGCTGGCGACGATCGCGATGCCGATCGCGAATACCGGCAGCACCGTCGCCTCGAGGCCGACCGCGATTCCCTGAATGATATTCGTCGCGGGCCCCGTCTGGCTCGCCTCGGCGATCGCCCGCACCGGGCGGTACGCATACTCGGTGTAGTACTGCGTGATGAGCAGGAACGCCACCGACATCAGGAGTCCGATGATCCCACACAGCAGGAAATGCCACCATGCATCGGGCGCAGCCTGCAGCGGTGAGCCGAGCAGCCAGCGGCAGGCAGCCGCGAAACCGATCAGCGCCAGGAACGCGGTGATGTAGAACCCGCGGTTCAGCGCCTGCATCGGGTCCGCATCCTCACGCGTCTTGACCGTCATGACACCAATGATCGAAGCGATCAACCCGAAGGCGCCGGCTACCAGCGGGAACAGGATGCCGGGGATGCCGAAGTAGCGATAGAGGAACACGCCGAGGATCATCGCGCCGATGTTTTCCGCGGCGGTGGACTCGAAGAGATCGGCTCCGCGGCCGGCGCAGTCGCCGACGTTGTCACCGACGAGATCCGCGATCACCGCGGGATTGCGCGGATCGTCCTCCGGGATCCCCGCCTCGACTTTGCCCACGAGATCCGCGCCGACATCGGCAGCTTTCGTGTAGATACCGCCGCCGAGCTGGGCGAACAGCGCGACGAACGACGCGCCGAATCCGTAGCCCACGATCAGAAACGGAATGTGGGGCGCCCAGTCGGCGGGCGTCATGTTCACCGGCGTGAGCGCCGTCAGGATCGCGAAGAGTCCACCGACACCAAGCAGCGACATCGCGACCACGAACAGCCCCGCCACCGCCCCGCCACGCAGGGACACCTGCAGCGCGCCGTTCAGCGATGACATCGCGGCAGCCGCCGTCCGGATGTTTGCACGGACCGCCGTCCACATGCCGACGAAGCCCGCGATACCAGAGCTGAGCGCGCCCAGCAGGAACGACACGGTCACGTACAACGCCAGCATGTGCGGATCGCTGACCGGGTCGCTCGAATTCGGACGCCGGAGAAACGCGTAGCCGACATAGATGACCGCCGCGACGACGATCGCGAGCACCGAGATGGTCCGGTACTGGCGCGCCAGAAACGCTTCCGCTCCCTGCTGGATCGCGTCGGAGATGCGCTGCATCTCGGGCTTGCCCCGTTCCCGGGACAGCACCCATCGCGCGAGCCAGACGGCAAACGCCAGTGCAAAGACGCTGGCGCCAATGATGATCGTGAGGAGCGTGGACTGCGTGGGTAGCATGAGTATTAGGACCGTCGGAGAATAAAGCCGGTGAGTCAGCGCGAAGCGGCGGACGCCGCTGCGGGCGCTCGCGCTGCGAGCCAGCGCCACACATAGTAGACCGGAACACCGAGCACCACCAACACGAGGCCCGTGACCGCCTGGGCCCGCGTCTTGTCCGCCAGCAGCAATCCGATCGCGACGGCCAGCGCCATCACGATATACAGTGCCGGCAGGAACGGGTATCCGAACGCAAGATACGGCCGCTCGGCATTGGGCCGCGTCCGCCGCAGCACGAACAATCCGAACGTGGTCAGCACGTAGAATATCAGGACCGCGAACACGACGTAGTTGAGCAACTGGCCGTAGGTGCCGGTCAGACAGAGGATCGTGATCCATATCGCCTGGACCTTGAGCGCCGCGCCTGGCGCCTTCCGGTCGTTGAGCTGTCCCGTGCTCTTGAAGAACAGGTTGTCTCGAGCCATGGCGTAGTACACGCGCGCACCGCTCAGAATGAGACCATTGTTGCACCCGAAGCACGAGATCAGAATCGCAACGGCCATGATCGCGGCCCCGGCGCCTCCGAAGACCGATTCGACGGCCGCCGTCCCGACGCGGTCCTGCGTCGCGTACTGGATACCGCGCGCCATCACCGTTGCCCCATGCGGATCGCCCGCGAATGGCAGCGTGGTCAGGTAGGACACGTTGGTCAACACATAGAGCAATGTCACGCCGCCCGTTCCGAGCAACAGCGCCAGCGGAAGGTTCCGCCGTGGGTTCTGCACCTCGGCGGCCGCGAATGTCACCGTGTTCCAGGCGTCGGCGGAAAACAGCGACCCCACGAGTGCCGCCGCGAACGCGAGCACGAACGCAGGCGTCAAATCGGTCACCCCGACGAAATGCCCCGCCCCGAAGTTGGCCGCGATCGCCCCGGCATGCCGGCCCACCGTCAATCCGAAGAGGATGAGCAGGATCAGCACGCTCGTCTTGACCGCCGTCACCGACGTCTGGACCGCCTTCCCTTCGCGCACCCCGCGCAGATTGATCCAGGTCAGCACCCAGACGCTCGCGATGGCGACGATCCGCTGCCACGACAGTCCGACGATGACGTCACCACCAGTCACCTGAAACGTGAAGCTCGGCAACCAGGTGAACACATCCGGGCTGATCGCCGGCACGAGCAGGTTGGAGAACTTCGCGAACGCCACGGCAACCGCGGCGACCAGGCCGGTCTGAATGATGAGGAACAGGGTCCACCCGTAGAGAAACCCGGGCAGCGGCCCAAGAGACTCGCGCAGAAAGACGTACTGCCCGCCGGCACGCGGATACATCGCGGCCAGCTCGCCGTAGGCCAGGGCTCCCAGCACGGTCATGACGGCGGTCACTGACCAGACGACCAGCAGCCAGAACGGCGATCCCACTGTCCGGCCGATGTCGGCCGACACGATGAACACGCCGGATCCGATCATCGACCCCGCCACCAACATGGTCGCGTCGGTCAGCGTCAGTGCTTGGATGAAGCCCGCACGGTCGCCGGCTTCCGGCGCGGCGGCCTCGAGTACGGGGGCGGCGCTTTCCATTCCACCTCTCTGGCGGTGCGGGTCGGGGGCGTGCGCCGAACTGAGCGCGAGCCTCACAGGCGTGCGTTCGTGGCGTGCGCCGGCGGCCGGGCCCGCCGCGATTGGGGGCTCCGCCAGAGCACGCCAAAATTACCCGGACCGGGACGTGTTGGCTAGGGACTTCGCGCCCGAAATACCGCTCCGCACCATCGCGCCCCCTCGGCTCCGCCCCTATTGCAAGTCGATCGTCACGTCGACCGTATCACGAACGGGAGTACCATCGGGCAGCGCCGCGGCGTGAAACCGAGTTTCCGACAGCTCATCGCGAAGGCGCCGGTTGAATCCGCCGTCGTTCGTCTGCGTGAACGAGAGCAGTTTCGCCTCCCCGTGCTCGGACACTTCGAAGACGATGTCGAGATGCGAAGGGCGGATGTTGCGCGGCGCGTCGAGCCCGGCCGCCGGGAGCTCGATTGGATAGGCTTTGATCTTGGACGCATGCGGCGATCCGCCGGCGCCCGGTCCCACGCCGCCCCCGGCTCCGGTTCCCGCGCCCGTGCCCACGCCGCCGGCGGTGCCCGGCCCAGCGCCCTCGCCCACCCCCAGCGAGCCCGTACCGGGCGCCGGCGGTACGAGCGTCTGGACCGGTGCCACGACGGGCGCAGGCGCGACCACCGGCTGTGGCCGCGGCAGTCGCTTGGGCACGACGGGCGGCACGACTTTCACCGGTTGGGGCCGTGGCACTATCGGGCGCGGTAGCGCGGCGGCCTGCACGTACTGCAACCGCTCGGCGGCAGGTGTCCCGGGACTCCGGCCCCCGCCGCCGCCGCGGTGCTCGCCGGTGATCCCCAGAGAGCGGTCATCGATGTGCAACACCGGCGGCGGCGCAACCGGCGTCAGTAGCAGAAGCAGGAAGAGGGCGTGCACGGCGATTGCGAACGCAACGCCCCGCCACCGCCCTCGCCTGTCATCCGCCTGCGGAAATCCTGCCGGCGGCCGATAGCGGCGGCCGCCGGCCGGCCTCTCCGGGCCGCCCATACCGATTAGGTCTTCGGCGGTTCCGCTTTCGGCGGTACGCCGATCACCTTCACCCCCGCGCCACGCGCCACGTCCATCGCCCAGATCACATCCTGGTATTTGACGGCTGAATCACCCTTGACGAAGATGATCTTGTCGGGACGCGGCGCAAAGATCTCCTGAAGACGCTGCCCGAGTTGGGCTTTGGTCACCGGCTGCTTGTTGACGGCGAACTGGTTGCCTGGCAGCACTTCCAGCACGATCTGGTCGGGCGGCTTCTGATCCGGTTGCGGCTGCTGCGTCGGATCCGGAAGCTGAATATCGATCGCCTTTCGTGACATCGGCACCACGATCATGAAGATGATCAGCAGCACCAACAGCACGTCGATCATCGGCGTCACGTTTGGCTCATTGGTCAGTCCGCCACGCTCGTTCCCACCGCCCATAGCCATTATGGAGTCCCTCCGGGCTTGGGCGCACCCGCAGCGGCCGCCTTCTCCTTGTCGGCCGTCAACGGATTATCGCCAACGACCGACGACCTCGTGCCCGGTACCTGGTCAGTGATCATGCCGGTCACACGGACGCCATTCTTGGCCGCGACATCGAGCGCGTCCAGCACCTTGCCGTAGTTCAGCCCCTGGTCAGCCTTGAGGTACAGGATCTTGTCCTCGGTCCGGGCATCGTAGATCTGCTTCAGCATCGCCGGCAGATCCTCGGGCTTGATCGGCTTCTTGTTCAGGTAATAGCGCCCCCCGTTGTCAATGCCGAGCACCTGATCGTTCTTCTCCTCGGGGTGCGCCTTGAGATTCATCCCCTTCGGTGGCGTCGCCTGAAATCCGGCGTTCAGTGCGGGGACGACGATCATGAAGATGATCAGCAGTACGAGCATGACGTCGATCATCGGCGTCACGTTCGGCTCGTTTTTTACACCGCCACCGCTGGTCGAAGACATTGCCATGGTCTATCCCTCGAAACCCGCTGTCGATACCTGCTGGCGCGCACCGCTACCGGTACCCGCCGTGCGCGGGGCCATCGGCCGCCAGGGCCGGTGACCCCGCACGCGAATGGCGCTACTGCGTGATCGGCGCGCTGGAACTGGTCGCCGCGGTGTTGAACTCGCGGGTGAACCGGGACCGGCCGAACTCGCCGGAGACACCCTTGATCAGGTAGTCGATCATCTCCTTCGAGGAGTACGTCATCTCGGCAGTCAGGTTGTCGATCTTGGTCTGGAAGTAGTTGTACGCCCACACCGCCGGAATAGCGACCAAGAGACCGAACGCCGTCGTGATCAGCGCCTCGGCCACACCGGCCGAGATCGCGGTGATACCGCCCGAGCCCGACGCGGCCATGCCGGTGAACGCATTCACGATACCCATCGTCGTTCCGAGAAGTCCGACGAACGGCGCGGTTGAACCGACGGTCGCCAGCACGCCCAGGCCGCGCTTGAGCAGCACGATGTTCATCAGCATCTCGCGCTCGACCGCGCGTTCCGCCGAGTTGATGTCGGCGACCGTCACCGAACCATCCTGAATCAGCGGCTTGATCTCGCCCAGCGCGCCACCGAGGACGCGGGCGACGTGCGACTTCTTGTAACCTTCGGCCAGACGAATCGCCTCACCGAGGTTGTCCTCTTCGAGGAACTGCGAGAACTCGGGAGCGAACTTGAGGGTCTCGGCTTGTGCTCGCCGGAGCATCCACCACTTCTGGATCATGATCGTCAACGAGAATATCGACATGATCAAGAGCACGGCGACGATGCCCTTGGCGAACCAGCCCATCGAGTAAAAGAGGTCGATCAACGACAGATTCATTGCGGCGTCCTCGAGACTGAGGCGGGGTGATGATGCGGAATCGGGAACGGAACTGCGGGCACGCGCCGGCGATCGCCGGTCCGCGCTGTGGTGTCAGACCTACTTCTGCAGCTTGAACGTGAACGGAAGCTGGACGAGCTCCTTGACCTTGCGGCCGCCGACCTCCGCCGGATAGAACTTCATCCTGGGCAGCGTGCTCTTGATTTCCTGCGTGAACAGGTCGTTGTCCGACTTGAGCACCTTGAACGTCGCCATGTCGGCCTTGCCCGTCGTGTCGATCACGAACTGCGCGAGGACCTCGCCCGGGATGCCGGCGCTCTGCAGCATGTCCGGATACCGCGGCGATGGACTGCCCGGCGCCTGTGCCGCCTGCTTCTCCACCTGGAAGTCGAAGTACGGCTGATCGCCCACGGGGCCCGTCCCGCCGGCGACACCCTTCGAGTTACCTCCCGCCACACCCTTCCCGGTGAAGTCCGCTTCGTCCGTCACCTTCTTCGTCAGGTCGACGTTCGGAATCACGTCAGGAATGTTCACGGGAGCGGTCAACACCTGAAATCCCTTCGGCGGCGGCGGCGCCACGATCACGTCCTTCGGCGGCGGCGGCTTCGGCGGCGGCGGCGGCTCCTTCTTCATCTCCGCGAACTGAATCTTCTCGACTTTCTCCTTCTCGTTCTTGATCGCTGCGTGCGCCGTGACGTAAATCGCACCCGTCAACAGCACGACGTGCGCAATGACGCTGAAGATCGTGCCACCAAGCGACCGCTGTTTCTTGGGCTTGGATTCCAACAGGGTGTTGAACATGACACTCCCGGAATCTGGTTCGGCCGCGCTCGGGTCGGAGCGGTTGCCCAAGAAGCTATCCGGCGCGCGTGACGCCGGAATTGGCTGAAGATTACGATTTGCTTAAGATCCCGCCCCGATGGGGCTGCGCGAACCGGTTGGCATGGGATCGCCAGGGACGACCGAGCCGTCCCCGACCGCGGGCAGGTGAACGGTGAAGAGGCTGCCCCGGCCCAGCCGCGATGTCGCGGTGATCGATCCGCCGTGCGCTTGTGCGATCCATTGGCTAATGGCAAGACCGAGGCCGAAGCCCCCGCGCTCCGACGCACGTGATCGTACCGGATCCGCACGCCAGAAACGCTCGAAGATGTGCGGCAGATCCGTCGCGCTGATCCCCACGCCCGTGTCGCGCACGGAATACGTGACGCCGTCGAGCCGGTGGCTGAGCGATACGTCGATGCGGCCGCCGCGCGGCGTGTATTTGACGGCGTTCATCACGAGGTTCATGAACAATTGTCTCAACCGCGGCGCGTCCCCCAGGACCGTGGCCGGCTCGACGACCGGCAGTGACACGGTCAGACCTGCGTCCTCACCCAGGATGACGGCGGACTCGAAGACTTCGCGCACGAGCGGTTCGAGCGCGACGGGCTCGCGCACGATATCGAAGCGCCCCTCGTCCGCGCGCGCGAGCGTGAGCAGCGAGTCGACGAGATCCGACATCCGCCGCGTCTCCTGAAGCGCCTCTTCGAGCGCGACGAACTGCTCGGTCGATTGCGGCGGCGCAGACATCGCACGCTCCACGTCCGCCCGGAGCACCGTCAGCGGTGTCTTGAGTTCGTGGCTCGCGTCCGCGGTGAATCGGCGCAAGGCGCCGAACGAGGTCTCGAGACGCGCGATCATCTCGTTCAGGGTCTCGTTCAGCCGCATCAGCTCATCGCCGGCGCCATCCACCGCCAGCCGCCGGTGCAGGCTGCGGCCATCACTGATTGCCTGCACTTCATTAATAATGACGTCCACCGGCCGGAACGCGCGGCCCGCGATCCCGTATGCCCCAGCAATCGATATCAGCACCACCAGGATCGCCAGCGCCAGCCCGCCCGTCCGCGGATCGGTGGGCCCCGGATCGCCGCTCGCGAGATCCACGCCCGCCACGACACGCGCCACCGCAGTACCGCCCGGAATCTTGGTATCGGCGGTGATGAGCAGGACACGATCCGACAGACGAATCTGATGCACGGGCTCGCTCGCGGGCATGGTGATCGCGATCCGGCTGAGCTGCACCTGATCGTCGGGATCGAGCTGCCGCACCGCGAAGGAGTTGTAGAGTGTGCGTCCTGCGGAATCGAGCACCAGCACGTAGTCCGGCAACCCCTCGAGCACGTTACGGAGCGCCGGGGTGACGACGTGGATCGCTTCGCTCGATGGACCGAGCAGCGGGTCCGAGGTGGCCGTGACCGGCTCTCCCGTGGCGGCGACCCGGGCCACGATGCGAGCCGCGAGATCCGCATCTTCATTCGCCTGGCGCGCGAGCTGGTTCGCCCGGTCGGTCCGCTGCGCGGCGAACAGCACCCCTCCCAGGGCCGTGACCGTCGCGAACATGGTGATCGCGTAGGCCCCCGTGAGGCGCGCCCGGATGCTGGCCATACGGGTAAGCTACCCCTTCATCACATATCCCACACCCCGCACCGTCGAGATCAGCCGCCGGTCGTGCTTGACGTCGATCTTCTTCCGCAGGTGATTGATCACCACGTCCACGATGTTGGTGCCGGGGTCGAAGTGGTATCCCCACGCGTATTCGGTGATCAGGGTCCGGCTCATGACTTTGCCGGCGTGCCGCATCAGATACTCCAGCACGGCGTACTCCTTGGGCGTGAGGTCGATCGGGGCTCCGTCCCGCCGCACCTCGCGCGCGTCCTGGTCGAGCACCAGATCTCCGACGCGGATGGTCGGCGAGACGAGCCCGCGCGGGCGGCGCGACAGCGCCTCGACCCGCGCCAGCAGTTCCTCGAACGCGAACGGCTTGGTCACGTAATCGTCCGCGCCCGCCCGCAGGGTCTCGACTTTCGCATCCACCGCGTCCTGGGCGGTCAGCACGAGGACCGGCCGCTCGAAGCCGCGCGCGCGCAGGGTGTGCAACACCTGGATGCCGGACTTGCCGGGCAGCCGCAGGTCGAGGATCACGAGGTCGTACGCATCGGAGGCGGCCATCCGCTCGCCTTCCTCGCCGTTCGCGACGAGGTCCACGCCCCACCGTTGCTCTTCAAGCCCCCGCTTGACGAACTGCCCGACGGTCGGGTCGTCCTCGATCACCAGGATCTTCATGATCCATCCAATCTACGCCCTTATCCGCTCCTCGGCCTGACGAAGCCGTACTCTCGGATCTTCCGGTACAGCGTCTTGGACGAGATGCCGAGCTGGGTCGCGGCGCGCCCCTGATGCCAGTTGGAACGGGCCAGAATCGCCTCGATGTGCCGGCGCTCGAGATCGGCCAGCGTGAGCTGCTGCGACTCCGTTTCCGACCCGTTCGCATGGGCCGCCTGGCTCGCCAGCGGCAGATCGTTGCGGGTGATGACTCCGGACGACGCGAGTAGCACGGCCCGTTCGATCACATTGCGCAGTTCCCGGACATTGCCCGGCCACGGATAGCTCTCCAGCGCGGCGATCGCGTCCGCGGTCAGCGCCGGCGGTACCGATCCCCCGAACACCCGCAGGAAATGACTCGCCAGCAGCGAGATATCCACGACCCGCTCGCGGAGCGGCGGCAGCGAGATGCTGATCGTGTTGATCCGGTAATACAGATCGCTGCGGAATGCCTTGGTGGCGACGGCCGCCGCGAGATCAGTTTTGGTCGCCGCGACCACGCGCGCGTCGATGTCGAGCTTCTGGGTGCCGCCCTGCCGCACGTAACTGCCGGTCTCCAGCGCCCGCAGCAGTTTGCCCTGTGACTTGACGTCGAGTGCGCCGACTTCGTCGAGGAACAACGTGCCCCCGCTCGCCAGCTCGAACGCACCCGGCTTGCGCTTGAGCACTCCGGGTATCGAGCCCTTCTCGTGGCCGAACAACTCGCTCTCCATCTGGCTGTCGCCGAGCGCGGCGCAATCGACGTGCACCATCCCGCCGCCAGCCTCACCCCGCCCGGACAGCCGGTGCAACTGGCGCGCGATCAGCTCCTTCCCGGTCCCCGGCTCGCCGCTGATGAGAACTGGCGAGTCACTCTTCGCGACCCGCTCCACGAGCGCCAGGACCGACTCCATGGGTGGATACCGAGTGACCAGCTCCGCCATCGAGTCTGCACGCTCGAGGCGCGACTGCAGCAGCGCATTCTGGCGCGCGAGCTGCCGCTTCTCCCACGCACGCCGGACCAGGACATCGATCTCGGCCATCCGGTACGGCTTGGACAGGTAGTCGTAGGCGCCGAGCCGGATCGCGGTGATCGCAGTCTCGATCGTGCCGTTGCCGGTGATGATGATCACCTGTGGCGGCGCAGGCTCGTCGACGACCTGGCGCAGCACTTCGAGGCCATCCAGCTCCGGCATCACGATGTCGAGCAATGCCACGTCGAATGCATCCCGGCGGAGCGCGTCGAGCGCCGCCCGGCCGTCGCGAACGACGGTGACCGCGTGTCCGCGGCTGGTCAGAAACTGCTCCAGGACGGTGCCGAGCATCTCTTCATCCTCGGCAATCAGAACTTTGATGCGTGCGGGTTCCTTCATGCGCGTCGCCTCATATCAACCTGCTTGTCGGTGTGCCTGCCGGCCGGTTGGCCGCCCTGTGCATCGGATGCGGCGGTGATCGCCGCCGGGAGAATCACTCTGAACGTGCTGCCCTTGCCGGGCTCACTCTCGACTTCCATCCGGCCACCGTGATCGGCCACGATGCCGTAGCAGACGGAGAGCCCAAGACCGGTGCCGCGCCCGGGCGGCTTGGTCGTGTAGAACGGCTCGAAGATCTTGCGGAGCGCCGACCGGGGAATGCCGGTCCCCTCATCGATCACTTCGGCGATTACGCCCAACTCGGCACCACGCCCTTTCGCCCGCCGCGTCCGGATCGTGATGCTCCCCGCCTCATCGATGGCATCAGCGGCATTGAGCAGCAGCGCCATGAACACCTGGACGAGCTGCTCCGGGTTCGCGCTCACCACGATGCCATGCTCGGTGTCGAGCTCCGAGTGTACGGTGACCGATTTGAATCGCTTGTGGTGCTTGAGCAGAAAGAGGGTCTGCTCGACGACGGCATTGATGCCGACCAGGGCCCGATCGGCCGGTCTGGCACGGCTGAAGTCCAGCAGCCCCTCGACGATGCCTTTGCACCGCCTGACCTCCGCCTCGATCACGCGCAGGTACTCGGCATGCTGTCCCGGTACCGTGGCGCCGGCATCGCCGCCTGGCGCGGCCGCTCGCGGCGAACTCGCCGGCCCATCGCCGAAATGCAGCGCCATGGTCTCCGCACAGGCCGCGATAGTCGCCAGGGGATTGTTGATCTCGTGCATCACGCCAGCGGCCAACTGGCCGATCGCCGCAAGTTTCTCGGTGTGGGCGAGACGCGATTCGGCTTCTTTCCACGCCGTCACGTCCTCGCCCACCGTGATGACGTGCGTGACGTCGCCACCATCGGCCCTCAGCGGAATCTTGGAGATGCGATAGATCCTGGGTGACTGGCCAGCTGACGATGCCGGCGACTCCGTCTCGTACTGGTGCAGCTCGCCCGAGGCGAACACGGCGTCGTACTCTTCGCGGAGCGATTCCGCAGGCTGGCGGTGCAGCACCTCGAAGATCGTTCGGCCAAGCGCCTCACCCCGGGCGATGCCCTGGAGCCCGGTCTCGCGCGTGTGGTTCCACGCCTGAACCCGGTACTCGCGATCCACGACATAGAGTCCGACCGGCAGCGCATCGACGACTTGTTCAATGAAGTGCCGCTGAGCTTTGACCTCGCGGGTGCGTGCGCCGAGTTCACGCTCCAGCTCGCTAAGCGCCTCGCGCACGGCATCCATCACACGCGGGGCGGCAGCGTCAGCGGAACCGGGCATCCTCTCGATCGTGGCCGCCAGCGTCGCGAGGGCCCGTCGCGCGTTCGACGCTGCCCCCGTGTGGCTTGCCGCCTCGCGATCCGCTCCTGTAGCACGCACCCTCGGCATTCTCACCCGAGCGCTCATTCATCCTCCCAACCGCGGGTCCGAGATGCGCGCTCAGCTCATACTGTAGAGGACGCCTCTCGGACAACATGACCGAATCGAGGGGACAAAGGTCACACGGGAGGGTGGCCAGCCCGCCGCGGCCCCCTCTGGGCCGGGGGGCAAGTCCAGCAGCGCCAGCGGACTAGAGGGTATTCGCGGACGCCTCCGGCACGATGTCTGCAACCAGACCGGAGCGGACGTTTGTCTCGGTCCGCTCCCGAAAGACGGAGGAGGAGACATGGAGTTCGGGGCCAGCGTGACCCCCCCTGGCTTTGGCCTGCGCCGTGAGATCGACCGCATCGTCGGCGACGCCTTCACCCGGAAGGCGCGCGACCGCCGGCGCTTGTCTTCGGTGCCTTCCATGGAAATGCGGGAAACCGACCGCGAGCTGACGGTGCTGGTCGAACTCCCCAATGCCAACTTCGCCGGCGTCGACATCAGTGTGCGCGATGGTGTGCTCACGGTCTGCGAACGGACGCAGCCGGCGGCGGACATGCACGATCAGCCGCACGGCGCTACCGAGCGGCGGGACAGTTCGTTTCAGCAATCGGTACAGTTGCCGACAGACGCCGACGAAACGGGGATCGTGCCGCAGCTCGACGGCGCCGTGCTGACCGTGCGCATACCCAAAGTCCGCGCTGCCGCACCCAGCGCGCGTCCTCGCATCACGCAGAGGAGAACGTAGAGAGGGGAGAAAGCAGAGAGGAGAAAAACAGAAAGGAGAAAAACAGAAAGGAGAAAGGAGACGCCAGTGTTGCTCGTCTCCTTTCTCTTTTCTGTTTTTCTCCTCTCTGCTTTCTGTCTCTCGCGCGCGATTCATGACGATAACTTCATAACGTTTTCTTCATGATGCGATGCGCAGAGCGACTGAAATCACACTCGAAAACAACGACTGGGATGAACCCCAGCATCGGTGGGACGAAACATGAATTGCATGGGCCGTATCGCGTTGTCGATTGCGATCGTGGGATCGATATTGCTTCCCACGAAGCGGACACGTTTGCTTCGCCCATTCACCTCACGACAGACAGGAGCTTGCATGACGCGCATCGGCCGCCTCGCACACGCGTTCATCAGCGATGACCAGGGCGCCACGATGATCGAATACGCGCTCCTGGCAGTCCTCATCGCTATGGTCGTCGCAATCGCCGCAATCACGCTGGGTCAGGCAATCTCCAACCAGTTCAACAAAGTCTCGACCTGCGTCAACACCCCGAGTTCGGCGCACTGCTCGCCAGCGTAACCGTGGCGTGATGGCGCGCCCCGCGCGCGCCCCTCCCGCAGCGGAGGGTGTGGGTCCAATGCCCCGTTCATCAGTATGATGGCGGGGCATTGTGTTGCCGGGTGCTGCGCCGGCCGGCGGTCGCGGAACAACCGGCCGATGAGAGGCATGTGCCAGTCGCCGGGCGCGCAGGCGCCGTTCGGGAACGACGCCGAGCGGGGTCGCATGGGGTTTCCCATTCCCCGGGAAGCGGCGCATGAGCCCTGCGGGCACGCGGCGCGAACACCTCCCCGATGCTTCCCTCCCCCCGGCCGGTGCCGGCACATTCATGCCCATGACTATCCACTCGAGAGCCACGCGGAGAGCCGCGTCGAGAACAGGGCTGAGAGCCGCGGCGCTCACCTGCGTTGTTGCGATCACCGCCGCCGGGTGCGCCGGATCACATACCAGACACTTCGCACTCGAAGGACTCACACCGGCTTTCTGGCAGTTGATCTCGCACCACGCCGCTCTCACCACCGTGGCGACGGGATTTGGATTCACCGAAGGCCCGGTCTGGGATCCGGACAACTTTCTCTACGTGAGCGATGAGACGCAGGACTCGATCTATCGCGTCACGATGGATGGCCACAAACAGGGCGTGATTCACCTGGGCGATCCCGATGGCAACACGTTCGACCAGGGCCATCGCCTCATCGACGGCGCGAGCGCACTGCGCGCCGTCATCGCGGTCTCGCCCGACGGGCATTACACGACGCTCGTGGACCGCTTCGAGGGCAAACGATTCAACAGCCCCAACGATGTGATCCAGGGACCGGACGGCGCGCTCTACTTCACCGACCCCACGCTCGATCTCCCGCACGGCCAGCAGCAGGAGATCCCGTTCCAGGGCGTCTACCGTCTCGACGTCGTCGGCAACGTCACACTGCTCACCAAGGAGTTGACACAGCCGAACGGCCTCGCGTTCTCCCCCGATGGCAAGACGTTCTATGTGGACGACAGCGAGCAGCGCAACATCCGGGCGTACGACTTCAACGCCGATGGGACGATCTCGAACGGCCGCATCTTCGGCGTCGAACCCGGCGCCAAGGACGACGGCGTCCCTGACGGGATGCGCGTGGACGCCGCGGGGAACATCTACGTCACCGGCCCGAAGGGTATCTGGGTCTGGGATCCCCAGGGCCACCATGTCGGCACCATTGACATGCCCGAGCAGCCCGCGAATCTCACCTGGGGCGACGCGGACTTCGGCACGCTCTACATCACCGCAACAACGTCCGTCTACCGTCTTCGGACATCGGTCCACGGCTTCGTCCCCTACATGGTCCCGACGGCGGCCGCGGCGCCGTGTGCCGTGACCGGGCCGGTCGCCACCCTCTCGCCGCCGCACGTCGCCGGTCACCCGGGTCTCTCCCTCGATCCGCACGCCGCATCCTGGTCGCATGCTGCCACGACACGCATGGACCGCGATTGCTCCCGGCAGACCGACTATCCGCAACTGGCAACCGAGATCCACGCCTTCTGGACCGACTCGGACCTCTACCTGCTGTTCGTCGCTCCGTTCGAGACGCTCAACGTGTGGCTGCCAGCCGCCAATTCCCGAGCCCGAACCCACCTCTGGGATCGCGACGTGGTCGAGATGTTCCTCGGCGACGACTGGCAGAACATCCGCCACTACCGCGAGTTCGAGATCGCGCCGACCGCCGACTGGATCGACATCGCGATCGATCTCGATCACCCCGATACGTCGTTTGCGTGGCGCTCGGGCTGGCAGCGGATGGCGCGCATCGATCAGCGCGCGCACACCTGGTACGCCGCGGCCCGCATCCCGCTGAAATCCGTCTCGGCGACAGCCGTCCAGCCCGGGACGAAATGGCGGATGAATCTCTACCGGATCGATGGCCAGGGCGCCGATCCGCAGCGGCACTTTCTCTGCTGGCAGCCCACGTGTGACGTCTACCACGACCCCAACCATGTTCCGGAACACTTCGGGACCCTGGAGTTCGCCCGATGACGCGAGCCGGATGGATGTTCGGCGCGGGAGTCGTCGTCGCGGGAGTCGTCGTTGCGATACCCGTCCACGCGCAGACGTTCGCCGCCGGGCAGACTGCCTTCGCGATCCGATGCGCCGGTTGCCACGGTACCGCCGGCAAGGGTGGCGAGATCGGGCCGAATATCACCGACACGGACGCCGACACACTGATTCCCCGGCCCCTTGCCGACATCATCACCCACGGCAACCGCGACGCCGGCATGCCGGCGTTCGCGCTCTCCCGGACCGAGCTGGCCTCGCTCGTCACGTACATCACGGCGCTGCGCGCGCCTGCCGCCGCTCACCCGCCTGCCGGCAACGTTCTGGCCGGGGAGCGATTCTATTTCGGCGCCGGTGGCTGCACGGCGTGTCACATGATCCGCGGCAGCGGCGGCACGACCGGACCCGATCTGTCGAACATCGGGCGCGAGCGACGGCTGGAGCGCATCTCGCAAGCGCTCCTGCATCCCGGAGCCGCGCCCCGGCGAGGATACCGCGGCGTGTCAGTGACGCTGCGTGATGGCGGAACGCTTCGCGGACTGGTCAAGAACGAAAGCAATTTCGACCTGCAGTTGCAGGACCTGAATGGCACGATGCACTACCTCTCCAGGAGCGACATCGCCCAGGAGCACTACGATTCGGCGTCGCTCATGCCGGCCGTCGCCCAGGACTCCGGTACGGTCCGCGATCTGACTGCATTCCTGAGCCGCCTCACCAGCGATGGCGCTCCACCACAGATGTGGACGCCGCCCACTGCCCCGGCGCCGCGCACGTTCGCCGCGGGCGACTGGCCCACCTACAACGGCGACTGGTCCGGCAATCGCTACAGCACACTCCGGGAGATCGACACGGCCAACGTGCGCGGCCTCGCCGCCGCCTGGATGTTCCCCGTCAGCAACGCGCGGCACCTCGAAGGAACGCCCGTCGTGGTGGACGGCACGATGTTCGTCACCACCGCGAACGAAGCATATGCGCTCGACGCACAGACCGGCCGGCCCATCTGGCACTATACGCGGCCGCTGACCCGCGGTGTGGTCGGAGACGCTGCTGGCGCGATCAACCGCGGTGTGGCGGTGCTCGGTGACCGGGTGTTCATGGTCACCGATCATGCGCACCTGATCTCGCTCTCCCGGCTCACGGGCAAGCTGCAGTGGGACGTGGCGATGGCCGACTATCGCAATCACTACGGAGCGACGGGCGCACCACTGATCGCCGGCAACCTCGTCGTCTCGGGAACCTCCGGCGGTGATGAGGGCGACCGGGGATTCGTGGCCGCATACAACCCGTCAACCGGAGCGCGCGTGTGGCGATTCTGGACGCTGCCCGCGCGCGGCGAACCGCTCGCCGCGACATGGAAGGGGCGCGCGCTCGAACACGGGTGTGGATCGGCATGGCTCACGGGCACCTACGACTCAGCGGCCAAGGTACTGTACTGGCCGACCGGCAACCCCTGCCCCGACTACAACGGCGACGAGCGACTCGGCGACAATCTGTACTCGAGCTCCGTGCTGGCCCTCGACCCCGAGACCGGCGCCCTGCGCTGGTACTATCAGTTCACGCCCCACAACCTGCACGACTGGGATGCGACCGAAACGCTTGCGCTTGTCGACGCCGATTTTCACGGCGAGCCGCGCAAGCTGCTGCTGCAAGCGAACCGGAACGGCTTCTTCTACGTATTGGATCGGACCGACGGAAAACTCCTGCTGGCGAAGCAGTACGTGCACCACCAGACGTGGTCGAGTGGCGTCGGGCCTGACGGCCGGCCCGTGGTGCTGCATGAGTCCGACCCGACGGAGCAAGGGACGAGAGCCTGCCCGTCGATCGAGGGCGCCTCGAACTGGATGTCCACGTCGTTCAATCCCGCCACACACCTCTACTATGTGATGACGCTGGAGGCGTGCAGCATCTACACCAAGTCCTCAGCCTGGTGGGAGCGCGGCAGATCGTTCTACGGCGGCTCGGCAAATCCTGTCCCGGGCGAGCTGCGCCAGAAGGTGTTGCGGGCAATCGACCCGCAAACCGGCAACATAGTGTGGGAGGTCCCGCAGATCGGCGATGGGTCTAGCTGGGGCGGCGTGCTGAGCACGGCTGGCGGGCTGGTGTTCTACGCCGATGACGCCGGTGCCTTCGCGGCGGCTAACGCCGTCACCGGTGCCCCGCTGTGGCACTTCCATACGAACGAGCTCTGGAAGGCATCTCCGATGACGTACTCTGTGCGTGGCAAACAGTACGTGGCCATCGAAGCGGGATCGGAGATCCTCTCGTTCGCGCTCCAGATGCCATAGCCCAGCAACCGCCCCGGTAGGGGTCGGTCGCAAGGCGTAGCAACCTGGCCCTGAGCACGGGCCGGTCGCCGCATCCCATCGGCGCTATCCTAACGATGTCTGGCCGGCTACCATGCGGGTCATGGACTATCTGGCAACTCGCGCCGGCCGCGCCACGAGGATCGTCACACTGCTCCTCGTCGTGGGGCTCGCGCGGATTGTATGTCCCGCCCTGGCCCACTCGCAGGCTGGCGGTCCGGCGCCGGGAATCCCCGATATCGCGGCTCTCCCGCACGCAACGATGACGTTCGATGCGAAGCAGGGCCAGCTCATCCTCGATCTTCCGCCGGCTGACCTGCCAGCCTCCGGCGCCGGCGGAATGGCGATGGTGAGTTCGCCAGTGTACCAGGCCGACGTGCCGGCAAGCTGCACGATTCACAGCTCGCGCGCGTCGGTGCTGGACAGCGCGGGGCGCGAGTTGCCGAAGGTTTTCCTTCATCACGTGCACCTGTCCGACGCCGGCCACCGGGATCTGTTTCTGGCCGGCACGCTGCATCTGCTCGCCGCGAGCAAGGAGACGCCATCGGTCGCGGTTCCCGCATTGATCCTTGGACTCCCCGTCACTCAGGGACAACGCCTCATCACCTGGTCGATGCTGAGCAACGAAACGCCGATCGCGCATCACGGCGTTCACGTGCGGATGGTGATCGGGTGCCGGCCGGTCACTCGAGGGATGTTCGGGTCGTGGTTTCCCCTGTTTCGCGCGTACCCATGGGTCATGGATGCGATGTTCCCGAACGGGCGCCGCCCGCGAAGCGATCGGTCGTTCGACCTGCCTCCGGGCCGCACCACGCACAGTTGGGAGAGCAGGCCCGCGATTCCCGGCGACATCGTCGGGATCGGTGGCCACGTGCACGACTACGCCGTGAGCCTCGATTTCACCGATGTCACGACCGGCCAGGTGATCTGGCACGTCACGCCGGTCCGGGATTCCGCTGGCCACGTACTGGATCTCCCGGTCACGCGATTCTACAACTGGCACCGCCTCGGCGTGCACATCGACCCCTCGCACCGATATCGGATCACCGTCACCTACGACAACCCGACGGCGCATGTCATCCCGGAGGGCGGGATGGGCTCTGTGGCGGGCTTGTTCATCCCCGACCGTGGCACGCGGTGGCCCGACGTGAACATCGCCGACCCCGTCTATCAGCAGGACATGCTCGAACTCTTCGGCTCGGACTCCGGCGGTACGATGGCGGGGATGAGTGGGATGAAGCGGTAGCTAACGCGGCCGTTCGCCACGTGGCCCATCGACAAGCTCCCGGGGTTGTGTGGGACGAGCACGTCTCATAATGTGGTGAATTAGCGGCTACTTGATCGCGTGCGGCAACGCGCTGTAGCGTCACAGGCAGCGCAATCCCGAAGGACCGGCACGCCGTCCCGCCACACGGCTCCCGAGACCATGCCCCCCACGCACGCCGGCACGATTGTTCGCAGAGCTCGAGCCGCGCAGCGGAAGTCTCGCGGTGTGCCGAGCATCGCGCGACACATCGTTCTCGTCGTGTTGGGTGCGCTGGGTCTCGTCCGACCTCCTGGGCTGCACGCCGCGCCGTTCGCTCTCATCGATTCGTCCGGCACGCTCGCCGGCGTGCTCGTTGGCAAGGAAGACGGCCAGCCGGTCCCATACGGGACGGTGTTGATCGTGGAGACGGGCGAAGAGCGGTTCGCCAGTGCCAGCGGCGCGTTCCGCATCGCCGGTTTGGTCCCGGGCACGTACACGGTCCGCGCGAGGCAGATCGGCTACACACCGAAGGACACGACAGTCCAGATCGCACCCGCGCCTGCCGTGACCACAGTGTCGATCCAGCTCACCCTTCTGCCGGTGATTCTCAGGACGGTCCGCGTGCAGGGGCACCAGTCGGACAAGTGCGTTACGGCCGGCATTCCGGATTCTACCGTGGATCCTGAGCTCGCTAGCCTGTTCACGCAGGTACGGGAGAATGTCGATCGGTACCGCCTGCTCATGCGCGAGTATCCGTTCCGGTATGCCCGCGAGGAACAACGATTCACCCGCTACGATCCGGACGGAGTCCGCCGGGATGTGCGCGAGGCAGTCGATACCGCGATCTTCGAGTCGCGCGCCCGCCGCCCCTACCACGTCGGCGGGATTCTCTACTACGACACCGGTGCCGATGGGCGTCGCCTGCTGTACATGTATCTCCCAACGTTCGGCGAGCTCGGTGACTCGGCATTCCTCGCGGCGCACTGCTTCCGTTACGGCGGTGACGCACCCGCCGCAGGACTGCCCGGTGAGGAGCTGATCCGTGTGGACTTCGTGCCGTTGTCCCGGATCAAGCAGCCCGATGTCTCCGGATCCGTCTACATCGATGCGCAGCGTCTGACGGTGCGCCGCGCGGTATTCGCGATGACGAAACCCGACGCGGTGCGTCCGCCCGTCGTCGGTTTTAAGGTCACGACGTCATTTCGGGAGTTGGTGCCGCTCGTTCCATTGATGGATTCGGTCGAGACGGAACAGCCGATCTCCGGCGAGGTGTATGTCCGCTTCACGCCTGGCGGATCGCCATCGCCCGGCAACTCGGGCGGGGACGCCGTGCGCGTGGCGCGCGAGGTGATCCAGCGCTACCGGGTGCTCACTGTCGAGTTCGAGCAGCCGTCGGGCGGGCCGGCGAACTCGCCGCCGCTCGTGCCGCCGGCCGATTCAGCCTCGTTACAACATGGCTAACGCACGCTGCGCAGCCGCATGCCCCTCCTGCGCGGCGATATGCCAGTGCTGGTTGCCATTCAGCTCGGAGTGGCCGAAGGTCACCCGCCCCCACGGCTGGCGCAGCAGATCCGCCGGCGTCGGCTTCCCGTTCTTCGGCGTGTAGAACCCCGGCCCCGCGT